>Ga0126381_100000710_pt1 | contig 36861 bp, 37 predicted proteins | sample PanSoiMetPlot_28_FD_96465 | JGI IMG/M metagenome (GOLD analysis project Ga0126381, IMG submission 96465) | Tropical forest soil microbial communities from Panama - MetaG Plot_28 | ecosystem: Environmental > Terrestrial > Soil > Tropical forest > Bulk soil | place: Panama | collected 2016-02-17 | reverse complement strand
TGCGCTGGACCGCCGCCGTCGGGATCAAAACCACGTTGCGATCGGTATCGACCAGCGTCTTGACGTTCACGAACTGATTGGGAAACAGCGAATAGTCGTCGTTGGGAAAAGACGCCTTCAGGCGCACCGTGCCGGTGGTGGTGTCGATCTGGTTGTCGTAGGTCAGCAGCGTGCCGCTGGCAAGTTTGGTCTTGAGAGTGCGGTCATAGGCATCGACCGGCAACTGCTGGCCGGCATGAACGTCCTTACGCACCTTGGGCAGGTCATCTTCGGGGATGCTGAATATCACCGCAATCGGACGCACTTGCGTAATCACCGCCAGTCCCGTGGTGTCGGTGGCGTGGACGATATTGCCGGGGTCCACCAGCCGCAGCCCAATTCGCCCGGTGATCGGAGAGGTGATCTTGCTGTAGGTCAGTTGCAGCTTGGCGTTATCGATCGCGGCCTGGTCGGCGACGATGGTACCGTCGTACTGCCCGACCACCGCCGCCTGATTGTCGTAGTCCTGCGGCGCGATAACCTTGTCGGCCAGAAGCGTTTTGTCGCGGCCCAAGGTAATTTTGGCGTTGGAAAGATTGGCTTTGTCGCGCGCCAACTGTCCCTGCGCCTGTTCCAGTTGAACCTGGAAGGGTCGCGGGTCGATCTGCACCAGCAGGTCGCCCTGATGTACATATTGACCCTCGCGAAACGCGACGTTGACGATCTGTCCGTCCACCCTGGTCTTAACCGTTACGGTGTTGAACGGCGTTACGGTGCCCAACGCCGTCAGATAGCGGTTCAAATCGCCCAGCTTGGCCTGCGATGCCGACACCGGAATGCCGGGGCGCGGCGTAACCGGCGACGCCTCGGCGGCCGGCACCCGCGGCTTGCCCATCCGGCTCATCATCAGGTAGGCGCCACCTGCCAGAACCAGCGCGATCAGTAACCATAGCCGCCATCGTCCGGCAGATCCCGCGCCAGCCGAGCGCGCTTGCCGCATTTGATGTGGCTCGTCTTGGGTCCGTGGAATGGTGGAATTCATAGCCTCCGATCCGCTCAGGTCCAGCCGCTTGGGGCGCGGGGAAATGCGGCCGGCCGGTTTCTGGCTTGACCGCGATGCATTAAAGCATTATTCCAATTATGGACGCTACAGTCCATAATATGATTCAAAGCGTCCGGGACCGCTGCGGACCAATCGCAGCCGGGCGGGCAGAGCTGTGGCGGATAGCAACGACAAGGGACAGCTTATACGATTAGGGCCGCGGCGGGCAGAAAAAGCTCAGCAGCCGCGCCCCGGCCGCCGTCCGATTCCGATGCTGCGCGCCCGTATCCTGCAAAGCGCAATGGAATTGTTCGGCGAAAAAGGCTTCCCGGACGTTCCAATCGACCAGATCGCGGCTCGTGCCGGGGTGGGCAAGGGCAGTGTCTACCGCCAATTCGGGTCCAAAGAGCAACTCTATGCCGCCTCCGTGATGGAGGGTTTTGTCCAGCTTCGCAACCAGATCGAAATCGCGCTCGGGGCGGCCCCGTCAATTCCCGAGCGGATCAGGGCAATCGTTTACCATACGCTGTCCTATTTCTGGACCCGGCGCCAGTTCTTCGTCCTTTTGCGCGACCCTACCAAGCTGCCCCGGTCCCAGGAGGTCCGCTACCACAAGGAACGCGGACAACTCGCCGCATTGGTCAGTCAGGTCCTGCGCGAGGGCGCCCGCGACGGGCTGATTCGCAGCGACCTGGATTTCGAGCTGATGGCGGAATCGTTGCTGGGGATGATCCGCGGAATCCAGCGCTACAAGGGTGACCATGTCGCGTTGGAGGATGCGGTTCAGATCGCGGTCACGACCTTTCTTTACGGCAGTTCATCGCCGCCGGACAATCACTGATGCGTTGCCGTCGGTAAACTTCGCTTCGCCGGAGCGGTTGCGGCTCGCCGGCCATCGCCGACATCGATAACTAGCGTTAGCCAGTCGCTGGCAAGAGTGGCTAATCATTTCATTCCTTTCCGGAACGAATAGCTACATCATTCGGGGGAAGTGTTTCCACTGGCAACTCATTGACTACGTCATCTGTGTTCCAACGATACAGCAGGCGCCGCTGCTATCCGGTTACGATTGCGGTTCGGTACGAGCCGCAGATGCTGATTAGTCCTTACGCCGACAGCCAGGCAGGCAATAACCACTGGCATATATCATGCTCGCTGATTGACTGGAGCGTAAAGACTCACATGTCAAGTGACAATACCGATGGCGCAGCGGAACACAGCGCGCCGCATGATTCACTTGCCGGTCAGGCCCGGCGCAGCAACGAACCTATCGACGCGGCGGTTCTGGCCGAGTTGCGCAGCCATTTCGACGCCAAAGAATCCGCTTTGTTCTGCGACTTGCTTGCCCTCTACATAAACGAACTGACCCCGCGGCTGCGCGCTATCCGCGATGCGATCGGGAGCGCCGACGCAAAAGCTATGGCGGCGGGCGCTCATGCCCTTAAAGGCAGCAGCTTGCTGGTTGGGGCGCGGGCGATGGCCGAGATGTGCTGCGAGGTCGAATTGGCAGCCAAAGGCGGCGATAGGACACGGCTGCAGGCGCTGCTTTCCCTAATGGGCGAGGAGGCGGCGCGGGTCCGCCTGGCGCTGGCCGCGATTTGTGAACTGGACACAGGCCGATGAGACAAAGCGGCGGGCAGTCCCGCCGCAACGAGGCGATTGCAGAACTTTCGAACTGAACCAGGAGCATCGCAGTCTCGCGCCCGACGCGCCGATGCTCTCTGGCGCCATTTAAGGAATCTGTAACGGCATGACCATCGAAGGGCAAGCTGAGGAGCATTCGCCGCTGGCGAAGAAAAGCATCGGGCAGGAAGCCGTGGAGAGCGAATTCCTCGCCCGCGCGGCTTATGCCATTCGCTCACCGATCAACATCATCCTGGGCTACAGCGAACTGCTGGCCCAGCGTCTGATCGCTCTGGGTGACGACAGCCAGCGGCCCTACCTGGAGGGTATCCGCCGCTCGGGCGCCCAAATTCTGGAGGCGATCAACCGCATCCTCGACTACTCGCGTATCGAGCAGGGAACCCTCACGGTCCTGCCGGCGCGGATCGATCTGCCGGGCTTGCTGGAAAAGCTGGTCCAGGACCATCGCGTACTGGCGGCGGCGAAGAAGCTCGGGCTGATCTGCGAGATCGGAGAACCAAGCGCGGGAGTGCGATGCGATCTGCACTGCCTGACCGCGGCCCTGTCCGCCCTGATCGACAATTCCATCAAATTCACCCATACCGGCGGAGCGGTGGTCAAGCTGTGCCGCGACAGCCGCGAGCGCCTGTGTATCGAAGTCCGGGATACCGGGGTGGGCTTCGATACCCAGGAGATGCAGCGCGCGTTGGATGGTGCGCACGATGGCGCCGCTCAGCAATACGAGCATTCGGGGCTGGGCCTGATGCTGGCGCGCAAGTACCTGGATTTGATCGGGGCGTCGCTGGCGATATCGAGCTGCCCGGGCAAGGGATCTGTCTTCTCGGTGATTTTTCCCGCCGCGCTGGAGGTGCATTGGGAACCCCAGCGCGCGCGCGCCGCGGCGGGCTCAACGGCGTCGCCGGCTCCGCCCGCCGACCCCGCCGCGCCGCCGCCGTCGCGCGCCCGCGCGCCGCGCCTGGCAGTGGTAGTGATCGAGGACCAGCCCGATCAGGCATTGTTCATGCGCGCGATCTTGCAGGGCCGGTACGAAGTGCTGGGCGCGGCCAACGCCGCTGACGCGCTGGCGCGGCTGGAGGAACTGGGCGAGCGGCCGGGTTTGATCCTGATGGACCTGTCACTGGCCGGGGGCGAAGACGGCCTGGCTCTTACCCGCCGGATCAAGGCGAATCGGCGCTGGACGGGGTTGCCGATCGTGGTCACCACCGCCCATGCCCTCGACGGCGATCGCGAACGCGCGCTGGCGGCCGGCGCCAATGCCTTTTTAGCCAAACCAATCGATCCGGGCGAGTTGCTGGCCACTATCGGGCGTCTTTGCGCTTAGCCGCCAGATGCTGCCACAGAGGCTGGAGACAACAACGATGACAATTTCCCTCAAGGTCGCGGGGCCGCTGGCGCTGTTGGGAGGTTTGCTGATGCTGGCCGGATGCAGCCCGGTCACCACCAGCGGCGGCGCCCAGCAATGGAATGCGGTCTCCGCGATGCCCAACACGAGCCCGCAATTGGCGCAATCCGGGGGCGGTTTAAGTGCCAGGTGCGGCACGGCGAATGCCGCGCCGCAGTTCAGCAACGCCACTTTGTTTCAGGATTTTAGCGTTTATCGAATCGAGCGCGGTGACAAGCTGCGCCTGTCGTTTTATCGCAACGGCGAGTTGAACCGCGACGTCCAGGTCCGACCCGACGGCCGCTTCACGATCGAGCCCTTCGGCGACGTCACCGCCGCCGGGCTTACGCCTGCGCAACTGGCGCAGAAGCTCGACCTCGTCTTTTCCGCGGACCTCTACGATCCCAGCGCCACGGTGGGTGTGATGGACAGTCCGTTTCGCAAGGTCTTCGTCGGCGGACAGGTCAATTATCCGGGCATGGTGACGCTGCGGCCCGGGATGACCGCCACCCAGGCGATCATTTCCACCGGATGGTTCAAGAACGACGCGCGTCCCGACCAGATCGTGCTGATCCGGCGCGATGCGTGCGGCGACGCGTACGGCACGTTTGTCCAGGTGGCCAATGCCGTCGCGCAGGACCGCGACCATCACGTACAGGACGTGGCGCTGCTGCCCAACGATATCCTGGTCGTGCCGCGCAGTCCGATTGGCCAAATCGATCTGTTTGTCCGGCAATACATCAGAGACGTGCTGCCGATCGAGCCCTACCTGAGTATCGCGCCGCCGTTTTGAGCGGGCCGCAGCCGCAAAAGGGGGAATATGAAACAACACGACCTGGCCGCGTGGGTGGAGGCGATCTGGCGCCGACGCGCGGTCGCGATATGGACAGCGGCGGGGATCTTCGCGCTGATTTTCGTGGGCACCGTTGTGTATCCGCCGCTTTACGAATCCAGCGCCCGGATCCTGGTTTCGCCCAACCGGGCGCATTATGTCGTCTCGCCCGCATTGCAGACTGCCAACGACCCCAACGCGCCGGTGGTCAACGACCGCGAGGTTACCGAACAGGACCTCAATTCGGAGATGGAGCTGGTTACGCAGCGCCGCCTGATTGAACGGGCGCTGTCGGACCTCTCGGGCCGCGAGCCGGGGGCCGGCCTGCTCGCAACCGCGTGGAACGGATTGAGCAGCCTGCCCGACGCCCTCACGGCGCTACTTCACGGCGCGCGCCTGCCCAGCGCTTTGGAGCGGCGCTCGCTGGCGCTTGAAAAGCGCGTCGGCGCTTCGGTGATTCGCAAATCCAACCTGCTCGAAGTCACCTTCCGCGCGCGCGATCCGAATTGGTGCCGCGAATTTCTCGCCACGCTGCTCAAACGCTACTTCGAGCTGCACGCCCAAATCGTGCATGACGTCCGCTCCGAGCGCTTCTTCGATCAGCAAATCCGCCGCCGGCGCGACAACTTGCACGCCGCCGAGGACCATCTGCGCGCAGTGCGCGAACAGACCGGGATCCTCAGCCTGCCCGATCAGAGTGAAGCGGTGGTCTACCAATTGTCGGGTTTCCAGGCCGAATACCGCAAGAACCAAAGCCGGCTGGACGGCGTCAATCGCCAGGTCGCCGCTTTGGAGGACGGGCTCAAGCACTCACCGATGCGGTTGCTGAAAGAGATCAAGAGCGCGCCCAACCCGGCCTATGAAGCGCTCAAGCCCAAGGTGCTGGCGCTGCAACTGGGCCGCGACGACGTGCTGGAGCGCTACCGCTCCGGAAGCAAGCTGGCGCGCGAGGTGACTCGTCAGGTGGCCAATGCGCATGACCTGCTGGAGCAGGAAAACCACACCGTGGTGGTGGAGCGGCTAAGCGACCTCAGTCCGGTGTGGCTGGGCCTGGCCGCCAACCTGGCACAGGCGCGCGTCAGCGCCGCGGCGCTGGGCGAAAGCCAGCGCTCGCTGGCGGGCGAAATCGAAATCTACCAGAGCGAGCTGCGCCGCCTTGCCAATGACGGCGTGGAGGTGGAGCGTGCGATGCGCGAGGTCGAGGCCGACAACGAAGCCTATATCTCCTACCTGCGCAAGGGCGAGGAGGCCCGCGCCGAGTTGGAGCTCAATGAAAGCCGGATCATGAACGTGGTGCTGGCGATGCCGCCCACCCAGCCGGTGGAGCCCCGGTTTCCCCGCCTGGGCCTGAACCTCGGCGCCGGCCTGGTGCTGGCGCTGCTCGCCGGTCTGGCCGCGGCGTGGTGGGAGGAGCGCCAGGACCCGACCATCTACTCGCAGACCGCGATTCTCGAATCCTCGCCGGTGCCGGTAGTGGCGGTACTGCGCGCCAAGCCGGCTCACACCAGGGTCTGACCGGCGCCAAATCAAGGAGCACAGGTGTGTCCAACATTTCACAAGTAATCGGCGCGCCGGCGGAGACCAAACCCGCAATCAGCGCACCACTAACCGCCGCGTACGCGGACCTTGGGATGCCTGCCGCCGCCGCCGCGCTGGTTGACAGCGAAGGGATACGGATGATCGCGGAACCGACTGCGGCGATGGCCCGCCTGACGGGTCGTTCGCGGGTGTTAGTCGTGGGCTGCCGCGTCGGCGCGGGTGCGTCGACAGTGGCCGGCGCCCTGGCCCTAGATCTGGCCGCCCGGCTCGGTATCGAGACGTTGCTGGTCGGCGCGGGTGCATCTCAGGCTGAGAGCAAGACCGGCGGAAACGGGCGCCCGGTGCGGATCGATCAGAGCCCGATGGCGCACCTGTGGACGGCGCGCTGCGCAGCATTGGCCGATGCAGGGCAAAGCGCGGCTGCGGGCAATGGCGAGCGCGCCGAGCGCGACGGCGTGCTCGCGGAACTGCAGCAGATGATCGCCCGCTACCGCGCCGCGGTAGTTGATCTCGGCGCGGTGCGGCTGGACCCGCGGATGCTGGCGGTGGCGCGCCCCGATGATCCGGTGCTGGTAGTCGCCCGCTACGGCGCCACGCGCCGCGATGAACTGGCGGGCACTGTGGCAGTAATCAATCTGGCCAAGTGCAGGATTGGCGGCGTGATACTGAACAGCTACGAAAGCCCGGCGCTGGATCGGCTGCAATGGATTGCGGGCCTGGGGCGCAGCACCCGATGAGGGAGTCCGCAGTCAGACGCGACGGAGCGCACCGCGCTGGAGCGCGCCAGCGCCTCGGCACGGTCGCCGTGGTGGGGCTCGGGTACTGGGGTCCGAACTGGGTGCGCAACCTGCAAAGCAGCGGCCTTTGCGATCAGGTCGTTGCCTGCGACGTCGACTCCGAGCGCCGCCGCCACGTGCAGAAACTGTATCCGTCGGTGCGGACCTACGAGCAGGTCGATCCGGTTCTGGCCGACCCTGCGGTTGACGCATTCATCATCTCCACGCCGGTGCGCACGCATTGGGAGCTGGCTCAGCGATGTTTGTCGGCGGGCAAATCGGTGCTGGTCGAAAAGCCGCTGGCGTCCTCCGGCAAGCAGTGCGCGGAACTGATCGAGATGGCGGCCAGGCGCGGCGCGGTGCTGATGGTCGGACATACTTTCCTGTACAGCGCGTCGGTAGCCAAGCTGTGCGAGATCGTCAACTCCGGCGAGCTGGGCGAGATTTTCTACATCAGCTCGACCCGGACCAACCTGGGTTTGATCCAGCAGGACATCAACGTGGTCTGGGACCTCGCGCCGCATGACATCTCGATCGTTCTGGCCGTCGCGGGGCGCGCCCCGGAGTCGGTCAACTGCCACGGCCGCAGCCATTACAACCACGGGATCGAAGACGTCGCGATGCTTACCATGAATTTCTCCGGCAACCTGATCGCGTTCGTGCACGTCAGTTGGCTCGACCCCAACAAGATCCGGCGTATCACCGTGGTCGGCTCGCGCAAGATGCTGATCTACGACGATATCGCCTACCAGGAGCCGATCCGGATCTACGACAAAGGGGTCAGCGTAGCGCCCTATTACGATACCTTCGGAGAGTTCCGTTACACCTATCGCTACGGCGACATCCTGGCGCCGCGCGTCACCGAGCACGAGCCGCTGAAGGCCGAAACCGAGCACTTCATCGATTGCGTGCTGAACGGACGCCGCCCGCGCAGCGACGGGCTGGCCGGGCTGCGCGTGGTCAGCGTGCTGGAGAGCGCTGACGCCTCGCTGCGCCAAAACGGCACGCTGGTGCCGGTCAAATACGCGGTCCCCAAATGAGCGCTTCAACCCCGTTCTCCATGGTGGCGGCCGACGTGCGGCTGGGCCGCGACGTGCGCCTGGCGCCGTTCGTCAACCTCTACGGCTGCGCCATCGGCGACGAGACCCGGATTGGGGCGTTCGTGGAAGTGCAGCGCGGCGCCATCATTGGGCGGCGCTGCAAAATTTCCAGCCACAGTTTTATCTGCACCGGAGTGGAAATCGAGGACGAAATGTTCGTCGGCCACGGCGTGGTCTTCATCAATGATCGTCACCCGCGTGCCACTGGCAGCGGCGGCGCGCCGAAAACCGACCACGACTGGAAGTTGGAACGCACGCATGTGCGCCGGCGCGCCTCGATCGGCAGCGGCGCGGTGATCATGTGCGGAGTGGAAATCGGCGCCGGCGCGATGGTCGGTGCGGGCGCGCTGGTCACGCACGACGTCGCCGCGGGCGCGCTGGTGGCGGGGTCGCCCGCCCGGGTGCGCGCGCTGGCGGCGCGCCAGGAGTAAATCGAAATGGCTATCAAGTTCCTTGACCTCGCGGCGCAAGACCGCGAAATCGCGGCGCACGTCGCGTGTGAATTCGAAGCTATCCACGCCAGCACCGCCTACGTGGGCGGTGCGGCGGTGGCCGGCTTCGAGCAGGAATTCGCACGCTACCTGGGAGTCGCCAGAGTGACCGGCGTCAGCAGCGGAACCGACGCCTTGCGCCTTGCCCTGATGGCGCTGGGGGTCGGTCCAGGCGACGGCGTCCTCACCGTGCCGATGACCTTTATCGCCACCGCGGCCGCGATTGTGCAGTGCGGTGCGGTGCCCGAGTTCGTTGACGTCGATCCGCAGACCTGCAACCTCAGTCCCGAGGGTCTGCGCCGTTACCTGGAGGCCGGGCGTTTCAGGTCGCCCAAAGGACCGCGCGCGATCGTGCCGGTGGACCTTTACGGGCTGCCCGCCCCGATCGAACAAATCACGGCGGTGGCCCGCGAATTTAATCTTAAAGTAGTCGAAGACGCCTGTCAGGCGCAGGGCGCGGAGCTCCAAACCGGGCGCGGATGGGTCAAGGCGGGAACGCTGGCGGATGCCGGATGCTTCAGCTTCTATCCGGGCAAGAACCTGGGGGCGTGGGGCGACGCCGGAGCGGTGGCGACCAATGACGAGCGGGTGGCCGCGATGGTGGCCAAGCTGGGCGATCACGGCCGCACTTCCCATTACGGCCACGACTTTTTTGGCTACAACGCGCGGCTCGACACGATGCAGGCTGCGGTGCTGCGCGCCAAGCTGGAGCGTCTGGACCCCTGGAACCGGCGCCGGCGCGAGGTAGCGGCGCGTTACCGTGAGCTGCTCTCGTCCACCGGCTTGCGCATCCCGATCGAACCGGAGGGAGCGCGTTCCTGCTACCATCTGTTCACCATCCAAAGCGAGCGGCGCGAAGCGATCCGCGCCGTACTTACCGCCGCCGGTATCGGCAACGGCATCCACTATCCGCTGCCGCTGCATCTGCAACCCGCCGCCGCCGCGCTGGGCTACAAAGCGGGAGATTTTCCGGTCAGCGAGCGGATCGCGGATACCACGCTGTCGCTCCCGATGCATCCGCATCTGACCGAGGCCGAAGTAAAAGCCGTTGCCGCCGCCGTGCGCAGCGCCCTTTGAGGTGGCCCGGGTGGGAAGTCCGATGCAGGCGAGCGCGGCGCGATCGGCAGTGGGGAGTTTCAACCTCACGCGCAAGCGGGTTTTCGATTTGATCCTGGTCTGCCCGATTCTGCTGATCGCGGCGCCGCTGATGCTGGCGGCCGCGCTGGCGATTTGGCTGTTTGACGGAGGTCCGATCCTGTTTCGCCAGGTCCGCCTGGGAATGGGCTCGCGGCCCTTTGAGCTGCTCAAGTTCCGCACCATGCGCCAGGCCAGCGACGCGGCGCACCGCGAATATACCGCCCGATGGATCGCGCAGGGCCGCCCGTTTAATTCCGTCGCCAATCGCGGCGGCGGGCTCTACAAAATGACGCACGATCCGCGCGTTACTCGCCTGGGCGGTATTTTGCGCCGCTTCAGTATCGACGAGCTGCCCCAGCTCATCAACGTGCTGCGCGGCGACATGAGCCTGATCGGTCCGCGTCCGGCGATCCCCTACGAGGTCCAGCTCTATAAGGAATGGCATCTGCGCCGCCTCGACGCGCTGCCGGGACTGACCGGGCTGTGGCAAGTGAGCGGGCGCAACCGCCTTTCCTTCGACGAGATGGTGCGGTTGGATATCGACTATATCGATCACTGGTCGCTGGCGCGCGACCTCGCAATCCTGGTCCGCACGCCGCGCGCGGTCTTGCAGGGAGACGGCCGATGAAGCGCGGCTCCGGCCATGCGCCTGCCGCCGCGCCCGGCGGCGCCGATGACCGCCGCCTGTGGAGAGCGTTTGCCCGCAGCGTGCTGTTCAACCTGCAGGCGGAGCTGGTGGCCAACCTGATCCGGGTGGGTGGCGTGATCTTCCTGGCGCGCGCCCTGGAACCGCGTGATTTCGGCCTGCTGCGTATCCTGATCGTGACGAGTTCGATCGCCGCGCTGCTCGCCACCGGGGGATTCCCCGAGGCGGTCATCCAGCGCAAGGAGCTGCTCGGCGAGCATCAAACCACCGCCTGGTGGGTAACCGCGGTCTGTGCCGCGGCCGCGGCAGCAATCCTGTTTGTCTTCGCGCCGCTGCTCGAGCGGTTGATGGCGATGGTCAACCTGGGCGTGATGATTCGCCTGGTCTGCGTGCCGATTTTTATCGAGGGCACGTCGGCTGTTCTCAACGCGCTGCTGCAGCGCGCGCTGCGCTACGACGCTCTGGCCGCCGCCGACATAATCGCGGAGGGCGGCTTTGTGGCTGCCGCCGTGGCGCTGCTTTACTCCGGCTATCCCCGCCTCAGCCTGCCGTGCGGGCTGGCCGCGCGTGCGACGCTGCGCGGCGTGACTATTTGGATCGCGTCCGGATTCGTTCCGCGCGGGGCGCCGCGTCTGCGCGCGGCGGGCGATCTGTGGCCGTTCGCCGCCGGGGTCCTGGGCGGACAAACGCTGGTCATCCTCTCGCAGAACGCTGACTACGTGATGGTGGGCCGGCTGCTGGGCAGCCGCGCGCTGGGCTACTACAGCATGGCGTGGGACCTGCTGCGCTTCGTCCCGGAACGGCTCTACCGCGTGGTGGGGCGCGTCACGGTGCCCGCGTTCAGCGCGATACAGGAGCAGCGCGCGCTTCTGGCGCATCATTATCGCGCGCTAATTTCGATGGTGAGCCGCCTGGTCCTGCCTGCGATGGCGCTGTTGGCGATCGCCGCGCCCAAGTTGATCGCCGCGATATATGGCGCGAAGTGGATGCCGGCCGCGCTGCCCTTGCGGCTGCTTACCGTCGGCCTGGCGCTGATCGGATTGCGGCTGGCGATCGGCTCGATTTACTACGCTCGCGGCCTGCCCGCACTCGACATCCTGCTGCACGGACTGCGCCTCGTTGCAATCGTGTCCGCCGTCACCTTGCTCGCCCCGCTGGGGCTCGCCGCGGTATGCGCCGGCATGAGCGCGGTGGAGAGCCTGGTGAGCCTGGCCGGCCAGTGGATGGTCTGTCGGCTGATCGAGTTAAGTCCGCTCAGCCTGCTGGTTGCCGCTCTGCCGGGTATGCGCACGGCCGCCGTGTGTGCACTGGCGGCTCTGGCCGGAACCATGCTGGGTTCCTGGCTCGCGTCCGGCCAATGGCTCGCGCTGGCCCTGACCTTGGCGCCGCCCGCTGCGGTCTATTGCTGGCAGGAGCGATCCACCGCCCGCTCGCTTTTGCGCGGCGGCGACTTGATTTCGGGCGCCGCCCAGGCGTTTGGAGGGTAGGCGATGACGGCTCGTTATCTTGCCATCACGCCCGCGCGCGACGAGGAACGTTTCCTGCCGGGACTGATAGAGAGCATGCGCGCGCAGACCATCGTACCGCAGCGCTGGATCATCATCGATGACGCTTCGACCGATCGCACTGGTGCAATCGTGGACGAAGCCGCGCGCGCAACGCCGTGGATCAGTCCGCATCATCTGAAATCGGATCGGCCTCGCCAGGCGGGCGGTGAATCGGTGATCATGCGCTTTCTTAACGATGACGAATGGCGATCGATGGACTTCATCTTCCGGCTCGACGCCGACCTCAGCTTGGGTCCCGATATGGTGGCGTCGCTGATCGCCCAGTTCCGGCACGACTCCGCGCTTGGCATCGCCAGTCCGATTCTGGCTGAGCCCGCGGACGGCGGATGGAAGGACGTTGCGGTGCGGTCGATGCATACGCGCGGGGCGGCCGAGATGTATTCGCGGGCCTGCTTCGAAGTGGTGGGCAAACTCGAACCCGGTCTGGGCTGGGACGTGGTGGACGGAGCGCGAGCGCGGATGGCGGGTTTCAAGACGCTCACGTTTCCCCACATCAGATGCCTGCACCATCGTCCGCAAGGCACCGCCGGCGGACGTCTTCGTGGACGCTACGCAATCGGCCGCTCCGCCTGGTACGTGGGCTACTCGCCGCTGTTCCTGATTGTGGCGGCGGCGCGGCGCGTGGTGGAACGGCCTTTTCTGCTGGGCTCGATCATGATGGTCGCCGGCTATCTCGAGGGATGGATACATCGCCGGCCCCGCGTGAACGATCCCGAATTGATCAGGTTCGTACGCAAGCAGCAACTGCGCCGCTTGCTGCTGATGGATTCTCTGTGGAGCTAGACTCGATGTTGCTGGTTCAAGACGCGGCGCGAATCGAACCGGAGCAACCCGCCCGCCACGCCGACGGCGTGCCGCCGCAAAAGCGTGCAATGATCCTGGGCTACCTGACCTATCGCGGGGACGCGCGCGTCAAGCGCCAGGTCAAAACGCTGGCCGTCGCGGGCTACGCGGTCGACGTCATCTGCCTGTCCGAGGACATGGGTGATGTGCGCACCGCCGCCAACCTGATCGGAATCAGGGTGCCGCATTATCGCGGCCACAACCGGCTCCGGTACATCTACGCCTACGCGACCTTTTTTCTCAAAGCGACCTGGACCGCGGCGCGCCTGGCCGCGCGCCATCATTATGACGTCGCGATCGTATGCAACATGCCGGACTTTATCGTCGCGTGCGCGCTGGGTCCGAAGCTGGCTGGTACGAAGATCGTGCTCGATGTGCACGATCCGCTGCCCGAGCTCTACCGGGTCAAGTTCGGACGGCCCGCCGGATGCCTGGGCGAGCGGCTGCTGATGCTTGAGGAGCGGGCCAGTGCCTGCTTGGTGGACCGCGTCCTCGCGACCCACGGCTTGCATTTGATCCGCCTTGCGCGCGCCGGGATTCCCCGGCGCAAGCTGCGCGTAGTGCTCAATGCGCCTAACCCCGAGCTATTCCCCTACAGCCAGGCACCGCTGCGGCGCGAAGGCGGTTTCCGCCTTGTTTATCACGGCACGATCTCGGCGCGATTGGGTATCGACGTCGCGATTCGCGCGATGCGCCCGTTGCGAAGCCGCGTACCCGGAATCGAATTGCGCCTGATCGGGCGCGGCGAGGCCTTGGAGGATTGCAAGCGGCTGGCGTGCGAGCTTGGCGTCGATGACATCGTGCGTTTCGAAGCGCCGGTGCCGGTGGAGAAAATGGCCCCAATTCTTCACGCATGCAGCGTCGGCGTAGTGCCCAATCGAGACAACGCGGCCACTCAAATCATGCTGCCGGTCAAGCTGATGGAGTATGCGATGCTCGGGGTGCCGGTGGTTGCGGCACGCCTTGATCCAATCACGCAATATTTCGATGAGACCGCGGTTGAGTTCTTCGAGCCGGAGAACCCTGCCGATCTGGCCGCCGCAATTGCCAGGCTTTACGACGACCCCGCGCGCTGCGCGCGAATCGCCGCGCAGGCTAATCGCGTCGCGGTCAAGCTCAGCGGGCGATGGGCCGAAACCTATCTGGAGGCAATCGCCCCGGAGGCGGTAGTTCAAGAGGTTGCGATATAGAGGCTGCTGTAGGAGAGGGTGCTGTATAGATGACTGCACTTAGTCTGGAATTCCGGCCATGGGCGGGGGAGCGCCGGCCGCCGGCGTCCACCCGCACCCTGCTGCTCGTCGCAGCGATGGGGATATGGGCGCTGGCGGTGATGCTCTTTGCGCCGGCCGCAATCGGGACGGTCGCGCTGTCAGCTGCCGGAGTGCTGGTGCTGTTTGCGAGTCTCGCATACCGGCGCTCGGAATGGCGCGTATTCGCGTTGCTGCTGGTGGTCGAGGCCTTGCCCTCGGCAAATTTTCTTCCGCTGACTGAAGCGGAGCGCCCGCTGCTGCGCTATCCGCTCTACCTGTTGTTCTGTGTTCCGATGCTGCCCCGGGTGTGGCGCTCGGGGATTCTTTCCCGCGGCGGGTTCCGGCTGTATTCGCTGTACTTCGCGTGGGCGTTTCTGAGCGCCACCTGGTCGCTGGTCCCGATGTTTTCCTTCGGCCGCGCGCTTAGTTCAACGCTGCTCTTCGTGGCGCTGTGCTCGATCGCACTGGACGTCGAAGACAACGACTCGCTCAAGCGGATGATCCGCTACGTGGGCGGCCTGCGCGATCCTGACGACGATCATTGCGATTACCGCCCTCATCCCGCTGCCTTCGGCCTGGATGCTCGATCGCGAACTCGACGCTTATCGGTTGCAGGGAATATTTGACTCTCCCAACCAGGTGGGCGAAGTCAACATGATAACGATTGGAGCGGCCCTGGCCTGCTGGCGTTCGCTGCGCGCGAGCAGCCAGAAGATCGGCACCGCCGTGCTGATCGTCGTCTCGGCACTAATGATGGTGGCCGCGGATTCTCGCTCCGCCGCCGTGGCGATGATCTTGGGTATGGCGGCGCTCGCCATCTACCGCTATGGCCGGCGCGGGTTTTTGGCCGTGATCGCCGCCGCCGCGCTGGCGGTAATGGTAGCCGGCCAGATGCGCCCGCAAGCGCTGCTCTACCTGACTCGCAGCGATGTGACGACGCTGACCGGGCGTACCGAAGTGATGCAATTCTCGTTGCATCGGCTGATGGAGGACCCGCTGGTAGGTTTTGGTTTCGGCGCGGAGGGCCAGATTTTTCAGAACCGCTATTTTCCCTCGTGGGATGACCTGTGGACCTGGGGGCCGCGCATCCCGATTCACAACAGTTACCTTTCTCGCGCGGTGGGAGTGGGCGTGCCCGCCGCTTGCCTCTGGCTGTTCCTGTTCTTGCGCCCCCTCATTGCGCTGTTTGGCCGCCCCGCGGACCGATTCGGACTTCGAACACCGGTAGTCCTGCTGCTCGTGCTCCCCGTTCTCATTCTCTACCTGAGCGAGACCCTGGGCGGCGATTGCCGCTATCCGGCCGGAATAGTGAGCACACTTGTATGGGCGGTGGCGGAAAAGCAACGGCTGCGCGCCGATGGCAAGCGGCTCGTTCCAGGCATTTATCCGAACCCGCTCTTGTCCAGTTTGCCGGAGCAGGCGAGCTGAAATGCATCGGCGCGGAAAAATGACTCTGCCCGACATCATTCAGCGCAAGCAGTTGGCTATGGTTGTTTCATTCATCGTCGCTGTCACGCTTGGATTCGCGGGTGGCGCGCGCGCCTACCGGCTCCATGTGCCATGCACCAGCAGCCACGATTGTCCTCGTGGCGCGTTTTGCCGCCATCAGACCGGCTTTCGCGGTCAGTGCATCGTGCCTCCGCTGTCGCCGTTCGGAATAACCGGCAGACGCCAGGTCGAATATCCTCCGCAATCCGACCCGTTGGAGCATGTCGCGGGCTCGATGCCGATATTGCGCTGCTCGCAGCTCAAGCCATGTCCGCCGGGCTTCGTATGCGCCCGGTATGGCTCTTCCAAACTCCAGGAGGCGTTGTGCGTGCCGTATTCCGAGCCTTGCTGGTCCACTGCCGATTGCTCGCCGACGGACATCTGCGACAAGGAAGACGATGAATTAAGCCTTACGGGCGTCTGCCGGCCGCGCGAGAACGTTGAAGAGTAGGCCGGCGGCGACGATGGCCCTGATTCGAAATAGTCCCATCTCCGTGCTGCGGGCGGGCGCCCGAGCCTGGCGTTTGCTGCGCCGCTGTGCCGGCGCTCCGGCGCGGGGCCGCTATCTCATTCTCATGTATCATGATATCGGCTGCGGGATCACGGCGGATCTTTTCGCGCGCCAAATGAATTACCTGCGCACCGTCGCCGCCGTGGTGCCGCTCGACGTTCTGCTGGAGGACGCGCGCCGCGGCGCCGCGTCCGGTGCACAATGCGCGATCACGTTCGATGACGGTTACGAAGGGGTGTATCGAGACGCGCTCCCCTGCCTGCTCGAGCACGGCTTTGCGGCGACGATCTACCTTTCGACGGGCTTCATCGCCGAATCAAACAATCTCGCCGTAAACACCGGGCGCTCCGGGCTCGTGAAGGGGCGGGCGCTGCTCTCATGGCGTCAGGTGCGCGAAATGGACGGCTGCGGCCTGCGCTTTGGCTCGCATACCTCGGGACACGGCGACTTGTCGATGTTGGGGCGGCGCGAGGTCATGGAGCAGTTGCGCTGTTCCCGGGAGGAGATATCGATGCGCCTGGGAAAGCCGTGCGATCATTTCGCCTATCCATTTGGGCGGTTCAGCAGGCAAGCAGTCGGCTTGGTGCAGGAAGCAGGGTTTCGCACTGCGGCCACGACCGTTCATCGGGCGCTGATGGCCGGCGACGATCCTTTCCGATTGCCGCGCGCGGGAATCGAGGACCGGTACTCAATGGAAGATTTCAAGAGCATCGTTCGCGGCGACTGGGATTTTATCGGCCTGCTTCAAACGCTGCGCCGCCCTCGGCTGCGCGGCGCCACAAGCACGACGCCGCTCCCTGACTGAAACCACCCTGTGGGTGCCGGCGGAACCATCAAGGTTGAGCGGCCTCTTCGGACGACTGGCGGGCCACGTTCCATACTCCCTCTTCGATCATCCTGCCCTCGCTATAGCAGACGTAAACTCCGGAGGCCTGAGCCGATGAGGAAGTGGCGCCGTTGTAAAAGCATTCGGATACGTCGGCCGGCACTTTGACCAGAAGATTGATCTGATTGCCGGAGACCGATCCGGATGTGACCTTTCCTGAGTCGTCGGCGCCGCCGTGCCGGCAACTCGTGTTGCCCGCAGTGCACGTGTAGTCGCCGACTACCTGTGAGCCGTACTGAGTCAGCGTGAAGGTAACGTTGTTGACCGCGTTGCACCGCACGGCTGCGAGCTCGCACGGGCTCACCTGCATCGTTCCCGTCCACAACCCGCCCACCGCCGCGGTCGCGATTTCGTTAGGCTGCGCCGGCGGCGGCGGAGAGGTTGTTCCGCAGCGCGCGATGCCTGCCAGCGCGACCAACAGCAAAATTCGATTTGACCAGCCTCTCACCAAGGATCCTTCCGGCAACGTTCGGCGCTGACCCCCATCTTGCCATACAGGCGCGCCCGCACGGCCGCGCCCGCTATGATTCTCAGCCCACCTCAATCTACAATGAGTCGGCTCGTAATATTGGCTTATACTTAACGGAATCCGGGGACAATGGTTCCAGGCAACAAAGAGCCGACCGGCAGCATCGACCACGGCGAATGGGTGATCCTCGAAGGCGAGGAGCACGCGCTTCGCGAAGGCGCGCGCGCCCCGCAGGTGACTGTAGCGCGTAGGGGTGGACCGGGCTTTCTTATTGCCGCCCTGATCATCGTGCTGCTTGCAATCATTGCCTTCGCCAGCGTCGAGGCAACGCTTTTGGCCCAGCGTCCCTGGGTGGGTCCGTGGGGCGGCCACGAAGATATCCTCTCAGGATTGATGGCGGGGCGTTCGATGAAGGTTCGCGTCGTCCTTATGAACAGCGGCCGCACGCCGGCACTTAACCTGCGCGTCGCGGTTCGCCTGTTGATCGGCGATCCTCCGCCGGCACCGTCTCCGGCGTTGGCCGAATGCGGCGAGTCCGCCGTAAGAATGCCCCAAACCGTGCTGTTTCCCGACGCCGCTTATTCCAAGACCGTGGCAACCGAGGCTCAGATCGACGACGCGGCGGTGGCGGCCGTGATGCGTAATGACAAGACCGTCTACCTGACCGGTTGCGCGCAATACGAGGACTCAACGCTGTCGTGGTTGCATTTTGCGCCACACCGGACGAATTTTTGCCTGATGTTCGTACCCACCAGCGCGGGCAACTACGGCATCCTGGGCAGCTTCGAAGATTGCCCCGCCGGCAACTCCGCCGACTGAGGCGGCTGGCACCGGACTCACGACGCCTCGCCACTATCTGGCGGCCAAAGGCCGCCCCATTTTGCGGCGCGTGCCTGGCGGTATAACGGCTTGTTGCGGCGGGAGATCACGGATCGTTCCGCAGCGCCCGCGGAATTGCACAGGTCGAGTACCACGTGGCCGCTTTTTTTCAGCGGATGGCGGATAATGCGGGCGGCGTGTGGGGGTGTCGGCGGCGGCTCCCGGGCGGCAATAAGGTAAGAGAACTTTTCGATCTCATAGGGCCGATTTGCGGATTTGATGCTGCGATGGCGGCTGGTGCGCTCAACGCGTGTATCGAAGTGACACCAGTCCTCTGCCGCCGCAAGTGGACATCGCTCAGCCTGCGTGCAGGGCGCGACGATCCTGGCCTGGGCGGCAATCAGCAGGTCGCGTGCGGCGATAATCACCGCGAAGCCGTGCGGCGTTCCAGGTTCCACGATCACAATGGCGCGGCGTGCCGAATTCCATGCCCGCTGCACCAGCGCTCCTGCTGAATGCGGCGGCAATTCGCCCAACGCGTATGACACGGTCACCAGATCGTGCTCACCCAGATCCGCCGCGTCGCACAAATCCAATGCCGTGTAGCGCGACGCGGCGGCAAGCTGCGGGTCCGAAGCAGCCACCAAACGCCGGCTTATCTCAAGCCATTCGGGATCGCGGTCGGCCAGGGTCGCGCTTTGCAGGCCGCCCAGGATCTGACGCGCAGCCAGAGTCGCGCTGCCGGGACCGCATCCAAGGTCGAGCAAATTGGTGATATCGATTGCGGGAAACGAGCGCCCGAGCTCCGCGTATACCAATTGATTGACCCGGAAGATGGCCGGCATGCGCGCGACCACGTAAGCCAGGCGCGCCTCGCGAGAGTCAAATCGCACTGCCCGGCCGCCTGACTCTTCCTGGTAGCAGCGACCAAGTTCGGCTGCGGCTCTCACCAGCGCCGGCGGAGACACGCGTGCCACCTCATCTTCGATAGCCTGCCCTACGGCGGCGGGGAGCCCAATCACTTCAATTGCGGCAGGAGCGAAGCGCTCGCGGCGCCCGGCTGAAGTCATTTCGGTCGCACTTCGCGGCGGATGAGCTTGCCGGAATCGTCGTAGTACTCGACGATGTCGATATAACCGCGCTCTTGCGGATCGCGCTCGACCATCGCAAGTTTGCCGTTTCGGAATTCCCTTATGGTTTCCGGCTTGCCATCGAAATCATCGTCACGGATCTCGCGGGCCAGAACCCCGTGTACGTATTTCTGGACCAGGTCAACTTTGCCGTTGAAGTTGCGATCGCTTTCGACCATGACGAGTTCATCGTTCCGGTAGGTCTTGACGACATCCGGCCGGCCGTCTCCGTTGGTATCGATCGAAATCTGGTAGGTGGCCTTATCGACTCTGTAGATCCAGCGGTCAGGCCGCCCGTCGCGGCCACGATGCGTAACCGCACCGTTGGGATCCCGGCTGCAGCAGACGAAAGCGCAACACAGTGCCGCTAAGAAGATTGCGGCTTTCCGCATCTCTCCTTATACACCGCTCTGGATCTGCTCTCAACTTTGCTGTCCAGCGCCGATCGAGGAGCAGTTACACAGGCCGGATTCAACCCTGGGCTCCGCGCCGCGATGCGCGTTTGCGCTCGAAGCGATGCCTCATTAACATCCGACCCGAAGACACCGCCGACGCGGCAGCAGGAGATGACAATGGACGGCTACAAGGACGCCCACACTCACATTCATCCATCCGCTAGCGCGACCAGGGCTTTCATGGACGCGTTGGGATTCCACGGTCCCTGGGACGGCACCACCGAACAGGCGCTTCCGGTGATGGACCAGGCACGGATCGCCACGACGATGATCGTGCCGCTCATCGCGGACAGCAAGCTGCTGTCGGACCGCATGGAAGAGGAAACCAGGCGGGGCGGCAAGCCGGATCGCGGCGTGCTGACCGCACAGCTTGCAGCCGAGCAGTCGGAGTACAACAGTTGGGCCGCGGCGGCCGCCCGTGAACATCATGGACGGTTCGCCGGTCTTGCGGCGGTGAACCCCGTGCTGTTCGGCGAACAGTGGACGCGCAACGAAATCCAGGCGCGGCTGGCCGAGGGCGCCGCCGGCCTCAAGATTCTGCCGATGTATATCGGCGTGTATCCCGACGATCCCAAAATGGCGGTCCTGTGGGAGGAGGCGAATCGGCGTGAAGCTGCCGTCCTCACGCTGGCGGTCGCCCAGGTGCCGGCCGAGGGTCTGGCCAAAATCGGGGTGAACGAAAATTACACGGACATTCACCATCCCAACCGGTTCGAAGCGGTGGTGCGCAGCTATCCGCGGCTGAAGCTGGTGCTGGCTCACCTCGGGATGGGTGCCGAGCAGGATACCATCCGTCTGACCAACAAGTATCCCAACGTCTTTACCGACACTTCGCTGCGGCTGCATGAAGTTGGACAAGCTGGCGGATGGAGTCTGAAAGAAACCGCCGAGATGTTTCGCCGTATCGGCGTCGACCGGGTACTGTTCGGCAGCAATTATCCGTTCGTCAGCCAGGCGGATTACATCGGCGTGATGGAGAAACTCCCGCTGAGCGAAGACGAACGCCGGCAGATCGGTGCACAGAACTTTGACCGCGTTTACGGCAGGTCATAACCATACCTCCAACGCAAATCACCAGGGAGGAGCGACAATGAGCAGCAACGGCGGAAGGCTGGCCGGCAAAGTGGCGTTCATTACGGGCGCGGGCTCGGGTATCGCGCGCGCCGCCGCGGGGATCTTTGCGCGCGAAGGGGCGCGGGTTGTCATCGCCGAAATCAAACCCGAGCTGGGGCGCGCCAGCGAGGAGGCGGTCAAGGCGGCCGGCGGTGATGCAACTTTTATCGAGACCGATGTCACCAAAGAAGACAGCGTACGCAACAGCATTGCCGCGGCCGTGAAGCGCTACGGTGGCATCAACGTGCTGTACAATTGCGCCGGCGGCTCGATCGTACAGGACACGCTCGCCACCGAAGTGGAAATGAGCGTGTGGAACCACACGATTTCATTTGACCTGCTCGGATGCTTTCTGTGTTCGCGCCATGGAATTCCAGAGCTTATAAAGAGCGGCGGTGGATCGGTGGTGAACATGTCGTCCGTTGCGGCCCTGATGGGATTTACACCGGCTCATGTTTACGTGGCGGCAAAGGGCGGAATCATCTCTCTGACCAAGGCGCTGGCGTGCGACTACGCGCAGCATCGCATCCGGGTCAACGCGATCTGCCCGGGCGCGGTGATGACCGAGCGCGTCAAAACCCGTACCGGTCCGGCCGCCAGCCGCGTGGCCTCGAAGTTCAATGAAAGAATGAAAGGCCACCCGTTCGCGACCGGCCAGCCGGAGGACATCGCCAACATCGCCCTGTTTCTGGCCTCCGACGAGTCGCGGATGATAACCGGCGCAATAATCGCCGCCGACGGGGGGTTGTCGGCGTATTAACTCTCAAGGGTAACTGCGGGCCTACCGCGTCCAGGCAAGCCAGCGGCTGAATAATCGGCTGGCCCTCGGAGTAAGCTTGGTGCGATTGTACGCGTCGCCGACTTTTCTGATCGCTTCGGCCTGCGTCGGGTATGGATGGATAGTCTGGGCGATCTTCCCCAAACCGATTCCACCCATTATCGCCAGTGTGAGTTCCGAGATCATTTCTCCCGCATGGCGGGCGACAACCGTGGCGCCCAGGATTCGATCGCTTCCCTCGGCGATATGGATCTTCACGAACCCGCTGGTTTCTCCGTCGATCACAGCCCGATCCACGCCGGCCATAGGCTGCACAAAAGTTCGCAAGCCGCGCTGTCGCGCCTGCTCTTCGTATAGCCCGACGTGTGCAATTTCGGGGTCGGTGTAGGTACACCATGGAATGGTCAGGGTGCTGGCGCGCTCGCGGCCCAGGAACAATGCGTTGCGAATCACTATGCGCGCGGTGGCGTCCGCGACATGCGTAAAACGGTAAGGCGAAGCAACATCGCCCGCCGCGTAAATCCGCTTATTGGTGGTCTGAAGCCGGTCGTTGACCTTGACGCCTTTGCCGCGGTCGTACTCGACTCCGGCAGCTTCGAGATTAAGTCCTTCCACAACCGGGGCCCTTCCCGCGGCCACCAATATTTCGTCGGCCTCGATGTCGGTCTGGGCTCCCTCGCGCACAAGCCGCAATCGCTTGCCGCCACTGCCGGCTGCGATGCTTTCAATCTTGGCGCTTTCGTGAATTTCGATTCCGTCGCGCAGCAGAGATTCCCGGATGATTGACGCGGCGTCGCGATCCTCCTGGGGCAGCAGGCTCGGCGCCACTTCGATCAACGTCACCCGCGAACCGAAGCGCGCGAACGCCTGCGCCAGTTCACATCCCACCGGACCGCCGCCGATTACCGCCAACCGCGCAGGCAGCGCGCTTAGCGAGAAGACCGTCTCGTTAGTCAGATAACCCGCCTGCGCGAGGCCGGGGATTGGCGGCGCAGCGGCGCGAGTGCCGGTTGCGATCGCGGCGCGCGCAAAGCGCAAGGTGCGGCCCGCAACTTCAACCCGATCGGGGCCGGAAAACCGGCCCGCGCCGATGAATACATCCACGCCCAGGCCGCGGAAGCGCGACGCCGAATCGTTCACGCTCAGTTCCGCGCGCAAACGCCTCATCCGCTGCATCACGGCGCCAAAATCAGCGCCGCCGGCGTGCGCCGGCGCAACGCCCAGTGCCGCTACGGCGCGCATCTCAGCCGCCGCACGTGCCGATCGCAGCAGGGTCTTGGAGGGTACGCAGCCGAAGTTGAGACAATCGCCCCCCATCAACTCGCGCTCTATCAGCGCGACCCTGGCGCCCAGCCCGGCGGCGCCCGCGGCGACTATCAGGCCCGCCGTGCCAGCGCCAATCACGACCATGTTGTAGCGTGCGGCGGGCTCCGGGTTGACCCAATCAGACGGATGAACATTGCGCAGCAGTGTCTGATTGTGGATGTCGGCGGGAGCGATCGATAGCGCCGGTGCAGGCTCCGTCACCCGAACTCTCCTTCAATTGCCGGTTTTTTCGCGCAAGGCGCGGCCCGCTATATATGTTACGTACAGCGTCACCGCGACCGAAATGACAAAGCCCACCACCTCAAATGCCCACTGCGCGGAGCTGCGTTTGACGGGGCGGCTCCCGATCATCGCGATGTCACCAACCAGCGACCCCAGGTACACATACATGACGATGCCCGGGATCATCCCAACCCAGGTGGCGAAGAAGTAATCGCGGAGCGAAATGTCGGTTAGTCCGAACGCGTAGTTGAGCAGATTGAACGGAAACAGCGGAGACAGCCGGGCCAATCCCACGATTTTCCAACCCTCCCGCGCCACCGCGCGGTCAACAGCCTTGAACTTCGCATTGCCCTGGAGTTTGGCGGCGATCCATTCGCGCGCAACGTAGCGGCCAACCAGGAAGGCGCAGGTGGCGCCCAACGTCGCACCGATCGATACGTAGATCGACCCTGCCAGCAGTCCGAAAACAGTGCCCGCGCCGATACTCAGAATCACGCCGGGAAAAAACAGGATCGGCGCAACGATATAAAGACCGATAAAAATGAGTGGGCCAACCGGACCCAGTCCGCCGATCCAACGCAGCGTGCTCTTTAGGAGGTCCTCCGCGACAAACAGCTTGACGGCCAGGTAGGCCACGAAGAGCATCACCACAATCAGAAGATTGGGATGCAAAAGGCGCCTCAGCCCCTTGCGCGGCGAGCGGGCCGGCGCACTTAACGTGGAGGAGGGCAAGGTGCTATCCGCCTCCAGCGTCGAGCAGCCGCGCGGCGGCGCGCGCCATGTACAGCTCTTCGTCCAGGGGAATCACCCAGACCTCAACTCTTGCCTCGGGACCGCTGATCCGGGATTCCCCAGCGTTGCCATGGCGGTTGCTTTCGCTATCCAACTGGATGCCGAATCCGTCCAGCCCCGCGCAGATTCGCTCGCGGACCTGGTCCGAGTGCTCGCCGATTCCGCCGCCGAAGATGATCGCGTCCGCGCGACCCAAAACCGCGAGGTATGAGCCGATATACTTGCGCACTCGATAGCAAAAAACGTCTATCGCCAAAGCGGCGTTCCGATCGCCGCGCGCCGCCGCCGACTGCACCTCCCGCATGTCCGACGAAATCGCGGATACGCCCTGCAAACCCGATTTGGTATTGAGAATCTGCTCGACAGCGTCCGAAGAAAGCCCCTCGCGTGCGGCAAGAAACCCCGGTATTGCCGGATCTATGTCACCCGACCGCGTCGCCATCATCAACCCTTCCAGCGGCGTCAGGCCCATCGAAGTGTCCACCGAGAGTCCCTTTGCAATAGCGGTGATCGAACATCCGGCGCCCAGCTGAAGAGTGATCAGGTTGAGTTCCTGTGCGGAGCGGGCGCTGATCTGCGCGTAGCGCTCCATCATGTAGGCATGGCCGATACCGTGAAAGCCGAAGCGGCGGATACCGTGGCGGTCGGCTATCTCCTTTGGGATCGCGTAGGTCCACGCACGGGGCGGCAGGCTCTGATGGAACGCCGTATCGGCAATGACTACTTCAGGTACTCCTGTCAGTATCCGGCTGACAGCGCGGATTGTGGCCAGCGCGGGCGGATTATGCAGCGGAGCAAAAATCGACGCCTTCTCGATCGCGCCGAGCACGGTGTCATCCGCGATCGCCGGCTGTGTAATCGCGCTGCCGCCGTGGACGATCCGATGCACCGCCGCACCCAGTTCGTTCAGGTAGTCGCCTTCCAGCGAGCGCATCCAGTGCAGCGCGTGAGTGGCCGCCGCCTCATGCGTGTGTTGTGTTACCTCGCCGCGCGACGCGACGTCGGCGCCGAGCCAGTAGGTATATTTGGCCTGCGTCCCGATGCTTTCAACCAGGCCGCGCAAACGGGTTTGACCGCGTGCGCCGCGCTCAACTTCGATCAGTTCGAACTTGAGGGACGAGCTGCCGCAGTTGAAAACCAGAACGCGCATCGCAATCCGCTTCGACGCGAAGCGCTACACCCGGCAGAGCAGGCCGCCATCGATCGCAACCGACTGGCCGGTCACGTAGGCGGCGGCGGGGCTGACCAGGTAGAGCAGCGCGCCGCCCAGTTCCTCGGGCTTAAGCAGGCGCTGTTCGGGCAGGTATTTGACCAGGGTCTGGCCGAATTCCTCGTCCTTGACCGCGGGGCTGCGCTCATCTTCCACCCATCCCATCTCGATGGCGTTGACACGCACTCCCTTGCGCGCCCATTCCAGCGCCAGGCTGCGTGTCAGGCTAAGCACTGCAGCCTGCGCCGCCGCATAGACGGCGGCGTTGGGCACGCCGCGTTCAGCCATGATCGACGTGATGTTCACGATCACGCCGCCACCGTGCTGCACCATTGCGCGTCCGGCTTCCTGGCATGCCATCCAGACGGTCCTGAAATTGTTTTCGATCACCCTTTCGAACGCGGTGTCGTCGGTGCCTTCCGCCGCGGCGAAGAACGGAACGTCCATCGCGTTGATCGCGATATCCAGCGCGCCGAGCTGCTTGACCGTCAGATCTACGCAGGCGCTGAGATCGGCCCGCGTAACCGCGCTTTGGATCTTTACTTCCGTCTTGCGCCCGAGCGCCGCGATTTTCTTGTTGAGGTCCTTGAGCACGTCGCCGGTTCCGGGTTCCTGTGAGGCCAATACGACATTGGCGCCGGCCTCGGCAAGGACCTGCGCCGCGGCCGCGCCCAGCGGCAGCTCGGCGCCGATCACCAGCGCCGCCTTGCCTTCGATCGAAAACTCCTTGAGAGCTTCATTGAGCGCCATTTGTTGGACCCCTTCAGTCAGTCTGGCGCGGGAAGACGCCGGTTGGAGTGATGCCGCCGGCCAGGCCGCCGCCGTCGATCGTAATGAACGCGCCGTTTAGATGGTTGGACGCGTCGGAGGCGAGGAACAGCGCCAGCGGACCCAGTTCAGCGTCGCGCCCGATCCGGCCCAGCGGGATGAACTTGCCGCCCTGGAAGAATTGCGCCGCGCCTTCAAAGATGCCCGGCACGATACAATTGATATAGATATTCTTCTTGGCGTACGTGATCGCGAGCGAGCGCGTCAGCTGCAGCACCGCGCCCTTGGCGCAGGCGTAGGCGAAAACGTTCTTACCGCCCCGCAGACCCCATCCCGAAGCGATATTGATAATCTTGCCGCTTTGCTGCTTGAGCATTTGCGAGACCACCGCCCTGCAGCAATAGAACTGGCCGGTCAGGTTGGTGTCGATTCCCTCGCGCCATTCATCGTCGGTAAGTTCGTGGAGCGGCTTGCCCATTCCCTTGTGGTAGCCGCCCGCGTTGTTGATCAGGATGTCGATGTGGCCGAATTCCTTGATCGCCGCCCCCGCCATCGCATTGACCTGATCGGAACGGGTAACATCGGTTTGCGCGATCAAACATTTGCGCCCGGTAGGCTTGACCTGCTCCGCAGTCTGCTCCAACTCCGAGAGCGTGCGCGCAGCCGCCACCACGTCCGCACCGGCCTGGGCGAAGCGCACCGCCATCGCGCGGCCCAGTCCGCGCCCCGCGCCGGTTATAATCGCGACCTTGCCGTCGAGCTTAAGGCTGTCGAGGATCATGCTTCCTCCTGACCAATTGGCCCTTTGCAAGCATAAGGCATGCTACTAGCATAGCTTGCAGGATCGGAAGAAGAACCATAACTGTTCGAATCGCGCACGCGGCTGCGGATTCGAAGAAGGGCGGTCGCGCCGATGTCAAGCAAGGTAACGGTATTCAGCGATTTTGTCTGTCCGTTTTGTTACATCGGAATGACTACCCTGCGGCGGCTTCAGCCCGAATTCGGCTTCGAAATTCAATGGCGCGGCTTCCAAATTCACCCCGAATGGCCGCCGGAAGGCGTCCCGGTCGAGCAATATTACCGCGCGATGGGCGAGGAGCGCCGCAAAGCGGCATGGCATATGATCGAATCGATGGCGGACGAAGCCGGTATCGAGATGCGCCCACCCGCGGTGCTGGCTAACTCTTACCTGGCGTTGGCTGCGCAAGAGTTCGCGATCGAGCACGGTCGCGCCGACGCCTTTGAAGAATTGGTCTATCGCGCTTATTTTCACGATCTGGCCAATATCGGCGATCGCGGCGTGCTGCTTGAACTGGCCGTGAAGGCGGGGCTTGACGTGGCGGCGCTCGACCAGGCGCTGGCGGAAGATCGTTACGCGATGCGCCTTAAGAACACTACTCTGGTCGCCCATCAGCGCGGTATCAGCGGCGTGCCTACCTTCATCATCGGCAACTACCCGCTGGTGGGCGCGCAGAGCGCTGATGTGATGCGCCAGTTGCTGCAGCGCGCTATCGAGATCGGCGCCTGAAAATGCGCGTCGACGCGGCGGATGTGGCTCGCAGCGCCGGCGCGGTGGTATGCTCAAAGCTTGAGGTGGCCGCCGCGGTTTCTACACCGACGATTTATCTCGATCTGCGTGGCGTCAAATGCCCGCTGAACTGGGCGCGTGCCAAGGTGCGCCTGGAGCAGATGCGCCGGCATGAGGTGCTCGAACTGACGCTTGACGATCCGCGCGGCGTGCGCGACATTCCGGTCGCGGCCGAGGCCGAGGGATACGCCGTGCTGGACTGCACGCCCAACGGCGGCGCGTGGCGGATGCGAATCGAACGGTGAAGACGGCGGCCGCTTAAACCGGCGCGCAGCAGCGGCGCCAACAAGGGGACCAAGGTGGCGGACAAGCCCTCTAAGGAACAGCCGGCTACGGGCGGCAAGGTGATTCAGTTTCGGCGCCGCTCGCGCTCAAATCCCCGTCCGCGCCGCCCCGTTACGCGCGGTGACAAAACTCCGACCGAACTCACCTCGAGCGTGCAGTTAATCCTGAGCCGCCTGGGCCTGTGCGGTGCCGATTGAGGCGATTGTGATCTAAAAGCGCCAGGCTCAGAGCCCGCGATTTCTTGCTAAAATCCCTACTTGCGGCGGCTGGCGCGCAGGCGCGCCATCATCTCGAACAAGTTGTCAGCGTGTTGTTTCTTGCCGCCGGAAAATTCCCGATAAAGAGCAGCCACGTTGATCACGATCCGCTCGGCGTCGCCCCATGAGGAGTAGTCAGCCAGCGAAATATCGTTGGCTGCCTCGTAAACGCCCATGCCGGCCTCGAATCGGCGGCGCGCCTGGTCGGTGATGTATTCCAGGTACCCTTTCACGGCCGCCACGCCGCGCTTGTCTGTAATCGGGCCGTGACCCGGCACAATCGTCTCGACGTCCAGGTCGAGCATCAACTGGCAAGCCTTGATCCAGTTGGCGACCGGTCCCGCCCAGATAATCGGATGGCCGTTGATAAACAATATGTCGCCGGTGAACATCACGCGGTCCGCGGGCACATAGGCCAGCACGTCGCCGCGGGTGTGCGCGGGCCCGACCTCGATCAGCCGCACGGTCTTGTTGCCGACGCGCCGCTCCAGTTGGCCCTCGAAAGTGACGGTCGGCGCCGGCACGTACTCCACGCCTTCGAAGTCAAACTGTCTGAAGATTTCCGCCATGAACGCGCCCAGCACGCTGGAGGGGTCGTTGCCGCGCTTCATTTCCGCCAGGCGGCGCGGGTCGCCCAGGTCGTGGCTCATCTCCTCGGCACAGGCGCGCGAAGCGATTATTTCCGCTCCTTCCGCCAGCCGGTTGCCGAAGGTGTGGTCGCCGTTGGAATGCGTGTTGACCACGGCGCCGATACGCGCCGCAGCAGGCTCCGCCCGTCGCATGGCATCGAGCATCTCGCGGGTCAGCGGCAGGTCGAACAGTGTATCGACCAGCATCGACTGACCGCTGTCAACTACCAGCCCCGCGTTGCTCCATCCCCAGGAGCCATCAGGCTGAAGGTAGGCGTAGCAGCCGTTGCCCAGTTCGTGCAGGCCCTTCGCGTAGGCCCATTTGCTCTCTATTTGGGACATGGTCTTTTCCTCCCGCCGGGAGCCCGAACGTGACTACGAACGTGGGCCTATATTCGACGATCCGCAAGCGGTGCGCAAAGCCGCGTCCGCTTGCCTGCGCACCCGCGGCCTCTGCGTGCCGCTGTGGGCATCCGTGCCCTCAAGTGGCACAATGCGGGGAAAAAGCGAGGCCGTTATCATGTCCGACGAAGTTATCAAGATCGAACGTCACCCCAATTACGTAACCCTCGCGCTGAACCGGCCCGAGAAACGCAACGCGATCAATATCGCAATGCTGGAGGCGCTCGACGCCGCCCTGGGCATGATCGAGAGCGACCGCGAGATCCGTGCCGTTATTATCAAGGGCGAGGGCCGTGGCTTCTGCTCCGGCCTGGACTTGCGCGACGTCGAGCGCGCGAGCGGCGCCGGAGTCGGCGGCGGGCCAGCCTTTGCGCCCGACAAAATCCTGCATCGTATCCAGACCCTTCCCGTGCCCGCGATCGCGGCGATTCATGGAGACGCCCTGACCGCAGGGCTGGTGATCGCGCTGCTGTGCGACCTGCGGATCGCGGCGCAAAGCGCGAAGCTCGGAATGACGCCGGCGCGCATCGGCTATCTGCCCACCTATGCTATTTTCCGCCGCTTCACCGAGATCGCCGGCGTGGCAAACACCGCGGAAATCATGTACCTGGCGGAGCCGGTGGACGCCGCGCGGGCGCGCGAGATGGGACTTGTGCACAAGGTCGTGCCCGACGATCAACTGGCCGCGGCCGCGGTCGCGTGGGCGGAAAAGATTGCCGGCAACGCCCCGCTGTCGGTACGCGCGATGAAGCGCATGATCGGGCGCACCATCAGCCGTGCCTTCGAGGTCGAGCACGAGGACCTGAACGAACTCGCGACCAAGGTCCGCTCCAGCGCCGACGCTAGGGAAGGCGTCCGCGCGTTCTTGGAAAAGCGCAAGCCGGTATGGCGCGGCGAGTGATCCAGTGGAGGTTTAATCGGCCACGTTGCAAAGGCCAGGACTCTGAGGATCCGGACCCGTGCTATCGGTTGGATTGTGGCGTCCGAACTCTTTCTTAGCCGAGCTTGCTTCTAATAGCTGCGGTAGGGTGCCGTCTCCCTGGTCAAGGAGACGGCGCCCGTCATCCCGGTATTTTACGCGCGCAACACCTGGCCTGGCTTTGCGCCGGTGTAGCTGCCGTTTTCGTGGACCGGCACGCCGCCTACGACGGTGTAATGAACGCCGCGCGCTTCCATTACCAGGCGCCGGGCGCCGCCGGGTAGGTCATTGCGCATTTTGCCGCGTTCGGCCGAGCCTACAGTGTTGGGATCAAATACCACCAAATCCGCGGCCCAGCCCGCGGCGATGCGCCCGCGATCCTTAATACCGAAAAAGTCCGCCGGCTCGGAGGTAAGGCGCTTCACCCCCTGCTCCAGCGACATCACTCCCTTCCCCCGCACCCAGGTGCCGAGCAGGTAGGTGCAATATCCGGCATCACAAATCTGATCGACGTGCGCCCCGCCATCGGATAGCGCGATTATGGTTCTCGGATCGCACACCAGGCGGCCGACCCGCTCCTTATTATTATTGAGCAGCGCCACCACGAAGCGCATCTCCAGTTCGTCCTCCAGCGCCAGGTCCAGCAGCAGCTCCAGCCCGTCGGTGCGGCCGCGTGTACGCGCAATCTGCGCCAAATCCTTGCCCTCCAGCTCCTTTAGCACCGGATTGTTTACCGTCTGCACCGCAATTCGATCCAGATTTCGAAAGGTGTGCAGATGCATCCCGGAGTGTTCGACTTCGCTGCGCAGCTTTTGGCGGAATCCGGGGTCCGAGTAGAGTTTCTTTTGCACTTCGAAGGGGCGGTTGAAGATCGACTCCTGCACACATGGAAGCGTGATAAACAGCAGCGGCGAGCGCAGATTCAACTCGAGGAACAAGGGACGGCAGCTGATCTGCGGCACTCCGCCGCGCCGAATCAGCGGTTCGAACTTCTCCAGCGTCCGCATCGCGCCCTCGGGCAGATCGTCGCGATCGAAAAGCGAGATCCAACTGACCGGCCGCCGCGATTCGTCGAGCAGGAACTCCAGCGTGTCGTATTCGCCCGGGGTCATGTCGGAGGGCTTGTCGGCGAGGTTGAGCTGGATCACTCCCTTGCCCAGGTCGCGCAGGACGCGGCAGTAAGCGCGGAGTTCGTCACGGCTCGCCTTGCGGCACGCCAGCGGCTTGCCTTCATAGCCGATATCGATATTTGAAACGCTGGTGGAAAAGCCCAGTGCCCCCGCACTTATCGCCTCACGCAGCGCGTCCCTGATGCGTTCCAGCTCTTGAGGTGTAGCTGCGCGTTCCAGCGATTCGCGGCCCATCGCCCAATGCCTGAAGGGGGTGAGCGGCGCGAAGAAGCCCAGGTTGATCGCCGACCCGCGCCGCGCTGCCGCGTCCATGTAGCTGGGGAAGCTGTCCCAATCCCAGGTGAGACCTGCCTGCAGGACGTCAAACGGGATGGCCTCCAGGTTGGTCAGGTCGGCCGCCGTCACGTCACGGTCGGCCGGCTTGCATGGCGCCACGCCCACGCCGCAGCTGCCCAGCACCACGCTGGTCACGCCATGCCATGAGGAGCTGGTGATCTGCGGGTCCCAACAGATCTGGGCGTCATAGTGGGTATGAGGATCTACGAATCCGGGCGCCACGACCAGATCGGATGCGTCGATCACGCGGCGCGCAGAGCCAGCGATAGGCTTGCCGATTTCGGCGATCCGGCCTTGCTCGATTGCCACGTCGGCCCGGTAACGCGCCGTCCCGGTTCCATCCACGACAGTGCCGCCCTTGATTAGAAGGTCGTAAGCCATGTTCGGTCCTCCCGCTGATTTGCCCGCACGCACCGCGGAGTCCGCGGTACATTATCGCAGCGCCGCTGAAACCTTATTGAACATTCGGTGTCGATATTCAATGCCGCGGTTTGGCTTGGCGGCCGGAGGGGATAGCCGATCGGTCTTCCGCTATGTAATGGTAGCCGCAGCATCGGGCCAAAAAGGAGAGAGAGTTATGCGCGCAATCCGTTTCCATGGACGCGAGGACGTCCGATTGGACGACATTCCCCAACCGTCCCCAAAGGCCGGCGAGATCAAGCTGCGCGTCCTTTACAACGGTATTTGCGGCAGTGACCTGCATGAGTACTATCACGGTCCGATGATGACCCTTACGCGGCCTCATCCGCTCAGTGGAGTGCAAAACCCCGTCGTGCTGGGCCATGAATTTTCCGGCGAAGTAGTCGAACTGGGCCAGGGCGTGAGCGATTTGAAGGTCGGCGACCTGATCGCGGTCGAACCGGTCCAGACCTGCGGCAGTTGTCATTGGTGCCGGGCCGGCCAGTACAACCATTGCCCGACTCCCGCCATTCACGGCTACAGTCGCGACGGTGGCGGCCTTGCGGAGTATACCGTGGTGCTGCGCTCAATGGCGCACAAGCTGCCCGTTGGTGTTTCCGCCCGCCATGGCGCGCTGGTGGAGCCAATGGCCGTGTCATACCATGCGGTCCTGCGGGCTCATGCCCGGGTGGGGCAGACCGTTGCGGTGCATGGCGGTGGTCCGATCGGTGTCGGCGCTTACCTGGCGCTTAAGGCGCTAGGCGATATTGAGGTGATCATCAGCGAGCCATCGGCCGAACGCCGCGCGATTCTAAGTCGGCTCGGTGCCGGCCATCTGCTCGACCCACGCAGCGTCAACGTGGTCGAGGCGATACGTGAGCTTACCGGCGGGCGCGGCGCCGACGCGTCGATCGACGCGGCCGGGGTTCCCGACGCGTTCAAGGCCGCGCTGGCCAGCACAGCGCCGATGGGGCACCTGGTGGTGGTCGCGATGCATATGGAGCCGTTCCAATTCAACGCTCTGTCGCTGTTGGCCGGAGAGGTGAACATCACCGGCAGCAAGACGTACTGCAACGACTATCCGGCGGTAATTGATTTGATGACGCGGGGCGCCTTTCCCCTGGAGGGATGGGTTTCGACGATTCCGCTGGAAGGCTTCATCGACCGCGGCGTCCTTCCGCTAAGCCGCCAGCAGGCCACCAAGATCATGGTCGATGTCGCAGCGGCATCGTAGGCCAAGAAAATGCTATGTTGTGGCGCCGCGCCGTCAGCGGTGACGAACGGGCCGCGCCCTACGAGCGCTATTGCTTTACCGCCTGGCGAATACAGTTGAGGATGAACAGGTAATCGCGTGGGTTAAGCACGGAACCCAGCAATGTGATATGCGACAGCACTCTCAGTTCTTTCGCAGTCACGTTGTTGCGGATCAGCGAAGCTTTGTCCGCGAGCAACTCCTTCCAGGCGTCGGGCTGCTTTGTGCCGGCGCGTCGCCCGTTGTCGGCCTTGATGAGGCTCTTGGCCTCGGGATGAGAGAGCAGGAAAAGCCGCTCCTTGTCGACTCCCAGCGTATCGGCCAAGGCGGTCAGCAGGATCAGCGAGGGGCGCCGGCGGCCCTGCTCCAGGTATCCGATATGGCTGGCGCGCACACCAAGTTTGCGGGCCAGCGCCTGCTGGCTCAGCCCCACGGAGAGGCGCGCTTCCTTAAGGACCTTGCCGAAGGTTTGCGCGCTCATAGGTCGTATTCCTCGAGCAAGGCCGCGCGCAGCTTCGCGTAGTGGATCATGCCCGCCAGGTATTGCAGACTTTGATCGGCCGAGAGCGCGGTCGGGAAGTCGAATCCATAGGACGCCTTAAGATGAGCCCGGATGCGCTCGATTGCCGGCTGGTCGAGACTTCCCTTTCCCGCCAGAGCCTTTCGTTGCCCCTTGGTGAAGATCGTTTTTGCAGAACGTTTCGGGTAGCCGGCCAGACTTACGATCACGTCCGCGGCCAATTCCCCTTGATCCCGCAGATGCTCATTGTAGGCGGCATCGAAATAAAAGCGAACCCCACTGGATTTGGGTTTGGCAATCTCGGTGCAAAAATGATGGCCGACTTCGTGGCAAAAGGTTGTCCCGATCGCCAGGGCGTGATGGGCGCTGTTGACGAAAATCAGCGGCTTGGTCAGGGCTGTCTCCGACCGATCCAGGTAGAAACCATACAGCGCCAGGCTGGTGTAGCGTGCCGACTTAAGGTGCAGTTGCAGGGCGTTGGCTGCCCGTGAAAAAAATTCCGACGACGGAGGGCCAAGCACTTCCTGGTTAAAGTGCGGCCAGATATCTGTGGCCCGCTCGACCAGTCCGCTTATCTGCTCGAAACTGAGACGCTGCCGCAAGCTGGTGGCATAATCGCGTTGGCTGAGGCGGCGGATGTCTTCCTGCGGGCGTTTCCAGGCTTCGAGTTCCTTGGCGCCCAAAACCCCGGCCTTCGCCAGGACAGACTGAACTGCCTTGTCGATCGCGGTGGAGCTTGCTTTCATGGCATTAACCTCGGCTGAGGATCATCCAGGTCCATCGCTCCAGGACTAAAAGCCACGTCACCATAGCTTACCAGAAGCATACTTGGCCTTAAAACCCGGCGCAATTCCAGATTCGGGTCAAATTTGATAGTCGAGCTCCCGGATGCGGGCCCAAACCCAGTTTTCCGCGCAGGCCAGACCAGCGCCGCCGGCACCGCGCAGAAACTTACGGCCACGCGGCGACATTGTCCGACGCCTGTCTTCTGAGGCTGGGAACTGGAACTTTGCGCCCACCGTGATGCATCAATAAACCCAACTCAGGTTGATTAGTCAACTCCAGGTTGGATTCAATCCTTACTAAAAGTTAACGGCCCGCCTTAGTCCGGCGCGTTTCGGCGCGGAGCCAGCAGAGGTTTCCCTGGCACCCCTTCGCTACTGTCATTATACATCACTACAGATATGTTATGTCCACCAACGGTCACCCCTGGTAAGCCCCCCGGACAGCGTGGTCAGGGAAAAACCTTCCGGAGCTATATGTGCGTGCTCGGCGAGTCTGCCGCCGCAAGAGTCGGCGTGATGTGAGGAGGGCAATGGCCGAGTAAGTTCTCCGCTGCTGTCGCAGCCGTTGGTGATCGCTTATATCGGTTCCTGCTCGTCTCAGTCGAGCTGACTCGCGATCTTTTGCTGATAGATTTCCTCCAAGCGTTAGCGACCCGAGCATCAAGGTCTACGACTTGCACCAAAGACACCGCGCCCATTCCGACTCTCAGCGCTGCCCGTTCAGTCCAGCTGACTCTTGGCGACCACGCATTAATCGTGGAGTTCTGACATGAGATGACGCTCTTGATGCCCGGCATGGGGCTGTATTGCAGTGGACGTGCGGAAGGTAAAGTGCGTCAACTTCGAATGAGCGCGCGATCGCGGCTGCAATCTCAAGATGGCGTAGTTTTGCTGCGCAGCCGCGCGAGCGCCGGGATCGAAAATGTAGCATCATGCCAATGCTGACAATCCGCCGCCTTGGGGCGAGCGTTAGCGATTTCCTCGAGCCACGCCTTTTGCGCGTAGCTCGGCCGGGGCGGTCTTGAAAGCGGCGGCGTCGCGAATCTCCAGCCAATATAGGCGAGCTGGTCCTCCGGACCTGGGATGGACGGCAATGCGTTTGGCTGTGATCGTCCAGGCACAAGTAAACCGTACCCTCGGAGCCGGGCTTCGCGAGACCCAGCCCCGAGACTTCAAGGCAGCAGATTCCAAGCTCCGCAGCTCGGGTACTCTAACCCACGAACCCGGAGCCTCGATATGCAATTCCGAGCGTCTTACATTGAGGCACTGAGGGTTTTGGTCGTTACGGCGCCGGCCGTGGCGGGCACCGTGAATGGAGCCGCAGTGAAGAAAATGGAGTGCCCAACGGCGCCAGGGGTGAAGGATTCATTACCTTCGGTGCAATTTACGGTGATCGTGGCTGGTTCACCGCTGGCCGCCATCGTCCACTGGTAGGGAATTGACATCGTGAGTGATCCCGCAGAACCGGTTCGCACCACAAGACCAGTGGCGGAAGCGGAGTTTTCGAAGCTCGCATCAGAGGCCTGCAAAGTAGCCTGGCAACTGATGGCCTCGTCAGTACCAATCGCTGGCTCGATGCTGAGCATAATCACGACTTTGACGGTACCCGTTCGAACGAATGTGGCCAGGGGGATTGCCTTGGGGGCAACCATCGGCACGAAGGTTGAGGTCGCTGGATCATAATAACCGGGCACCCCTATGACGGGACCTGATGCTTGGCTTGGATGAGGCAGCGCAAGCACGATAACGGTTAATAAACCCGCCACAATGAGGTTCTTCATCAGTTTGCTCCTTTTGGGCGATAATACCATCGGACTCGGGCGGATTGTAAAAAGAATACGCACCGTTTGTTGCAACGTTGCGAGTTTTTTTTGACCTTGAAGTGGGTCAATCCCGGAAAAATTATCTGCCGGGTTCCCACTCAGAATCCGCCCTGGGCGACGGACCGGAGTGCAATGCTGACGGGCGGCGTTTTTTGGCGAGTAAGTAAGGGTCGATTCGGCGAAACCACAAGCTCCAACCACTCAAAGTGAACGGTGAGACGAGGAGCTGACGGGATTCGATCAGCCCGCCTTCATTCTTTGCGCGGGCCCAGAAATTTGCAGACTATCGTGCTTGGTGCTGAGCCACTATCTGCATCCGGAAAACAATCGTGTGGATCGGC
>Ga0126381_100000708_pt1 | contig 36925 bp, 26 predicted proteins | sample PanSoiMetPlot_28_FD_96465 | JGI IMG/M metagenome (GOLD analysis project Ga0126381, IMG submission 96465) | Tropical forest soil microbial communities from Panama - MetaG Plot_28 | ecosystem: Environmental > Terrestrial > Soil > Tropical forest > Bulk soil | place: Panama | collected 2016-02-17 | reverse complement strand
TGGATCGTACGAAGGTGTAAAGCTGTTTGAGCGTTGCTCTGCTTGCGAAGGCACCGGGGTTCTTTCTTCCGTGGAGAATGCGGAATTTGATCGTCTAGCGCGTGATTCAGGATGATCTCAATCCGGAGGTGCTGCTCTCGACCTGCACGACTGAGCAGCCAAACTTTTCGATATGGCTGATGGTGCGCTCATCTTCTTCGGTCAGGGTCGCAGACCGAAAACGCCGCGTGCGTGAAGTTTCAAAGGGCCTAGTTTTTGGTGGCATGTGGAACCTATTGAAATTATCCATTACCTGCCCTGCACGCCTCCTCGACGTTGCCCCTTTGTTCCCGAGTGACCGCCTACTCTTCCCTAACCCCGGTTCCGGGTGTTGGGAGACGGGAGAACAGACGGAATGGGGGAGAGTAGCCGACAACTCGGAAACTACCGGATCGATAGTGGTACCTTTTACTGAAATGTCCCAATCAGATCAGCAGCAACGACCCAAGCTAATCTGGCAATTCGGAGTCATTCTCATTCCTAAATCAGCGATCTCGTCCGAAGGTGAAGCGTTGCCCGCTTCGATACCGTCCGAGCAGCAGCCAGCTCAGGGATTCGAGAAGCAGATCGATCTGATCCTTTCCCCGATCCTTTCCCCGACCAAATCATGGTCGGAACAGATGCAAAACTGGGGTGGCGAGTCTGGCAATGATGCTTATGTTTGTTACACGGACGAGGAGAAAAAGGTCGTGGAGGAGATAGCCTTTCGCCTTGATGCCCGTGACATTTCTTTGGATTTGATACGAATGATTTGCACGCTTGCCGGGCAGCTCTCGTGCGTCCTGCTGACGGCAGACTCAGAGGTTCTCCAACCGGTTGAGTCCGAGATGCTCGCGGCAATTCGTAATTCGACCGCCACAAAGTTCATTGACGATCCCGTTGCTAGACTGGGGGCGACATTTGTGACAATTCGCAGAAGACAGTCGCAAGACACTCCTACACGAGGAGAGAAATCGTGACTCCGCTCGCCGGGTTTCGGGCGTATGACCGCCTACTCTTCTCTAACCCCGGTTCCGGGCGTCAGGAGACGGGCGAACAGACGGCATGGGGAAGAGTCGCCGACAATGCGCCCACGACCAGGGAATACACTGTTGTTCATGCTCCGCGAGAACTCTGTGAGAGTGGCGCTACTCGTCGTAGCGGTTATCTTCGCAAACTCAACTTCCGGCTCTGTCGCGTCTGCCGAATCCTTCGACAAGCCCGTTCGAAAGACCGTCGTGAATTTAGGACGTTCACTCAGCCTCATGCCAAACAGCCGGGCTCAGATTCAGCTCACCTGTTTTTACTATCCAACTTTCATGATCAAGCAAGTGATTGATCCGGGAGAGAAAGGTACGCAATCGGTCACCGTTGATACTGTCCTCAATTCCCACTTTCCCGCGTGCCGCCAATCGCGTAGCCCTACGGAGCGCCTTTTTCCAAACGATGGGTGGTTCTTCATAGGAGCCAAGGGATCACTTTTGTTTTTGGAGGCGGAAGAAGGCGACGACAATGGGGGAATGCCTTTCCGCATTCTGGAAGTGAAAAGCGGAAAGAAGATATTCGAGGATTCTGCGTGGTGGGAAGATCATCTGGTGTTCGTGCCGACCTCCGACGGAACTGTGTCCTTTAGATATTTGCGTGTAGTTGGCGGAGATTGCTCGATACCTAAGGATGGGATGAGTTGCTGGAGCAAGTTCAGGAGTCATTATGGATTGGCTCTCTCAACGGTGCCGAAATGCATTGGCTATCGCCATGAAGGGGATAAGGAATGGGTTCCGGGCGATGAGGGCGTGCCACCCGAAGACATAGGGACAGCTTCAGCCATCGCCTACCCGGTTGAGGTGAGGCTCGTCCCACGACCATTGATTAGGGCTGTTCTCGGTCCAGTGAAGTGCACACCAGTTCAATGAACTGGCTGGGAAATGCCGAGGGATTCTATGGCTTCTGATAAACGCCCAATCGTGGATTGGATCAACCTTCCCGCAGATGCAACCGAGTTGAGTCTCTGGAGTACGCTCCACGACGGTGATCTGATTGCAATCGAGTCCGATCTATTGGCACGTACCCTAATGCTGCAATTCGATGTCGGCTACGTTAGAGACTTCCATAAGTTTTCCGAGGAGACTCGGTTCGTCTTAGCTGTCAGCGGAGTGCAGTCCGTCCGTTCTTCCAACAGCGTTCCATGGCCCGGTGGCTGTTCGATTCCAGCCGAGACGTCCTACGAACAACAGCAGGCAATCGTTGCTGAATATCAGAGCAAGTGGCGCGAAGAATCGCTGTCGTGGGCTGACTTCGAGCGACTCACCAAGAGCGGCTTGGAGGTGTCTTCAGCCACGCTCGCTCGACGGTCTGACGGCGTTGCCCTTCGTCTTGGTTTGTTGGTGGGAGGAGACTCCTACGTGGAGGCTTACGTTCGAGGGGAAGGGATCACCTTCTCGATTGGCGAGCGACAAATCACGCCCGAGAAATTTGTTGAGGTAGGCGAGGCGTACTGGGAAGCGTTCGCAAAGAAGCGGTAGGCAGGGTAACCTTCATCCTTGCGAGCGAGTGATCGACAAAACGCCTGATCCGGTTCACTCGGTCCCACAATCCGGCATAATTTCCGGTTTGCCGGTTAAGCGCCCGAAACCAGTTCCTCGCCTGGAGCAAGGTGGAAGCTCGAGGCGATCCACATTGCGTCCGCCAGCGCTATGTTATTGCTTTAAGAGAGGCTTCCCCATGAATACAGAGCATTGCCGGAACGTGATCATTGGCAGCGGCGAGGGCGGCAAGTATCTCGCGTGGCATCTGGCGCAGGCGGGCGAACCGACGATGGTGATCGAGCGGAAGTACGTCGGCGGTTCCTGCCCGAACATTAACTGTTTGCCTGCGAAGAACGAGATCTGGAGCGCGAAGGTGGCGAACCTCGTTCAGCACGCGAGCGAATTTGGTTCAGTGACAGGCGCGGTTTCTGTGGACATGGAGGCAGTTAGAAAACGAAAACGCGCGATGGTCGATGGGCTGATCGAAGTTCACAAGAACCGATACAAGGCGACTGGAGCGCAGCTGGTGATGGGCAGCGCGAAGTTTGTCGGACCGAAAACGCTCGAAATTCGACTGGTCGACACTGAGGATGAGATTCGGATCGATGCAGAGCGCGTGTTTCTGAATCTTGGCACGCATGCTTCGATTCCAGCGGTGCCAGGCCTCGAGGACTGCGATCCGCTGACACACATTGAACTGCTCGAACTGAGTCACCTGCCGCAGCACCTTGTAGTCGTGGGTGGGGGTTATGTGGGGCTCGAGTTTGCCCAGGCGCTGCGGAGGTTCGGCAGTAATGTGACAATCCTGCAGCACGGACCTCATTTGCTGACAAACCAGGATCACGATGTTTCGGATGAGATTCAGCGGATTCTTGTCTCTGAAGGAATCGACGTGGTGACATCGGCCGAGATTGTGAACGTGAGCGGCCGATCCGGGGTCGAGGTGAAACTCGCCATCCGCACTCCACAAGTAAAGCGGACGGTTGCTGCGAGCGACGTGCTGGTGGCGGCTGGCCGCACTCCGAATACGGATGGAATGGGGCTGGACGTTGCGGGAGTGGAACTGGATCATCGCGGCTACATCAAAGTGAACGACCGGCTGGAGACGACGGCGCAGGATATCTGGGCGATTGGCGAATGTGCGGGAAGCCCTCAATTTACACATGCTTCGCTGGATGATTTTCGCGTGATCCGTGACAATCTGGCAGGGGGAAGCCGTTCGACGCGCGACCGGCTGATGCCGTCGTGCCTGTTTACCGATCCACAGGTTGCGCATGTAGGTTTGACGGAAGCGCAGGCGAAGCACAAGGGCATCGCTATCGAGGTGGCGCGCTTGCCCATGGCCGCAGCGTTGCGGACGCGCACGATCAGTGAGACGCAGGGATTCATGAAAGCTCTGATCGACTCGGAGGATGGACGCATTCTGGGGTTCACGATGGTTGGAGCTGAGGCGGGCGAGGTAATGGCCGTCGTACAGATGGCGATGCAGACAGGTGCTTCGTATACGGTCCTGCGTGACGCCATTCTGGCTCATCCGACAATGGCGGAAGGACTGAACTCGCTGTTTTCCGGCGTGAAAATGGCAGCCTCTGGTCATGTGCACCAGGACAGCTCAAAGATGTGGCCGCGCACTGCGGTGCATCGCGTAGAGGCCGACGGTGTGAAGCTGTTCTATCGGGAGGCCGGACCGAAGGATGCGCCAGTAGTGTTGCTGCTGCATGGATTCCCAACATCGTCATTTCAATACAGAGAGCTGATACCGCGGCTCGCGGACAAATATCGAGTCATTGCACCGGATCTGCCGGGATTTGGATTCACGGAGATTCCCGAGGGGCGCAAGTACACGTACACGTTTGACGCGCTTGCTAAAACAATCGAGGCGTTTACCGATGCCTTGGGATTGAAGAGCTATGCGCTCTATGTGTTCGATTATGGAGCGCCCACGGGATTCCGCGTGGCGATGGCGCGGCCGGAAAACGTATCGGCAATTGTCTCGCAGAACGGCAACGCATATGAGGAAGGGCTGGGCGATGCGTGGGCGCCGATCCGACGTTATTGGACGACGCCAAGCTCGGAGAACCGTGAGGCGATTCGCGAGGCGCTGAACGCAGAAGGCATGCGGCGCGAGTACGGATCAGGCATCGCCGACCCGGAAGTGCTGGCGCCGGAGGGATACACACTGGACGCTACGCTGCTCGCGAGGCCGGGCAATCAGGATGTTCAGCTGGACTTATTTCTGGACTATGCGAATAACGTGAAGCTGTATCCGAAGTTCCATGAGTACTTCAGGAAGTGGAAGCCGCCGCTGCTCGCGATCTGGGGCAAGCATGATCCATATTTCATTCCGGCCGGTGCGGAAGCATTCAAACGCGACATTCCGAACGCCGAAGTCAGATTTCTCGACACAGGGCATTTCGCATTAGAGACGCACATTAACGAAGTTGCGCATCGGATGCGCGAGTTTCTGGCGAAGGTGGTGCACTGATGGGTGCGACCGCGTGGCTGGTGGAGGAGCCGGGAGGAGCGTTCAGGAAGATCGAGCTATCCCATACGCCCTTGAGAGAGAAACAGGTTCGTGTAAGGATCGCTGCTGCCGGCGTGAATCCGTTGGACACAAAGATTCGCGCGGCGAAGGCGGCGCACGCAAAGCAGCCTCTTCCGGCTGTCCTTGGTTTGGATATGGCAGGCACCGTGGAAGAAGTTGGGCCGGGGATCACCGCGTTCAAGCAGGGCGATGAAGTATACGGCATGGTCGGCGGAGTTGGCGGGCTGCAGGGTACGCTCGCTCAATCAATCGATGTCGATGCAGATTTGCTGGCGCATAAGCCGAAGAACCTATCGATGCGCGAGGCGGCTGCTTTGCCACTTGTTGTAATTACTTCCTGGGAAGCTCTGATGGATCACGCGAAGGTGCACGAGGGGCAGTCCGTGCTGATTCACGCCGGCGCGGGTGGAGTTGGCAACGTTGCTGTGCAGATGGCGCGTGCGCACGGCGCGAATGTTTTTGCGACTGTGTCAGAGGGCAAGCGGGCGATTGTTGAAGGTCTCGGCGCGACGGCGATCGATTACCGTGCCGCTTCGATCGCGCAATATGTGGAAGAGCACACCGGAGGAAGGGGCTTTGATGTTGTTTTCGACACCGTTGGAGGGACAACACTTGATGCTTGTTTTCTGGCGGTGAAGCCCTACACCGGCCGTGTCGTGAGCGCGCTGGGGTGGGGGACACATTCGCTCGCGCCACTGTCGTTCCGTGCAGCGACTTATTCGGGCGTGTTCACTCTGATGCCTCTGCTTAGCGGTGAAAACCGCGTCCATCACGGGCAGATTCTCGGGCAAGCAGCAGCATTGGTCCAGGCGGGAAAACTGAGGCCGTTGCTGAGTCAGGAGCAGTTCTCGCCTGAGAACATCGACGCAGCGTATGCGCGGGTGGAAAGCGGTTCGCTCGGAAAAGTCGTCATCGAGATGTGACTCAACTCTTCTCATGCATTCTTCTGTTGAGGAGTGCGACGGCCATGCGGTTCAGCACCTCTGTGATCACAAAAGAGCCGTTACTGCCCGGTTTGTCGGCTATGCAGTATGAGAGAACGCCGAGCATGGGAGGAAAGTTTGGTGGCGGCGCAGCATGCAGGGGCTTTGCCCCCGCACCCCCAAGATTTAACGCTTTTGTGCCTCTCCCGATAGGGAGTTTCTGCGAGCAGATTGCGAAAGGGGGACGGTCACAATCCCCTGGCGACGAGCTGCAACTGTTTCATTCTGAGAAGCCTATTGAGCAGTGGCAGTAAGGTTTGTGGGCGGACTCGGCGTCGAACCAGTGCCGGCGCTCTCCAGTGGGTCGGGATAGGCATATGGTGTGTAGTACGCGGTCCAGGTGTTTCCGCTGCCGCACTGGTATAAGACGCCGTTACCAAAGCCGTTGCCGCTCTGGTTCCAGGAGCCCTGATCTGTGGCAAAATAGGCTACTCCAGCGGTGCAGGTCGAGGGAGCGGAAGCCAATAGGCCGGAGCCCACGCCCAAGGCTCCGGTAAAGCCGGTTGACATGTAATCGTAGTAATCCCTGTTCTGCCCAATAATGCTGGATGTAGCTGTCGTAAATAGCGGAGAAGGGATGTTACTCCCCGTATTATTCCATTCGTAGCAAGGCATTGATACTTGGTTATGACCAAAGCATGGCTGGTCGCGGTAAGGGTAAACTCCTCCATTCGCGTCAAAGTACCGTGTGCAAGTGTCGCCGCTGCTTAAAGCTGAACAAGTGCTGTTTGCCGAGCAGATCGTATCAGGATTTACTGCACACCATCCTGCCGTCGTCATACTAGATGCCGTTGTGGTTCCACCGACGTTTTGCCAAATCACTCCGCCATTGTCTGTGACAGTCGAACCAAAAGCGGGACAGGTCGGCTCTGTGCTGCCGGTTTTCCCCCCCGCCGAGGTTTGAAGATTGCAGCCGTTCGAATCGATTACCGCAGCGCCCGCTGCATAGGCGTAGTTGGTCTGGTAGTTTGGCACATTCAAACTGTTTCCGGTACTCCACGAACCCGTTGAAGCGTTTGGGATGATCCAGTTCAGGCCCGCCTGTGCGGCACCCCATCCAACAGCATTGGAGTTCTGATAGCCATAGCGCAGATATTGCAGGATTAACGAATTCCAAGGCGTCGAGCCGGCAAACGAGTTTCCAAAAGCCATCGTTGCACCGCTGCGCACGTTCATTACGTTGACTTGCGTGCCGGTACTATTCGTAGCTGAATTTCCGTAAACCTCCTGGACAACCGCACCGAAGAACGGATAGCCAGTGTCGGTCCCGTGACAGCCGCCCAGTTCTGTTCCCACAACAGTGTTGAATCTAACTGTGATCTTCGCACCGAAGTAGCAATCGAAGAAGCCTTCTGTATTCAGATGTTGGGAAACAAAGTAGTTCTGCTCCGCAACGAGGCCCTGATTCGTGCCCAGATTTGTTGCATCGTTCCAGTTCTGTTCTCCGTGAGAGGGGAAATCTCCTCCCGCAACCACTGGAATACTGCTCTCACTGCCGCTGGTAGTTGCGTCCTGAAAGTAATTGTGGTCAACAAGGCCATATCCATCCACAAGATAGATCACATCAGAATCGCTGGCGGGCATGACAAAGTGATTGTGGTCGATGCGGTAATTGACTTGGCCGTGGTTTCCGGAGGGCGCTATCAGCCCGTGAGATGACACGTAATTGATCGTCCATGTCACGCCGGAAATCCGCATGAACTGGCCGCTGGCAATGGAAGGCGCAAAGGCCTCATCGACGCTCAAGGTAATGTTTGTGTTGTCCGTGCAGGAAATCACCCCTCCACCGATATTGGGATCGCCCGTCCCCGTGCAGGTGGTGGCGCCGATGAGATTAACGCCGGTACTGGCCGTAACCTGCGTGGACCATGTAGCTGAACCCGCCGAAATGTTGATCGTGTCCCCGGCCTTTGCGTTATTCAAACAGGTTTGGACGCTGTTTGAATCTGGAGTTGTCGTCCATGTCGGGCTGGACCCTGTGCAGGAACACCACGCTAATGTTCCATTGAGAAGTAGCATAATGATAAAAAAAACAGATTTTCTCATAAGGTCACTGGGGGCCAGTCACATCGCACCGTAGACCAGCCCAATAAAATTTAAGTTTAACGTGGATAGTATAGTACGGTGTCGGTAGTTGCGTCATTCAGTGAGGGGCAAACGAAGGTAACGTTTGTGTTGCCATGCAGGAAATCACCCCTCCTCCAACATTGGGATCGCCCGTCCCCGTGCAGGTTTGAGCGCTGTTTGAATCTGGAGTTGTCGTCAATGTCGGACCGGACTCTGTACAGGAATACCGCGCTAAGGTTCCATTAAACAATAGGTAGCATAGTGGTAATAAAAACAAATTTTCTCATCAGAAGGTCACCGGCGCGCCAGTCACATCCCACCGTAGACTAGCCCAATAAGAGGTGTAACCAGCAGTAGGGGTGTTGCCGGCATTAGCATCGCCAATGAAAATGTAATATGGATAGTTCGGCGTCGTCTGCCCCGCACTGAATGACGCACCTACGAAAGAACCAGAACTACTATAGACAAGAAGCTGATGCTGACCTGTCAGAGTACAGCCGGTAGCCGATCCCGACGCAGTTGCAGTAGTCCCACCGTTGACATACCCGCTCGCACTCGTAGTAAGCGTCTTCGAGGTAACCGCCGTCACGATAAATAGATCGCCGTTATAGTTAGACCCGCTTGAACAACCTGATGGCGAGAAGCCAAAATTGACCGGCCATTGAGACGGCGTAAAGCTACCATTCCACGTTATGGTGTTTCCAGAAATAGACGTACTAACAGACGACGCATTAATGGCGCCGGAACCACCTCTATAGGTTAGCTCTATGAAATACCAGCTTTGTGGATTGGTATCAATCGCACCGCCGTTACCTGAAAGCGCCTCAAGTCGGATATATCTGCTTGCTCCATCGCCATAACAGTTACCAGCCGCATAATCTGTTGGGTTACGAATCTGGTCGCAATCAACACTCGATGAATCGGTGGCGGGAAAGGGATCATAATACCAGTGTCCAAAGGTGAAGTTTAAGCCCGTGACCCCATAAAAGAAATTGCATTGCAAGCCTACGTTCCTGGTCGATCCGTTCCAGGTCTCTGCCAAACCCATTGACGATCCACTCCCTGCGGCAACTATTGATCCATCACCATACAGCCTTCCCGTTGATTGAAGCAACCCAAAACCCGCGGAACTTGAATAGGTCATGGTCGGAGAAGTTGCGTTCCAATAACATCCTTGCCAGCCCTTCATGCCTGCAGCTAAATCGGTCTCAGTAGGTGTCTTGCCAGAAGTTCCGCCTGAAAATCCTTCGAAGCCACCTTCTGTAGCGTGAGAGGGATTGAATCCTACATACAACATCGGCATAGTTCCAAGCGCTGAGGAACTGTTTAATGTCCAAGTAGCTGAAGTTCCAGTTGATACCGCTGCGCCCGCGTAGCCGCTAAGAGAGCCTGGAAAATAAGATTTTGTATTGTAGGGAGACGCCACCGATGTCGGGAAATACCACGCCGCCATGTCCAGCCACATCTGGAAAGCGACATCATTGGTGCCCGTGATTGAAGGCGTGAGACTGGTTGAACTCGCCGCCGTCGAGGATTGACTGGAATTGCCGTCAATATCCAAGCCAACCGCTGAGGCACAACAACTGGGATGCCACTCTTGAAAATAGCAGGTATTCGCGCCCGATGCGCTCAAATTGATGACCGGCACTCCCGACCCACCGGTTGCTGAATTTGGGAGAATATAGTAAATCACAGCTTCCAGCCCCGTCATATTTGCATTTATGTTTCCGCCCGTGCTCGCTCCCGGTGCTATCTGCAAAGTACCGCCAGCATTTGTAATGCTGGTAATCGTAATAGACGGGTATTGTTCGGCGTTTCCTGTTGTACAGGCCCAAACCGTGTAGTTGCCTGATCCCAAGTTAGATGATCCTGTCATGGTACATGTGATGCCGGAAACCGAACAACTATTAGATTGAACTAAGTTCCAAGTGCCTGCTGTTCCAGATGGCACGTAGAATGACCTATCCCCGATCTGCCACTGCCCAAGTGCAGACGTGACGCTGAGAAGCAAGAAAGCAATCAATAAACGGACACGTTCCATGTGGTGCTCGCTCCAGGCGTGATGCTGCTGTTGGTTGGGTTGCAAACTTTGTAGCTGACCGTGCTGGCCGCGCTCACGATTGCCTGAATGTAAAGCTGACCGGCAGAACCCGGCGACCAGCCCGTCGTACTGCTAAGGTCAGTCGTGGGAGTGAATTTGACGGTCTGGGTCGGGGCCGCGCCGGTCATTGTAATTGTGCTTGCAGATGTACAAGAATTCGCAGAAATTGCGGCCGTGCTTATAGTCGCCGTCGAATCCCCAACAACTGTCGTCACTGTGCAGCTTGACGAGCTAGTGCAGGTCACCAGATAGGAACCCGCGGCCGGGTTGCCGAGAAGGTTACTTAGCGCCGTCGCCGGAAAACTCGCCCCGGTTCCCCCGTTTGCTAATAGCAATTGTCCCGCTACCCCAGTGGCGAGAGGCAGGCCTGTACCGTTCGTGAGAGTAACGGAGGAGGGGGTGCCAAGCGCTGGCGTGGTCAGCGTTGGGCTGATGGCCAAAACTACGCTGCCAGAGCCGATCGTTCCATTGGACAGATTGCTGGCGGCCAGCTGGCCTACGGTGATGACGCCGCCGGTGGCTGTCTGTTGCAGTACTTGCGACGTGCCGCCCGTTGACGATAGGTTCGAGCCCGTGCCGCCACTAGCGACTCCCAGAGTGCCACTGAAGCTGCTGCTGGCGATGCCGCGCTCTGAGAAGTAGTTCGTGCCGTTGCTGACAATGTGGACGCCCTGGTTCGTTGCCACGCTGAGCGAGGCAGCTGAGTCAATGGTGCCGCTCGACGGCGTCAGGGTGGCCGTACCCGTTCCCGTGTTTTCAAACTCGATCCACCACCCGGTCCCCGCGCTGCTTGCCGCAGGCAGCGTAACCGCTATGCCGGAGCTGCTGGCGACCGTCACCAGCTTGCCCTGGTCGGTTGCCGGGACGGAGTAAGACGTCCCCGTCTCCGAATCGACACCACTGTAAAGGTTGTTGGGGTTGTTCACGTACGCCGTGGTGGCAATTTGCGTGTTATTGGTGCCCGCACTGGCTGTCGGGGCAGTTGGCGTGCCCGTGAAGGATGGCGAAGCCAGCGCAGCCGCCCCGAGGCTGGTGAGCGCGCCACTCGCGGTGGTCGCTCCCGTGCCGCCGTTCGCGATCGCAACGGTTCCGGTCACGTTGGCTGCGGAGCCGGTGATGTTGCCACCAACACCGCTCCCGGGCACACTGGTGGCTGCGATAGTGCCGCTACCGCTCGGGGCCAATGATCCACTGACCAGCAGTGCGTTGGCATTGGTGCCCGACGCGATGGACGAGAACGCCGGAGAGGTCAGCGAGCTCGGCAGATCGGCTGCTGCGATCGCGCGGAACGAGGGCGTACCGGAACTCCCATTCGGCGCTGCGAAGAAAGCATTCGCCGTCTCGCTCGCCAGCGTGCCGGTTATGATTCCCGAACTGGTGACCGGCGAGTTAGTGACGGTAAAGATGTTTGGCAGAGACAATCCGACACTGGTCACCGTGCCCCCACCCGGCGAGTTGGCGACGGTTGCCAGCTCCCAGTTGGATCCGTCGTAGCAGGCTAGCACTTGCTTGTTCGCGAGGACATCGTTTGGCGCAAGTGTCGTGGTCCCCTGCCATTTGGCTACGCTGGCTGCCCCCAGTCCATTGACGTTGAGGGTAAGGCCCGTTCCAGTGTTGGCTGTGGTGGTGCTGTAGGTGATGCAGTCGCCCGAAACAGGCGTAAAGCTAGGCGACGTGGTGCAGCTTTGCGCCGTACCGGAACCTGAGGAATCGGCGCACCGCAGTGGCACTCCGATGTTATGCGCTGTAGCGGCCGTCAACTGCGATGAACCATTCGACGCCAGCACGTTCGCCGAGGCAGACACCGGCGCGCCGTTGACTTTGACCACGCTGGTTGCAGCCTGCGTGCCGGTGACGTCGCCAGACAGCGAGCCAGTAAAGTTGGTTGCGCTGCCTGCCGTGGTTGCACTGACCGCCGTGGTCGCCGTGACGGCGTTGCCGCTGATGTTGATTGCTGCCGTGCCCGCACTAATGCTGGCCGGGTTGAGGCTAGTGAGGCTCGCACCGCTGATTGCCGGTAGCGTCCCAGTCAGGTTGCCGGCGGGCAAGCTGGTTGTCTGAACGTAAGCTGTAGTTGCAATCTGCGTGGTGTCCGTGCCGCTGGCAGCGGTGGGCGCGGTCGGCGTGCCAGTGAAAGCCGGGGACGCCAAAGAAACTGCCCCGAGGTTGGTGAGCGCGCCATTCGCGGTGGTCGCTCCCGTGCCGCCGTTCGCGATCGCAACGGTTCCGGTCACGTTGGCTGCGGAGCCGGTGACGCTGCCGGTGATGGTGCTGCTGAAGGTATTGGCGCCGCTGAAGGTGTTGCTCGCCGCCAATGTCGGAACCTTGGTGGTGTCCAGGTTGACGGTGACGTTGCCGGAGGTGCCGCCGCCGGTCAAGTCCGTCCCGGCTGCGACACCGGTGATACCCCCTGTGGCACCGATGAGGCCCGCCGGGCTCACCGCCTGGGCCGTGGCAATCGTTGTCCCCGATGAGGCGTTACCCGTGTAGCCCAGGTTGGTCAGAACTGCGCTCGTGCCGGTCGGCGTGGAGGCAACCGAGTAATAACCGCCGCTGGTCAGGAACACTACCTGGCCGACAGACATCCATGACGAGTTACCTAACGCAATGGTCGCCGTGTTTGAGCCGCTCGCCGGCTGCGTGAAGCTCGACGCCGTCGTCGTGTACGCGTTCAGGCCCGCTGCGCCGGTCGCACCTGGCGCGCCGATCGGCCCCGCAGGTCCGGTCAGCCCTGTCGGTCCCTGCGGCCCCTGCGGGCCAACGGGACCTGTCATCGCAATTTCCAACTCAGGGTGGTGGCTGGTGTCCTTGTTCTCCTTGCTGTCAAAAGAGAATGAACCCGTGGTGCCTTGCAACACCAACGCGATGCCGTTGTTGGGAACAGTTCCTGCCACCCAGCCCTGAACAAGCGACGTGATATCGATGAGCACAAACTGATTGACACTTGAGGTGTTCACCGCAATGGGAGGACTGGTCACTGACGCTCCCAGCGAAGGCTCATTGTTATAGTTCAGTGTGCTTTCAGTCCAACTGCTATCGACCGGGTACACATCGAAGCTGCCGCTTGTGGTCACCCCGCTTGCAAACAGGCGAAGAGTTGCCCTGCTCACGCTCGCTCCTGAGGGCAACGTCGCCAGATTGAACTGAATATAAATATTGGCGCCCTCCTGCATGAGCAGGGTAGTTTGAGATCCGAAATTTGTCGCAGGACGCGCACTATTCGAGTATGTGTCTCCTAAGGGAGGCGCTGACTGGGCCGTGACGAGCGTTGTAAAGAGTGGAAGTGAAAAAAGCACCGAGGCAAGAGTATTGAAATGCCGACACTGGGACATGGCACCCCCAATTGAGGTAAGAATCCCGCGGCAGCGCGGGCCTTTTTGTGTGAGCTGCTCAGCGGCTTGTGCGGGGTTGCTAACGCGGCCCCATTGATCTTGAATGCCATACGGTGGCCGCCGAGAATCGTGCGTTTGATCTTTCTCTCTGAGAGAGTCTGACAAACAGCCTTCAGTCAGATGTAAAAACCGTGCGACCATAGTAGGCCCTAACCCTCGAAAGTAGACCCATCTTTCGACATAAAAAAGTAACCTCACTTGAAAACGAGTCATCTAGGGGTCTGGTTACTTCGATCCTATTTGTTGAGCGTGGCGGCAGAGACATGGCGGGAAGCAAAGAATCGTCAAACTTCCGGTTTGCCGACACAACTCGGAAACTATCGGCGACAACTCGCTCCGAATACGCCACATCCCCTTAGTTTGGAGAAGGATATTCAACTCTATCGACAAAGAAGAGAGGTATGGACGCCGTTTCTTTCTTCAAGCGAATTCCGAGTTGATCCTCTACGGCATTCTGGAAGCTGGGTCCCGATCCGTCCTTGTCAGCAGGATCAGGAATGGCATCTTGGAGCTTATCCGGGACAAACTCCAAGACGAAATCGAAGGTTCCAGTCAGGCCCGATCGATTGACGACTGGCAACTCCAGATCTCCGGCACCTGACAACCAATCTGCTATCTGCTCCATGTTCATTGCTCGCCCACCTTCTCTCAGGCGTTTCCCGGACAGTCGTAGTTCCTCTCCATCGCCGCAAAGCTGAGGCCATCGGCCAACGAGTTCAGCGGATGGTGTCGATAGAACGGGGGCAGCAAGGGGCGTTGCGCAGCTTGAATCGTGCGGTTTTAGTTGGGGTCCTAGTGAACTTGCCTTCCTTGGGTGCATTGCCAGCACTTGAAATTGACGATTGTTGCGATGCACTTCCAAATTAAACCGCTCAGCAAGCAGAGACTGAAGCATTAGGCGCAGGTCGTCCTTGCTCGGACTCGGCGACGCGCATTTCGCAATGATGTCGAAGCGGTCTCTTACCGCCCAGGATGGAAGCGAGCGCATTAGACCGCCCCGGAATTCACTCACGCTTACCTTGTAGGCAAAGATCAAATAAGTAACGAACGGCTGATTGATAGCACGGAGAGTACAGGCTGTGGGAAAAAACGTATCGCTCCGATCGAGCGGAACATTCGAGGAAGGCGGACTACCCGATTTGTTCTCCTTTACGGACGCTACTTCGAAATGCGGTGAGTTGCTGCCTTTATTCGAAGTCGCTGCCTGACTGTAGACCTGCGCAACACTGCCGAAAGTGCCTACCGAGTATAGAATGCTCCAGAGCAAAGCCGTTCTAGGCATAGCACCTCGCCCCGATTCATCGTGGATCGGACACACCGGAATCGGCAACAATAATCTTCTGCAAAGGTTCGTCAAAGTCCGGTTAGCCGACCACTCACCCAGAACGCGGTCAATGAGTGCCAAGCCCTGAACGCATCAGTAGTCGAGGGAGCAAACTCTGTTTTACTCGCACCGAAGTGCCACTGCCGGATCGACCCGCAACGCGCGTGATGCCGGCAGACAGCATGCTACCAACCCAACTGCCGCGAGCAGCACGGCCGCCGCCAAAAACGTCAGCGGATCCAGCGCCCGTACGCCGTATAGTAGGCTGGCCAGCAGCCGGGTCACCATGGCCGCCGCAACGACACCGACTACCGACCCTAGCAGCACTACCACCAGCCCGCGCCGCAGGAACAGCGCAAGTACATCCCTGCGCTGCGCTCCCAAAGCTGTCCGTACGCCGATCTCACGCGTCCGCCTGGCCACTTCATACGAGAGCAATCCGTAAAGGCCGATGCACGCCAGCCCCAAACCAAGCACCGCGAATCCTCCAAGCAAGCGCGCCATCAGCCGCTGATTGAAAAGCAGCCGGCCAATGGATTCGGACTGCGTCCGCACCTGTATCACCGGCACATTATCATCGACATCCTGTACCGTCTTCCGAACCGCGGGAATGAATCCTGCCGGGGCAACAGTCGTGCGCAGCTCAAATGTCGCTCCGCCCGTGTCGAGTGGAACATACGCCGTAGGTGCGTCCTCATCCTGCAGCGAGTTGTACTTTGCATCCCGCGCCACGCCCACAATTGCCCACTGCGGTGCGCGCTTGTCATCCGATCCAAAATGCAATCCGATCGGATCACGCCCCTCGAGGAATTTCCGCACGAACGCCTCATTGACAACTGCAGCTGGCGGCCCACCCCGGATATCCGCAGGCCCCAGAGAACGCCCTCGCAGCAGCGGCAGCCGCATCGTCTCGAAGTAGTGCGGGCCCACTCGCAGCATCTGGGAATCCACGGTCTGTTTGCTGGTCTGCCCCTCGACCTTCACATCCTCCGTCCAGAGACTGCCGTCGAGCAAGGCGTCTGATGAATAGCTCACCGACACGACGCCCGGCAGTGCCGCCAGCCGTTGTTGCAGATTGTCATAGACAGCTTGCAAGCGCGGTTTGTCGTAGCCGGCCAGAGTGGGATTGACCCCCAGCAGCAGAACATTCCGCGTGTCGAACCCGGCATCCACGCTCCGCAGCTTGTCCAGGGTGCGAAACAGCAATCCCGCGCCGGTTAGCATCACGATGGAGAGCGCCACTTGCACGACCACCAGCGTGCTCCCCAGGCCGGGCCAGCGAGGTCCCGCAGGCAAAGTCAGCGGAGAGCCCTCCGTGGTGCCACGGCTCATCTCCACAGCCGACCGCGTGCGCGCACCGCGCAACGCCGGAGCCAGCCCGAACCCAATTCCCGTCACCAGGGCCACGCCGATGGTAAACAGCAGAACTCGTGCGTCCGGTCGCACATCAATATGCAGAGGCTGGTACCAGTTCGCCGAAGTAAAGGCCGCTAGCGCGCTTGCTCCCGCGTACGCCAGCAGCGTTCCCAGCGCGGTGCCGGCCAGCGACAGAAGAACGCTTTCGGTCAGCAGCTGCTGCATGACGCGTCGTCGGCTTGCGCCCAGCGCAAAACGCACCGCAAGCTCCCGTTCACGCGAGGTTGATCGCGCCAGCATCAATCCCGCCACGTTGGCGCACGCAATCAGCAGCACAATGCCCACGGCTGCCATTAGCAGTCTTAACGGCTCGCCGAGGCCTCGCCGAAATCCCGAGAGCCCCTCCTGCGAGGGAACCAGCACCAGCCGCGGATCGTCGGCCGCCCTCCATGCCGGCTTGGTTCCGTTCATCGTGGCATTGCGAAAAGCGAGATTCGCTGCCGCCTCCGCTTGTGTCCTCTTCATTCCGGGGTTCAGCCTTCCAACTACTGTCACCCACCACGATCCCGGATCGTCGTGCCCGCCCCACCTCAGTCCCAGCGCTTTTGTCTGGCTCACCGACACATATAAATCCGCCAACTTGCCGGGGGTCAACCGTGTAAATCCGCGGTCGGCAACGCCCACAATGGTGAAGGCAAGGTTATTCAGCCGGATCGTTCTGCCGAGCACGCCTCGCGCGCCGCCGAACATTCTCTGCCAGTAGCCGTAGTCCAACACAGCCACGGCGCTCGCCCCGTTCTGCTCATCCGCTACACCCAGCGTCCGACCCAACGCTGCCGGAACCCCCAGCGTATCGAAGTACGTACCGGAAACGAGCTCTCCGCGGGCGATGCTCGCCTGACCGTTCCCTGCAAGATCGAGCTCAGCCGTCCCGGCAAATGCCGTCACATTCGCAAACACATCCCGGCGTTCCGCTAATGTGCGATATACCGGATAGGGCATCGAGCAGCCGCTTTCATCTCCAGCGTCCCTGCGCATCACACAATCACCGAAGCTGCTCATCCCCGTGCTTTCCGGAGATTTGTGTGCCGACCACCGCATCACCACCAGCTCTTCAGGACGCGTCACCGGAATCGTCTGCAGCAAAACCGCATTCACTAGAGTGAAGATCGCGGTGTTGGCACCGATTCCCAGTGCCAACGTCAGAATCACCACGGTCGCGAATCCGGGCGACTTGCGCAGGATTCGAATAGCGAACTGCACATCCCGCCAAAGCGTCTCAATTCCTGTGCCCGCCCGGCTATCGCGCACCGCCTGCTTCACCTGCTCGGTCCCGCCAAACTCGGCCAGGGCGGTCCTGCGCGCCGTCTCCGGTGTCATTCCCGCAGCGATGCGCTCCTCGGTTACGACATCCACATAGGTCCGAATCTCCGCGTCCAGGTCGCTCTCCACCTGGCGCGTGTGGAAGAGGTTCCGAACCGTAGCTATCATCCGCGAGAGAGCTCTCATCATCGCCTCCTTACGCATTCAGTGCGCTGGCCATCGCCTCGACAATCGTTTTCCACTGCTTTGTCTCAATGCCCACCTGGCGCTCGCCCGCCTTGGTGCGCCGGTAGTATTTCGCGCGCCTGTTGTTTTCCGACTCTCCCCAGAATGATGTCAGCCATCCGGCTTCCTCCATCCGGTGTAGCGCCGGAAACAGCGACCCGGGTTTAACCTGAAAAGTCCCCTGCGTGATCTGTTCGATTCTGCGCGAAATGCCCAGTCCATGCATCTCGCCCTCGCCAATCGCCTTGAGGATCAGCAGGTCCAGCGTCCCCTGCAGTAAGTTGGTCTGATTTTGTCCCATGGCTCTACTTCCTATCGATTGTCTATAGAAGCTAATTTTTGTTTGTACAGAATGTCAATAGGAGTACACCGTGCCCTCCGCAGCGGTTGCGCAAAAGCATTCAAATCCGGCACGGTTTGTTCATTGCGTTCTGCGCGGGTTACCGAGACCTCTCCGTTGTCGCGAGATGGACCTTCGCGAGATCGCCATAGTTCTGGTAAAGCTGATGTGGTCCGGGGAAGTTCGCACCAAACACGATCCGGCCGGGAACTTCAAGCGAGTCCGACCAGCCAGTGAAAGTACCGGGCCCCGTTTCAAATATATGGATGCAGCCACCACCCTCACTTGACCAAATGCCGATTAACGGCTTCGTAAAGCCACTCATTGACGGTCAGCCCCGCGTTCACCAGCCTACATCGCCGGGTTCCCGGCGAGTGACCGGCAAACCGGCCTGGTCGGTTGTAGCAACGCTGAAAAAGGTAGCTTCGGCAGCCGAGACCGGGGGTGATGTCCCAGACGGCACCTCCACCAGCGGACCGGACCGACAAAAACTTCGATTGCTGCGAAGACGATCACGCCGACGCGACTTACTCAGCGGACCTCACCGACACAGTTGTTTCATGTCTCGCGATCACGATCACCTGCCCCGCACCTGCTCGTCGCCCCTTCTGTCCAGCGCAAGTATGTGGTTTGCCATCTTCTGAAACGCGCAACCCGTTACACTTCTCGCAGACCTTGGTTTTCACAAAGGTTTTGACAATAATTTGCCCTGTTTCTTGCTCCATCTGTACGACGACCCCCGTTACTACTTAGCCAACGACGCTACCCGCTTCGTAACGCGCTGTGAATGCCCCGTTGGTGTTAGTAGGCTTCAGGTTTCACCGACGAGCCGTTCAAGGAGAACTGATGTTCATTTCCGCCGCTCGCCGGAAGCTCAACGCCGCAATCGAAGCAGCAACCGATCCTTTGGTGATCGCGCAACTGACCGTAGCATTGAGCCGACTATATTTCGTTGTGAGATCCGGTCAGAGGGATTGATGCTGACGGCCACTGTGGTCTGCACTCCTGCCTCCGGATAACTCAGGGCCGTAACGGTGCCCCCGGCAGTGCGGCAGAAAACCGGAAAGTACTTCAAAACAAAAGTAGCCGCTGCAGGTAAAGCTACCCGTGGAGCCCGCGACGGCTCCCGACGGATTGATGGACGTGTTATTGCCGACTGCCGCCATCTGAGGAAAGTCAAAGAAGCTGTAGGTTCCGTTGCTGGCGAGAAGGAAACCACGAAGTGTCCCGTTTTGGGTCATGTCATTGTAGAATCCCGCGATTGTCCCGCTGTCGTCCGACAGCGATCGGGAGTTCCAGTTGGTCATCGTGCCGTTTTTGGCGCGCAGGAACATGTGCTGGTTGTAGTTCGCGTCAGTATAGATTCCGGCGATCAACCCTTGTGGGGTTATGACGGCGGCAGATGTGCCCACATAGGGAGCATCGAGTGCTCCTGGAGCATCGATTGTGGTGATGCTTCCGTCGGCAGCGCGCAGGAATCCATGTAATGCGAAAGTCGCATCTTGGTATGTTCCCGTGATCGCACCCGCTGGGTTGATGCTGGCGGGCGAGGTGCTTGTCGATCCCGCGGGGTCAAACGTGGTGTAGGTCTGGCTTTGTGCAGCTGGTTGAACCGCAATCGTCAGAACAGCGACGAACGTTGTCATAGAAACTCGCACGATCCGACTCGAAGCGGTCCGCACCGATTTTGGGCAAACCGGTGTAGGCCCGCGCGGAAGGTTGATGTGTCCGGTTCAAACTTGTTACCTATGTCTCGGGTCACTCATTGCGGCGAAACTTTTTGGCGCGGGGCTCCTGGAATTATCTGGATCCTAGCTCTGCTGTTTTTCCCGGTAGAACACGATCAGGTCCATGTACCTGGGAGGGGTGGCGCCCAACTGACGCAACATCGTCGTCACCTGGCCACGATGGTAGGTGCCGTGATTGACCACATGCTGCACCATCTGCCAGAACACTTCCGATCGCTGTGCGCCGCGCATGTCCTTATACTCGATCGTGAGCTCGGCGCCTTCCGGTCCCAGCCTTTCGAGCACTTGGCGCATCTGCCGCTCCAGCCTTGCCCACTCCTCGCGCGCGGCGGCAGCATCCAGAATGCGTTCGGGATTCTGAAATCCAATAGGCTGCTCGCCGTTCCATCGCCTTATCCAGATTGACTCGGCATCACAGATGTGCGCGATGGTGTCGCGAATCGAACTGAAGCTGTTGCCTAGCGGCTGGGTAAATTGCTCCGGCGTGAGCGCAGAAACGGCGTCGAGAATCCGATCGCGCGCCCAGTAGTTGTAGTCGACGAGGAGGCCGAGATCGTCGTAGGTCATGGAATTCAGCTTATGCGACCGGTCGATTGGGCGCTATTCGGTTGCATGTGATCGCCCTGCCATGGCGCTGTTCATCTGGACGCGCGACTGGATAAGTGAGTTGACGCAAGCCCATTGCGTAGTTCACCGAATTGGGGTCGGTGTACGAGCGTCGCCAAGCGGAAAGGCACCAGGCTTCCAACCTGGCACCGCGTGGGTCGAATCCCACCTCTCGCTCCATAACAATGAAAGGACGGTTAGCGGCCAACTCCCGGAATCAGTTCAACACTCTGCGAATCCGTGCATAGCCCACGAAGCTTGAAGTCAATGCGCGCTGGGCGCAGAAGCGCCTACGTTCGCGCAAGGTCGCAATGCTGGTCTGCCGGAATGTTCTGTATCTGTGAAACGGAGTTGGCCCCGTTTCGCGGTAGGATAGTTGCAACATTCATTTCAATCTCGGTGATCTTCCGGCCCAGAATGGTCGAATTCACAAGACCGCCAACAGACCGTTGGTGGAGAGCACGATCGACGCTCCAAATTGCTGTCATAGCGGTCGTTATTTTTTTGATTTCGGGTAGCTCAAAGCTGTGGCTGCGAATGCTCGAAACGAAACCGGTGAAGAGCTCCACCGTGGTTGGTTCGCAAGCTGGGTGGAGCGACCGCTTTGATGATGGGACTCCAGACTTCCTGCGCCTTAACGATCCGGCAGATCAGGCTGCCTTCCGCCGGTGGTTCACCCTGATCGCCGAATACCAGGCCGTTCGCCCGCTCGCTGATGTACCGGCAGAGATTTCCGACTGTGCGAGTCTGCTACGTTTTGCCTATCGTGAGGCACTTAAGCGCCATGACGACAGTTGGCTTGTGGACAGTCGAATCGAAGTTCGAGTTGCACCCGGTGAAATTCGGGCTTGGGCCTACCCTTATACGCCGCTAGGCGCTCGATTGTTCAGGATCACACCCGGTCCCTTCGTCCCCGCTGATGTAACTGACGGAACGTTTGCGGAATTTGCAGACGCCCGCACGCTTGTGGAGCGCAACGCTTACCTAGTAGGTCGCGATGTACGATTCGCGCTTCCAGGTGATCTACTCTTCTACCGCCAATTCGGCCAATCCTCACCGTGGCACTCGATGATCGTGACCCGGGTCGGAATTGACGCCGCTGTGGTCTACGACACTGGCTCGGACCGCGGCCGCCGCGGTGAATTGCGCCGGGTGGCTATTTCAGAACTTCTTGATCATCCGCAGCCGCAGTGGCGGCCGTTGACGTCAAATCCCAACTTCCTCGGCGTATATCGCTGGAACATTCTGCGAGGGACCCTATGAGGCTCCGTAAGCCCCTGATCCTCATTTCATTTTTCTTGCTTTTCTGTACATCAGCGGCGGCAAAGGATGCACCGCGCTCTTTTTCGCTCTCCACGTCTCGAACCTTCTCACCGGGCGAAAGCGTGAAGATCCAACTGATAGCTCGCAATGTGCCTGAACTCGAATTTCGCGTCTACAAGGTCCGTGATGCTCAGAGGTTCTTCTCCGGGCTTAAGGATGTACACAGCTTCGGCACTTCCAGCAGCTCGCCGAGCGAAAACATAGACGAAAGAACGTGGCTCGAGCGGCTGCACGATTTCAAGGCCGATCTCTGGTGGCGCGTCCGCCATTTCTTCCGAGGCCAATTTACCAATGAAGCGCGGGATTCGTTTCGCGAGCGTCAGGCAAAGCTGGGCAAGCGCAGCCAGATCGTCGGCGCGGCACAATTTGCGCAGGTACCAATTCTCAACTCCAGCCAATTGGTGGCGCGATGGAAACTCCAGACCCCGCCCACGCTTGTGAGCGAGACACAGCAATTGCCTATCGACGGGCTCTCGGCGGGCGTGTACTTGATCGAGGCGACGGACGGCACGTACAAGGCCTATACCGTTGCCATTGTCACCAGCATTGCAGTTGTGGAGCGGTCAGACAGTGGGCAGGCCAGTCTTTATGTGGCCGATCGCAAAACCGGCGCACCAATCGGTACGGCTGACGTCGCGTTGTGGGCGGGCCAGCAACTTCAGTCGACTGCACAAACCGGGCTGGACGGCATGGCGACCCTCAGGACGAAAGCAGCCGGCGGAGAACACGGCCCCGCTCCGGAGAATGTCTGGATTCTCGCGAGACATGGTGCCGACGCGGCGTTGGTGACACCGTGGTCCTACGGATTTGGCGGAGAAGACTCCAGAAATTCGAAGGCCTATGTTTACACCGACCGGCCCGTATACCGGCCGGGCCACACCGTACACATCAAGGGAATCCTGCGCAATGAAAAGAACGACACGCTGGTCCTTCCCGATGTGAAGAGCGTAAAGCTGACCGTCACCGGCCCCGACCAGAAAGTGGTGCTCGACAAAGATCTTGCAGTGTCCGCTCATGGGACTGTTTCGGCAGACCTTGACCTCACCAGCGATGCTGTCCTCGGATACTACTTCATCAACGTGAAAGGAAACATCGGAGCCGGCAGTTTCTACGTTGAGGACTACAAAAAGCCGGAGTACCAGGTAACGGTGAAACCCGCGGCATCCCGGATACTGCAGGGTAACCAGATTCAGGCCACGATCGAGGCGCGCTATTTCTTTGGCGAACCGGTGGCGAATGCCAAGGTGAAGTACGTTGTGCACACCTCTCAACACTACTGGTGGGACGAGGACGAAGCAGACGACACCAGCAGCGAGGCTGAAGGCGAACCTGGCAACGCCGACGATGGGGAAACGACCTGGGATGAGACGGAGCAACAGGAACACGAAGGCGTGCTCGATGCCAATGGCCGTCTCGCCATCACTCTTCCGGTTGCTGTCGATGGCAAGCATAACGATCAGGATTACCGGATCGAAGCACGCGTGACCGACGCTGCGAACCGCGAGGTGGCAGGCCACGCTACAGTCCTCGCAACGTATGGTTCCTTCCGGCTCAGCGTTCAACCGACAAGCTACGTGTTTGAGAGCGGCAAACCCATTCGAGTCAAGGTGACGGCGCAGGATTACGACAATAAGCCGGTCCAAACGCAGGTACATTTGAGGGCCGTTCTGAGGCGATGGGATTCCGGGGCGCGCCAGTGGTCAGAGACCCAAGTCCAGACAAGCGATTCCTCAACTGGGCCTGACGGAACCATACTGGTTGACCTGCCGATCGCCGGCAGGGGCGACTTTGAAGTGACTGCGAGCGCGCAAACTCCAGAGAACCGCACAGTGGAAGGACACACCTGGGTTTGGATCTGGAACGGATCCGGCGAGTGGTACACGCCAAATGCCCAGGCACAGATCGTCGCAGACAAGAAGAGCTACAGCGTGGGCGACACCGCGCACCTGATCCTTGTCACCGGACTCGCTGAATCATGGGCTGTCGTGACGGTCGAAGGCGACAGCGTGCAATCGCGCCAGCTGATGCACGCAACAAGTGCAAGCTTGGCATTTGACGTTCCCATTACACAGAAGGCCCAACCTAATCTCGTTGTCGATGCCATCACCGTGCGCGACAATCAGGTGATCACCGCACAAAAGAGCCTTAAAGTTCCCCTCGTCGAGCGAACTCTGACCATAAACGTTACGCCCGATAAATCGAGGTATCTGCCCGGGGAGAAGGGCAACTTCGATGTCTATGCGGCGGATTCGCAGGGCAAGCCCGTCGAAGCCGATCTGGGCTTCGGCACAGTGGATGAGGCACTCTACTCGGTACGTCCGGACACGAGCGGTGATGCGCTGGCGACCCTCTATCCGATGCGCAACGTCTTCCTGAATCCGCAAACGTCGTTCGAGTTCTTCTTCTCGGGCGAGGCCGGCACAAAGAGTCCGCTGCTCGCGAGCCTGGCGATCGGAGCGGGAATGTATCATCCGAGATTGGCACAGGTGAAGCCTGGATCGGACCTTGTGGTGCCGAAGGTGCGCAAGGCGTTTCCGGACACGGCCTATTGGAATCCAAACGTGCACACGGGACCTGACGGACACGCCCGCGTCCAGTTCAATTTCCCCGATGCCCTCACAACCTGGCGCACCACAGTTCGCGCCATGACCAACGACAGCAAGGCCGGAAGCACAGTTTCGCGTGTACTTGTTCGCAAGAACCTGATCGTCAGGCTTGCTGCGCCGCGCTTCTTCCGCCAAGGTGACGAAACGGTCCTACGTGTTATTGCACACAATTACCTCGAAACAGCGAAAGAGGTGACCTTCGGACTCGATGTCAGCGGCCTCGACGTGATCGGCGGTCAATCGCAAAAGATAACCATTCAGCCCAAGGCCGAGGGTTTTGTGGATTGGCGGGTAAAGGCGCGTACCGTTGGCAACTCTGTCTTGACCGCCAAAGCTTTGACCAACGAGGAATCCGATGCGCTCGAACAGACGCTTCCCATTCTTCCGCATGGCGTAAAGCAGCGATCCGCAGCGGCCGGCGTGGTGTTCTCCGGCGCAGGCCAGAATCAGTGGGCTTATCGCTATCCCGATGGAACAGACCCATCGGCGCACCAATTAATTATTACCGTAGGTCCATCGGTTGCCGGTACGGTCTTCAGTGCGCTCGATTATCTGACCAGCTATCCGTGGGGCTGCACCGAGCAGACCATGTCGAGCTTCCTCCCCAACATAATCGTGGCGAGGGCGGTTGATCGGCTCCACCTGAAGCCACCCATCGACCGCAAAGAACTTAGCAAGATGGTCGGCGCAGGCACCGACCGGTTGAACAACTACCAGCATGACGACGGCGGATGGGGCTGGTGGCCAGACGATCCCAGCCGCGTGTTCATGACTGCCTACGTCGTCAGCGGTCTGGGAGAGGCAAAGGCTGCCGGGTTCAACATTGAGGAGGAACGGCTCAACAAGGGCCGCAATTGGCTGGTCTCCACGCTCGCAGCGCATCCCAATATGACATCGGAACTGCGAGCTTATACCGTCTACGCGCTGTCTACCACGGGCGGCGCGCCCCATGATGCACTGGATAGGGCTTGGTCAAGCCGTGACAAGTTGAGTAATGAAGGTCTTGCCCTGGTTGGTCTTGCGCTTGACGCCGCAGGGGACAGCCGCGCCCACGAGGCAGCGCAGCTGCTCGAAGTGAGGGCGAAGCTCAGCGAAGTCGATGCGCACTGGGAAGGCAACTACGACGGCCTCCTCGAGTACTGGGATGACACGACGCCGGAGACCACGGCCTTTGCGCTGAAATTGCTGGTCCGCCAGGATCGCAGCAGTGCATTGATGCCAAAGGCTGCGCAATGGCTCGCCGCGCACAGGAGCGGTGACTACTGGTACTCCACAAAACAAACAGCTCTGGTCATTGAGGGCTTGACCGACTACATTGCGCTCAGCGGTGAACTGAACAACACCTCCGATGTCGAAGTCCTCGTTAACGGTACGAGCGTGGGCAAGCGTTATTTCGGCGCCGGCGAGGGTTTCGCGGCACCGTGGCGCATTTCCGTTCCGGCAGCAATCGCTGGGAATACAGGTCAGGTCACAATTCGCAAGAGTGGTAACGGTCTTACCTACTGGTCTGCCGAGGCCGCCTGGTACTCGCAAAACAAGCGTCTCTACCAGCAGGGTAAACTCGCGCTCAACATCGCCCGCGATTATTACGTGCTGAGCAAGAAACAGAACAAGCCGACGGACCCTATCACTTATGATCTTGTCCCTCTTAACGGCCCTGTGCATATAGGCGACATCATCGCAGTTCGGCTCGCGTTGGACGGCACGGATTGGAAATATCTGCTCGCCGAGGATCCCATACCGGCAGGCACTGAATTCCTGCCCGAGACTGGCCTCTACAAGCTGAACAACAAGCCCGATTGGTGGGGTGACTGGTTTACGCGCAAGGAATTCCACGACGACCGTGCTGCATTCTTCAACACCGAATTTGGCCGCCGCCACGAATACGTGTATCTGTTGAAGGTGGTCAATCCCGGCAAGTTTGCCATCAGTCCGGCACAGGCTGGCCCTATGTATCAGTCGAACGTGCTCGCTACCACGGATCCCGCAACGCTGGAGGTGCAGCCGTGAAGAACATTAGAAGCGCAATTCTCCGCCTGGGTCACGCCTGGCCCTGGATCATCGCTCAGTTCGCCGGAATGATCGTCCTCATTCTCCTTGGCCTGACCTGGACCCGGATTCCCGACAAGACCACATGGGAGGTCCTTGTCACCCTGGCGATGCCCTTGCTGCTGATCGTTGCGGTACTTCTGCTGCAGACGGCAACGATGCGCCGATTGATGGACTATGAGCATGCCCGGATCCGCCTCGTCTGGAGCGTGTTATTTCTCGGATTCTGGGTCGCACTCGGACTGATCGCCTGCTTGTTGCTCGATTGGTGCGACGCTCGGATACCGAACTGGGCAAGCTACCTTAATTCGCGTTTCTCAGCCCACAGTCGCGCTACTGTGTTTACCTACGAGCATCTGCAACGTTGGCTCAGCCTGGCGGAGTGGGTCTTCCGATGGATTCTCGTTCCCGGCAAGCTGACCCTCAACGCAATGGCAACCGTCCAATGGGGATGGCGTGCGCCGTTCCGCAGAGTCCTGCGCCTGATCTTCAGCTGGCGATGGTGGCTCGCCGTTGTCATCTGTTCTCTGATCGCGGTCGCGTGGCCTTCGACGTTCTTTGAAGGCGTTCCGCACGGGACGGTTTCGCATCAGGTATGGGCCGTTACACTCAAGCTCGCTGCAGTCTACTTCCTGGCGATTGCTGCATGGCTAATTCTGCTGGCCTGGGCCGCAACTCTGTTTTCGGCGGCCAAACCCGCAGCTGACCCGGGTGAACGAATCCCTGTACCCGCGCCAACCTCGCCACCAGACGGTAACAATGGAGGCGCGGTTCGCTTACCTCTTCCCGAGGGAGGCGGTGACAGCATCGGGAATGCCTGATCGCAGCCACGCGGCCACCTGCTGCTTTCCATATCGGTTCAGCAAAATCGCAACGTACTGTGCCGCCGCGCTGTGAGCCCTTTCGGATTCCGATGCGTATCTCGCGCGGCCTAGCGTTCTCTCCACCGTGTTGATGGGCAAAAGAGGCGTATTTCCGTCGCCAGTCTTGCTTCCTTCGCTCCAGAACTCCACCAGTCCTTCACGCAGCCACAGCGGTGCTCTGGGGCCGGTCTCGCGCTCGACCAGCGCGTGAAGAAACTCGTGGCGCATTGTACGCTCAAGCAATCGCCGTGCAGCAAGAGTTTCGAGCGGCTGCGTACCGATCCACTGCCCCTCGCTGAAGGCGCTTACCCACCCCGGGACGAGCATTGCGTCGCGAAAGGCACGCGTGGAGGCGAAAGCGCGAACTGTAATTGGCGGCGAGGCGTGGAGCCCTGATCGCTCATGAGCCTCGGCAAGAGCCTTGGACAAAGCTGGCAGAAATGCTCGATCGCTATCATCGAGGGTCTCGAGTGTGAATCCTTCTCTAGTAAAGGCATTCCAGCTTCGGTCAGTTGCCTCGTCCGCAACTTCCGCTCCGGGAAAATACTGCTGAAGAATCTCCGCCATGCTCTTCCCCTGTGTGGCCATCTCTGCAGCGCCCTTCTGGCAAAGCCCCACACCATTGCCCCAGCCGCGTCCATGAAAAAGAAACTGGTCGCCCTGCTCGCTCACCTCAAACCAAGTGCTCGGAATCTTGTTCCAGCCAAGCGCTTGGCCTACCGCCAGCCGGAACTCCTCCGCGGAAATCTCTGTTTCGTCGATCTTGACTGTTATTGCCCTTCCCGATTCGCCGCGTCGTGCAACTGTGAGGTTCATCCATCCCGGCCGCATCAAACCGGCCGCCGCGAGCGATGCACTCAATTCCGAACGATGCAACGCAGTGGCCCAGGTGTTTCCGGGGTGGAGCACGCAATACCGGTCCGCACCCGATGACAGATACGGCGTTGATCCATGTGCTCTCGGCCAAATCTCGCTGGGAGATGCCTTTTGCCCACCACAGTCTTTGCCGAAATACGCCTCCGCACGCCGGCCGTGAAACCACAGTGTCTCCCCAGCGGTGGCTAGAACAGCAGCATGAGCCGCCGCCTGACGAGGCAAAGCGTTCGTCCAGTGAAGTAGCTGGCAATGCGTCGAATCACACAGATTGAATGCAGCATGTCCATGGTTCTGGTGGAGTGCGAAAGACCGCACAACCACCGCCAGAGCCTTCAATGATTCGTCGCTGTCTTCCGGTCCGCTCTCGCTTGCAACCACCCGCTCTATGTAGCGCTCCACCGGCAAGGTCACGGCAATCACCAGAGTGTCGTCTCTTGCAGAAACGGTTATGGGATAGCTCAAGACGACAGACTCGTTGTGCGCGACTAGTCGGACGCTGTTCGTTATCCTCATCCGGCGCGCAACGATCGTCTTGCCCTGAAACTCCATCACCACCTTCGCATCGGCAGCGCGAAGGCTTAGTGTCTGGTTCACCTTGTGCATCGCGCACGGCGGGCAATTTTCGACCGAGAAGCCATCGGGACCAGTGGGGCCCAGCATTAGATTGCGATCATGCCAAAGCGTCCACATGCCTACTTGAAGCGTGGTTGCGTGATCATGGGCTGGTTGAGTGTATGAGAACAAAACGGGGAAGAGAAAAATGCAACTCGCAATGAGCGCTGCGCGCATCCGGCGAACGCGCCCTATCAGACAGCCCGAAAAGTCGCTCATCGCAACGTCAACCGTGCCTTCGCAATGACTTGTCCTGCTACTTGAGCAGCGTCTGCACCTCGTCCACTCGGCACAAAGACCACGATGACAACTCGTGGATCCTGCGCAGGAGCTATCCCGGCGAACCATCCGTGGGTTCCGCTTGACGTCACGCCTTCCGCAGTGCCCGTCTTCCCCGCAATGGAAGCGCCGCTTGTACTCGCTCCACTGGCCATGCCGAAATCTGTCGAATCTGTAAGGCCGGCCGCCACCGTTCGCGTGGCGGCTGACTGAGGATGAGCCGCCAGTTCATTCGCCAGCCAGCGATAGGCAACTGCGAGTTCCAGCGGTGTGATGCGGATATTGCTCAAGCCGAGCATCGCAAGTTGCTGCTCTTCGAGCGATGCCGGCTCGCGAAACTCAGCCAGCGCCTCCCCGGTTGTCAGTCCTGTTGTGTCCAGAAGTCCCGTCGGTCGCAGCAGACTCATCAGTTGACCCGGTCGAAGTGCGCGCGCCATCCCGGCAAAGTAGCTGTTGCACGACCACGCGAGTGCCTCGCGAGCGTCAAACGGCGCTGCATTCGGATGCGAACACCCGAGCCTGTGACGTCCGATTACCAGCTGACGATTACACGCAATGCGATTCGAAGAGTCCCACTGTCCCGTTTCAAGCGCTCTGTAAAGAAGGAGAGGCTTCAGCACAGAACCAGGAGCTGCCAATGTACGCGAAGCCGCCGTCAATTGCCTGGCGGCAATCACGTTTCCAGATGCGCGATCAAGGATCACAATTCGTGACGTGGGTTCAGCAGCGGCGACCTGCTCGACTGCTCGTCGCAACGCCTCATCACGACCTTGTCCACTAAGAGAGCGGGCGACCAGGAGCACAATGACCGCGAACATGGATATGAATAAGCTGCGCATTTAACTTAGGCCATATTACATTCATTTGATCTCACCCGCGGCTGCACCGCCGCGCGCAGCCCGAGTACTCAGTTGCACACTGTCACCAATCACTGATGTCAACCTTGGTGACGGTCGGCTGACGTCGTCACGTGCCAGTCGCACCGCTGCAATGATCGAAGCAGCGATCACCAGCGTGGAGGCGAAACGATCCTGTTTCGCTCTCTCCTGCTCCTCGCGTGCGATTGCTCTTCGCATCTCACCCATGACGCAGCCCCGATCTGAGCGGCCTCGCGAACAGTTTGTGCGACAGCTTGCCTCTGAAAAAGGCTAACGAATTAACGGACTTCCCCAAACGCGAAAGAGCAATTCCTTGAGTTGAGAGAAATCTCGCGGGCCCAGCTCGGCCTGCCATTCGCGCTCGATCTCGCGGAGCACGTCCAGAGCCTTGGCCCACGCGGCGTGGCCGCGCTTGGTAAAGCGGACAATGCGCGCGCGGCCCTCATCCGGCGAGTCAAACCGAATCAGATATCCGAGCTCTTCCAGACTCCCGAGCAAACGGTTCATGGCCTGCTTGCTCATCCCTGCACGCTCGGCCAGAACGCCGGGGCGAACCCCATCCGGGCCCGGAAATCGGAACACCGCTATGTGCGGCAGGATAAGCCCTTTGAAGCCCGCAGCGTTCAGGTCGCGGATGATGCGCCGGTGGATGGCCTCGGAAGGAGCACGCAGCATCGCGCCGATGAGCATATCTTTGGCCGTGACCGGTGCTGACTTTTCTTCAACAGAACTCATTGACATTCTCCGTAAACTATGTTTACCATACGTCATAGGTAAACATAGTTTACCAGAGAGAGCAAGATGACACGAGAAACCATCGACTCGTCGTCTGACGGAATCGTATCGGCAGTTCGACACCAAACCTCAACGCTCCCGCAGGCAAAGTGCCTACCCGCAGGAGCTGGCACAGCCTACTGGGGTCCCGGCGAGCTGATGACGTTTCTTCTCACCGGAGAGGAGACAGGTGGCGCGATCTTCATGTCGGAGATCTCTGTCGCGCCGGGCGGAGGAACACCGCCGCACATCCACCACCGCGAGGACGAAGCGTTCCGCCTGCTCGAAGGAACTCTGACGATCCAAGTGGGCGGGGATACAATCACTGCATCCGCCGGAGATTTTGCTTTTCTTCCCCGTGGCATCGCTCACTCCTTCAAGAACACTGGCGACGGCTATGCGAAGGCACTGGTCTCAATCACTCCGGCCGGCCTTGAGGGGTTTTTCACGGAAGTCTTCGAGCCAGCTGCGGACCGTTCCGCGACGCCTCCGCCTGCGAGCAAAGAGCTGATGGGTCGGGCGCTCGCGGCTGCTCCAAGGTACGGACTTGAGCTTCTTCCCCCGGCATAAAGGGTTTCAACAGGTCCACAAAGAAATCAGTTAATAGGAAAGAGAGGTCTCCATGTCACTGCAATCGATCGATCTGTCCGTCAATCCTGCCAACGAGACGATCCATCTAGGGCCACTCATGGTTCGGTTCCTGGTCACCGGTGAGAATTCAGCCGGAACGGTCGCGGTCTTTGAGGTGGCTGTACCCGCCGGGCAGCGCCTGATGGCGCCCGCGCACAGCCACGATCACTACGAGGAGACGATCTACGGCATCGAAGGCGTGATGACTTGGACCGTCGACGGCAAGCGGATCGACTTAGGGCCGGGGCAGGCGCTCTGCATTCCGCGGGGTGCCGTTCACCGCTTCGACAACAACGGCACGGAGGACGTGAAGGCACTGTGCGTCATTACGCCCGCCGCAGTCGGCCCGCAGTATTTCCGCGAATCAGCGGAAGCGGTAAGGGCGGCGGCCGGTGGTCCGTTGGATCGCGCGAAGATGGTAGAGATTATGCTCCGCCACGGGCTGACTCCTGCTCCACCTCCGCCTCAAGCGTAAGGCTGCGAGGTGTTCAAGCCAACGCCATGTGATCAACCCTGTCGCCGTTGCCTAAAGCAGGCTCGCTGCTATACTGCGTGGATTCCTTCTCTGTGGTGACAAACTATGCGGCTCACCGGCATCACTTCTTTCGGTCTATTGTGTGTCTCGCTCTGCGCATTCGCAGATGGGCCGGCCTCTCGAAAGCTCACTGACCCCCACGCTGTGACGTCAGCCAGCGGGCCGCCGGCAACGGCTCTGCCCGTCGAAGCCCTGCTGACTACTACGCGAATCTACGGTGTTGCACACTCCAATAATGGCCGCAAGATTGCCTTCGTCAGCAGCGCCTCTGGTCGTCCGAATCTGTGGGTTATGAACCTGGACGGCACGGGCGCGCAACAGCTTATCAAGAGCGAGGACCGCCAAGCCGGTGCGCGTTTTACGCACGATGATGCTGAAATCGTCTACAGCCAGGACCGCGGCGGCAACGAGTATTACGACATCTACGTTGTGCCGGCCAACGGTGGTGAGGCACGCAATCTGACCCACACCGACGATATCAGTGAAACCGTGGATGAGTTCTCGCCTGACGGCACTCTGCTTGCCATCGGCATCAAACAGAAGACTTCTCCGCCAACCAATCTTGCCGTGATGGAGTGGCCGAGTGGCACCATTGACCAGCTCACGCACGAATCCGATCCCAAGGCATCGTGGAGCGAGAATGCATGGAGTCCAGACGGCAAGTTCATCTATGCAACACGCACTGTGGGGATCGATGACTCCGACATCTTTCGCGTGGAGGTAGCCACAGGCAAGGTCGAAAAGCTGCTGGAGCACACTGGCAAGCAGTTGGTGAGCGTCTCGGATGTGTCTCACGATGGCGGCACATTGCTCATCAGCTCGAATGCGAAGGGTGGCTACGAGAACGTAGCTTTGCTCGACCTGGCAACGAAGAAGCTGCGATGGCTAACCGATACCCAGTGGTCAGCTCGTGGGGCGGCGTTTACGCCGGATGGTGGAACCGCGGTCTATACATTGAATGCGGATGGACGTGTATCCACACGCTTTGTCGACCTGAAGAAAATGCAGGAGTCCGAGCGAGGTGTACCTGCAGGGATGAACATGCCCACAGCCGCACCTACGCCATTTCTGCCGGATGGCTCCATGCTGCTGTCGCACGAAGATTCGAGTCACCCTCAGGAACTGTATCGCCTCGCCAAAGACAACACGCTGACGCAGATAACGCATAACGCCAACGATCAGTTGCAGCGCGTCGTTCTACCCAAGTCGCAACTCGTTACCTACAAGAGCTTCGATGGGCGCCTGATTTCGGCGTTCGTGTGGATTCCGTTCAACCTCAAGCGCGACGGTACAGCGGCAGCCGTGGTCATGCCGCACGGCGGTCCTACCGGCCAGACGACCGACACGTTCAACGGGCGTGCTGAATTGCTCGCCTCGCGCGGCTTCGTCGTCATTGCACCCAACGTGCGCGGCTCGACCGGCTACGGGATGGAGTTCCAGAACGCCAACGTCAAGGACCTGGGAGGGTCGGATCTGAAGGACGAGATCGCGGGCGTTGACTTCCTGAAAGCCACGGGCTTCATCGACCCCAGGCGCGTAGGCATCTGGGGCGGATCGTACGGCGGGTTCATGACGCTGATGGCGATTGGTAAAACGCCGGACGTCTGGGCGGCCGCTGTGGATGAGTACGGCATATTGAATTGGTTAAGCATGCTGGAGCACGAAGACCCGCGCCTGCAGGAGTATGAAAAGAGTCTGCTCGGTGACCCTGTGAAGGACCGTGCTGTGTATGAAGCAGGTTCGCCGCTGAAGTACATCCGAGATGAGAAAGCTCCGCTTCTCGTTCTCCAGGGTAACAACGACATCCGCGTGCCTAAGGAAGAAGCCGAGCAGGTGGTCAGCATATTGAAGACGGAAGGCCGAACTGTGGATGCGGTGTACTACCCGGAGGAGGGCCACGGTTTTGTCAAACGCGAACATCAACGCGATGAACTCACCCGCTCCGTTGAATGGCTGCAGAAGTACCTGCAGGGTACAGAGTAGGGTCCACGCTTCTGGTCTCGTCACCTCCGTCACACTGAAGCCAGTGGGCCACCGCCACTTCTCTTGTACGCCGCCTGCTGCGCCGGCGTACATTCGCAGGAACGAATCGCGAGGATCTTTCGCCAATGCTTCTGTGACAATTCCATGACAATTCCACTGACGCGTCTTCCCTGGCCGTGATCCTGAACTGGCAGCCGGAAGGACCATAATAGGACTCGGCCATTCATCGTTCAAATCTGTAAATCACAGATAGCCGCGGTGATTTCCCTCTTTTGCCGAGCAAACTATTTGCCTGACCGACGAAGGACATGTGCATTACGTGAAAATGATTCGACCTTCGCCGTCAGCAATCTTCCAATAGGGGCTTGCCGGATGATTTGGTGTTTTGCGATGATGGTACGCCAGTCTGCGTCGCTAAGGACGCGACCCAGGATCAATTTGGAAATTTGCAAGGTTTTTAGCCTTCCAACAAGCTTCCTTTGGGGGCCTGCAAGCGTTCAAATCATTCCAGGTATTGCTCATGCGGCTAACGCAATCGGTATTTTTCTAAGCCGGGCCCTCTAGTACGAGCCCCCAATCCTGTTCGTTTCGCCGCGGGAGCGTACTGTGCTTCAAGCATGGCACTATTACGGACTGAAGGGGTGCATTTATGCGGTTCCCTCGTCGTCGGGCCGTCTGCATAACGGGTTTGCTCTGGTTTGCGATTTGTTACCCGCCTCATGCCTCGGCGTTATTGGAAGTGAATCGTCCCGATTCCGGCTCACCGGCTGCTTCTTCACATAGCGGCTCTGGCGATTCGATTGAGATTCCCGGGCCATTGCGATCCTTTCTTCGCATGGCGGCGATCAGCCAGGAGGCCGCTCCTGATGAGGTGGTGCCGGCATTGGCCCGGAATGTTTCGCTTTATGGCTACGCCAGCGACAAGCCAAAGGAATACCTCATCTTGCTGGAAAGGTATGTGCAATTCGCCCGGGATCTACGTGGGCTCGCCAATGAGAATGGCACGATACGCATCACTGGCTGCCAGGACGCCGGAAACCTGCTGGAAGCTCTTGGATATAAGTTGCAGCGGGAGTGCGGCCGCCGGGATACCGCTCTCATGACGGCGAACGCCGAGCGGGCTTTCCTGACCATCGACTCGGGCTTTCCTCTCACCACACTCGAACATGCGCTGCAAATGGATGGCCCGTTTACATACGCATTTCCGGCCACCAGGGTCCCGATCATTCTTCACGAGAAGGACTGGTTGTCTGCCGGCAAATGGAAGCAAAATCGTGACAATAACTTGCTCGATCTGCTCTTGCACGATCCACATCTCGATCGGCTCTACACGGCGCTGGCAAGGTGCGATGACGAGACGCGGATTGCTTTGAATGGTTCCCCCGGGCTCAGGGCTTTGATGCCTCATGCAGCAGTAATGGATCTGTATGGCAGTCAGATCACGATCAAGTCTGGACACGTGATTGTGCCGGGTGATGCCGAAAAGTCCTGGCAGGAGTTAGTGGGTGAGAGCCCTCACTCTCCCGGACCGTTCGTCGACGGTCTTCTCACAAAAGACAGCGGATGGCTGTCAGCCTATTTTGATGCTCTCAGCCGTTTAAATCCGACCGAGCAAGCTCACGTCACGCAAGGCAACCTCCTCAGGCGCTTTTACAACGCGTACCGCTCCACAGCCATGAAGGCGGACGCATCGAGAGGCGTCTATCCGATAAACGGCAACCTCGTGATCCTGTTGGCATCGCTGAGATGGAAGCCCGATGGGGATCTCGATACCCCCGGAGAGCTTTCTGTATGGAATGACATCCTCTCGCAGGTCGCCAAATCACGGGAGATAAAGATGTGGATGGGGCGGGAGCGCGATTGGAATACTACAGGAAAGCTGCTTGACACTCTGATCGCAGCGTCGAACTACCGATTGGAGACCGGGCCAGTCGAGATCTTTCTGATCCTGAGCGCAATCGATTCCGCGAGGCCGCCGGAACGACAGCTGTCGCGTGAGACGGAAATACTGCTTGCGCACAGGTTTTCGGAGTTCAGCCGATGGTTTCCGATCTTTGCTGAGTTTCCGGCCCTCGATGATTCGGCAATTAAAAAGTTTGTAAGCGCAGCGGACCGGGTCGGCGGCATTTCGAATTCAGCCCTCCGCTCGAACGCACTTGGATCATTCCAGGCTGACGTCGGACTTTGGCAGATCTTTGCCCGGCAGGGCCAGATTCCCGCGGATCAACTGAATTCGACCTGGCAAAAGGTGGTAGAGCCGTTTCTCGGAGTTTCTTCGTCGATACAACTCTTCGAAGCGTCCCGCGCTTCATTGCAGGCTAGCTTGCAAGCGGTCGCCGGCAAACGAGATCTCTCCCAGGATGAGACGATCGACCTGCTCGCGGGACCGGCTCACGACGACCGTGACAGCCAACGTGTGCACCAGGAGATGGCCGACAGGATTCATGCCGTACTGGATGACCAGCGATTGGCATCACTCGACACGCTATTCGGACTGTATGACGGAATGACCGAGATGTCGCACGGGGCATCGACCGGAAGCGCACTGCTACCGCTCGCCGAGAGCCTTCGCGAATTCGAATTGCCCCGGCCAATCTTTTCGGGGACTGAAAGGGCCAGTTGGGCTCCCCCCGTTTACACCAGCCGGCACACGGAATTGCAGGTGAGAACAGATTTGACGAAAATACTCAAATCTCCTGCGTCTCCGTCACAACTTGAGGCCGCGCGAGGGCAGCTCACGCCGTTTCTAAGAGACACCCTGGTTGGTTTGAACTACGCGTACTACGAGCCTCCGGGCGCACAGGTCCTGCACAATAACCCTCTTTTCGTTCGTTCTCATGACTTCTCTTCGATTTCGGTTCAGGGCTTCCAGGAGATATGGGGAGCTCCGCGGCTGGTCGGTGTGGGTGCAACCGCCGGAGGTGGAGCCTACTTATTGGGTTCGCTTGCCGATCTGCCTTATGC
>Ga0126381_100000707_pt1 | contig 36927 bp, 30 predicted proteins | sample PanSoiMetPlot_28_FD_96465 | JGI IMG/M metagenome (GOLD analysis project Ga0126381, IMG submission 96465) | Tropical forest soil microbial communities from Panama - MetaG Plot_28 | ecosystem: Environmental > Terrestrial > Soil > Tropical forest > Bulk soil | place: Panama | collected 2016-02-17 | reverse complement strand
TACAAGGTGCACTTTATTGGGCCGACGAATTCAGACTAGCGTTGTCCCCTGTGTTCACCGCCCTTACTGAAGCCTCACTGACAATTCCCTGCCCCCTGTCCGCTTTCCTCCACGAGACAAGAAACTGCCGGTATGCTTCTGCGCTGCCAACCGGATCGTTGTTGGCGGCTAACACCCGGCTTAGCTGAATCTGTGCCATAGGGTAGACGATACCGCCGTTAAGGAACGCAGTTCCGCGATGTTCCAGTACTGCGTGGAAGTCTTCGGCAGCTTGCTGTCCGCGCCCCATCGCGGATTCCACCAAACCAAGAAGATATCGAGTCATTGGATCTGTCTCGGACGATTCCTTACGGGTGAGAAGTTCAAATGCCTCATGATATTGCTTCGATTCGAATTGTTGCACCGCGCGCAAGTCGGGGACGTAGTACTCCGCTACGAGTGAATTATGTGGAAACGACTGCAGGGCATCAATCGCCTGGTCAACGGCACTCCCGTCTCCGCACAGGGCGTCTGCCATCGCTCCATCGAAGATCGCCTTCGCCCCACGCGAAGGCATCTTAGCCGATTCCTCCGCCAATTTCGCTGCATCCGAGCAATTCCCTGCCAGCGCATTGTCAAACGCGCCTTGAGCAAGCAGCGCGGATCCCGCTGAAGCCATCCCCTCAACATTCATTGCGTCGGCGGCGCCGAGTTTCCACACCGCTACACCCGCGCTCATCTGTCCTGTGTTGTCCATGAACAGCCCGTAATCAGAGACATCGACGTAGGATGAAGACCCTTCGCGTAGAACGCGGCGTATTAACTCCACCTGGTTAGTTATCGCATCGTCTTTGTCACCGAGATACGCAACGGCCAGCATGTTTCCGTTCAGTACGATGCCGCGCTTGCCAGCCTGCGTCTCGAGTTCAAGCGCCGCATCAAAGCGATTCAGATTGAGCAGCGTCAGTTCTGCCTCTTGGTAGGCTTCGATGTTATAGGGATCGCTGTCATAGGCCTGCTGCGACGCCAGAAGAGCCTCCACGTTGTGGCCTTGCGCGCGAAGTACGCGAGCCAATCCAACCAGCCCGTCGACGTCGTCGGGGAACTGCTCGTTATATTGCCTGATCGTCGTCAGTGCTCGGCCATAGTCGCCGCTCTGATTCATCTCATAGCAGAACCTGGCTAGCAATTTCAGCGGTTCAGTCGCGTTTCGTGCATTATCCTCCGCAATTTGCGCCGCTGTAGATGCTGCAACCTCTGCCTTGGCTGAGCGATACATCCACGCCAGCTTCATCTGTGCGAGGGCAAACTTCGGGTCGATTTTAGCGGCAAGCTGGAAGGCAGTTAGCCCCTCAGCAATTCGGCCATCGGCAAGTGCCTTCTCGCCGGAGAAGTATCGGCTGAGCGCATCTACGTTCGCGGTTGCCAGGTACTGTAGCGGCATCGACGAATCGGCAATTGCCTGCCTACCTTCACCAACTTCCCTGCGAAGCGTCTGGGCGATGCGATCAATGGCTCGGGGAATCTCTTCCCGCAATGCCGCAGTCTCATTTACAGTCATCAACTTGTCATTCGACTGCGTATTCAGGACGTCGACACTCAGAACATATCCGTTCCCGTCGCTATGGATCTCTCCGTAGAGATAAGCCTTTGCACCAACACGCTGGGCTACTGCCTGCTCTGATGTTCTGGAAGTAGTTTCGCCAGCATCGGCCTCGACAAGACGATGTCCGGCCTGCCCGGCCGCAGTGCCAAGGATCTTCACGTAGTGCGATTGTTGAAGGTCGAGCGTGAGCCCTTCCAGCACCGCCCCGTCGAGAGCAGTGTCGCTCGTCTTGTTCTGGATAGCCCCCAGCAACAAGGTGTCATTCGGCTTGAGCAACATCGGACGAAGTTCGCCGTTGCGCAAAAGAAGAGATGCAGCCCCGGTCACAGCCACAATCGCCGCTACAACAACAATCGTCGGTCTCCAGCGGTCCCTCTTAGTTGCATACGTCTCCAAAGGAGCTACCCGCAGCGCCCCACCAAGATCGTTGTCTCGAAATTCGAACTGATTGATTCCCGAACTGCCTTCGGCCAGCGTATTTGTCTTCCGTCCGCCGGTAGAACCACCCCGCAACCGTTCCCTCGGCGTCGCGCCTTCGGATCTCTCCGCAGCCGCGACTGCATCTGCTCCAGAAGGAGTCTTTTTGTTTCGTTCGAGTGTTTCTTCAAGCCCAGGAATTCGTCGCGGACGAATCAGGAGATTGTCTTCACTCGAACCGCGTTCCGTCGCCGGAACTTGAGTGCCTCTTTCGATGGGCCCTACTACCCGCCGCGGCGCCCGCTTCCGCGCAACAGGTTCGGTCGCTGGAACCAGTGGAACCGGAGTACTGCTCCGCTTTCCAAAGAGCCACGAGCCTTTCTCCAGATCGTCTTCAATCTTTTCAAGTGCCTCACGCAGTTCCTTGGCAGACTGGAACCTATCTCTCCGCTCTTTCGCGAGCAACCTCAAGATCAGCCGCTCCAATTCTCGTGGGATCGAATCGTTCCATTTCCGGACAGGATCTGGATCACTCTCCAGGAGCGGCGTGTAAATCAAAGCGCTCGTTGTGCCATGGAATGGAATCCGCCGAGTCGCCATCTCATACATCACGATCCCGAGCGAGAAAAGGTCAGAACGCGCATCAAGTTCCTGTCCGCACGCCTGCTCCGGAGACATGTACGCCAGTGTGCCTACCGTTGCGCCCGCAAGATTAAGGTCGAGCGAACGAGACAGCCAACCGCCGTCTTCTCTGAGGCCGATCTTCGCCAATCCGAAGTCCAATACCTTCGCCTGCGTCCCTCCTGCGGGCTGGCGTACTAGAAAGATATTCGCCGGCTTTATGTCGCGATGCACGATCCCCTTCACATGCGCGGCAGCAAGTGCATCGGCAACGTCTTGTGCATGAGCAACAATGTCAGCAGCCGACAGCGCACCGTGGGCTACCTTTTCCTTGAGCGTCTCACCCTCAAGAAATTCCATAACGAGGTAGGGATCGCCATCCTTCTCTCCGATGTCATAGATCGTGCAGATATTCGGATGGCTCAGTTTTGACGCTGCCCGTGCCTCCTGCAGAAAGCGCTCACGAAGACCCGGCATCCTGTAGTCGTCATACAGCAGCTTGATTGCGACATCCCGATGCAAGCGTTCATCCCATGCGCGAAAGACCATCCCCATCCCCCCGCCGCCAATGCGACCAAGGATCTCGTAGGGACCAAACATCTGACCGGTCTCTGGCACCATCGCTTCGTAATAGCCTTTCGTTTGCCGCGAATTGACGACGCGGACGGCTCCCACGAAGTGATCATACGTGCCACCAATGGCGCTCCGGGATGCCACATTAGTCGTGTTACCCGGTCCGACAGCCCGCATTTATAATCGATATGTGATTCTGCCGTCTCAGCCTCTCCGTCGCCCAGCCAATCAGACATTGCTAATCGACGCCGACGATACTCTCTGGGAAAACAACATCTACTTCGAGCGCGCCATCGCCTCGTTCATCTCCTTTCTCGATCACCACATCTACACACCCGAACAGGTCCGTGAGCACCTCAATCACTGTGAGCGAGCCACCATTGCCGCCCGCGGCTACGGCCTGCAGAGCTTTCGAAGCTCCCTCGTGGCCTGCTTCGAGAAGCTAACCGACGCGCCCGTAACGCCGGAGAAGCATCAGCGCATAGTCAGCTTTACTGACGCCATCGCCAACCACGAGATCGAGCTGCTCCCGCGCGTTGCCGAAACACTCGCCGACCTATCCACCCGGCATCGCCTCATCCTTGTCACCAAGGGAGACCACAAAGAACAAAACGGCAAGCTACAACGCTCCGGTCTTGCGTCTCATTTCACTGCGATAGAAGTTCTGCCCGAAAAGCACAACGAGGCATATCAGGCGCTCGCCCAGCATCACCGCTGCGAAGCCACCACAACCTGGATGATCGGAAACAGTCCAAAGTCCGACATCAATCCTGCTCTCGCTGCTGGCCTCCACGCCATCTTCATCCCTCACGATTTCACCTGGGTTCTCGAGCATGAGACGGTCAATCAGCCCCCGACAGGTCAAAATCTGCTCGAACTCGCTTCCTTTGCCGAGCTCGCCGTTCATTTTTAATCGCCAAGAACTGTAAGGTTTCGTTTCTTCGTCCGTCTGCAGGGTTGTTCGGACGATTACGTTTGAACAGAAGGAGAGGAATATGACTTGCGTAATCTGTTGTCCCTGTGGCGAACCATGCCCTTGCGGATCCGAGTGCGATTGTCCTGCATCAAACTGATAGATATTGGCGGTGTCGAGCAGAAGCTTAGCGCCGCCACCTCATCCATACATGCGAACAGACCCAATTCACGATCTGGCGAGCCAAAGAGATCAATTTCTCCGATTCGTTCGGAGGAGAGTTGACTCCAGCGCCACTGCGGAAGACATCGTGCAGAGCGCCTACGCTCGTGCAACCGAGAAGGCTGAAGGTCTCCGCAGCGGAGAATCTGCCTCGGCCTGGTTCTATCGCATCCTGCGGAACGCTGTGATCGACCACTTCCGTCATCGCTCCGCCGAGGGCCGCGCGCTCGATCGCTGGGCACAGGACCTGGCAACAGAGACCCGGCCCGATCCTCAAACCGAGGAGATCGTCTGCCAGTGCATCAACACCGTGATGCGCGATCTCAAGCCTGCCTACGCCGAAGCTCTCCGTGAAGTAGACGTCGCAGGCAGTTCGTTAGGAGACTACGCGCACTCAGCCGGTATTACAGCCACCAACGCTGCCGTGCGAGTCCATAGGGCACGCAGAGCCCTCAAGGAGAGGCTCATTCAATTCTGCGGTACCTGTTGTCCACGGGCCTGCGAGAACTGCACCTGCCCTCAATAGACAAGAGAAGTCGCTCACGCCTCCACCCTACGGATACGGTGGCCCCTTCGCCAGAACCGCGTCCAGCTTCTTGTCATGGCCATAGATGTCGTCGAAGAAGTGGATCGTGCCGTCCTCTTCTACTACCGCAGTCACATACAAGATGAGCACTGGCACTGGCCTCGCAAGATTCACCTGCAGGTTGTCTTTGCCGGAGTCCATCGCCTGCTGCACATTTTGAAGGGTCCATTTGCCGCCGTCCTGGTTGCGCAGAAGGAACACTGCAAGATCAGCCGGCCTCTCCAGTCGTATGCATCCGTGACTGAAGTCGCGCCGCGACAGCGCAAACAGCTGCGTCGACGGCGTTGAATGAAGATAGACGTTGTTCGAATTCGGAAAAATGAACTTGATCAGTCCAAGCGAATTCTTCGGCCCGGGCTTCTGTCGCACGCTGTACTTCCCTGATCTCAGCCCGGCCACTATGTCTGCGGGAGATCCGTCTCCACCCATCACCTCAAACCTTTCACGCTCGAGGTAGCTTGATCCACTGCGATTGATCCCTGGAATCACCGACGACCGCACGATACTCGGCGGAACGTTCCAGTAGGGACGAAAGACGATGTACTGGATATTGTCCGTAAACACGGGCGTCTGGGTCGGCGCAGCCTTCCCCACAACAACGTTCATCGCCACCGCAACCTTCTCGCCGCCCTCAAACGCACGCAGCCTGAACTCCGGAATATTCACGACCACCGGAGGCTGCGGAAACTCAGGAGGCATCCAACGCCAGCGCTCCAGCGCATCCTCAAGGTGCGTCACCCGCGAAGCCAAAGGAACATTCAGCGCACGCACTGTCGCCGCTCCCAGCTTTCCGTCCGCGGTAAGGCCATGCCGCTCCTGAAAATGCTTCACGCCATCGGCCACTGCTGCGTCATAGGCCGTCTCGTCCCCGCCGGCAGGCATATCTCCGAGCAGCCGAAGCCGGGCCACTAGAGCGGCAACACCAGCATAGGTATCACCAACCCCGATGTTTTTCGTAACATCCGGCACCTTCGGCCCATCACCCTTTGCTTCCAACGCGAGATATCGATCCAGCGCCTCTTCCGTCCTGCGATACCCCTGGTACGGAGGCTCGACCTTGGCCAGTTCCATCCCCACATCGGGGGCGTTCACGATGTCCTGGGTGACAAACTGCGGAAGGTCGTACTTCTTAGCCTCTACATCAATTCCGAATTGGAAATGCTTCGGGTTCACCCTCCCGATGTGCAAATCGGAGATGTAGCGCATCGTCGCGACCGTCATCGCAGCATCAAAATCAGCTTGCTGCACATCCGTCGCAGTCTTCAATGTCTCTAACCGTTGAGGCCACTTGGAAGCGTCATAGTCAGCAGGATTCAGCCCTTTTTGCGTGCTCTGCTGGAACGCCGAGATCAATCCTCTTGCCTGCGCTGTCGGCACCCCGCCATGCACCCACAACGGAGCAAATCCCGACGACTCGTACACCGCGGTAAAAAGTTTCTTGTAGTCTGAGAAGTTGCCTCGCTCCATCCCGTCCAGACGCGCACTTGCTGCAATCTGTCGCAGCCGCGCACTGACCGCAGACGAAGGCGCCTCTGCAGCCTGCTCCGACGGTGCAGCAGAAGCGGCAACCGCACCGCTCGCTTCTGTATTCTTGTTGGCTGACACATTGGACTTTGTTGTCCTCGATGTCGTTTGTGATGAGCAGCCATATCCACCCAGCACGAGGATCAGAGTCGGAATACAAACCAACCCGTTACGAATTGACTGGCATATCAAGCGCAAATTGAACCTCCGTCTTCTCGAATCCAGCTCCGTTGGCCCAGTACCCTGCACTCTCAGAGGAGAACCCTCTTGCAAAGGCCACAAGCGCTCCAACTCATCTTTCTGATGCTCCTTGTGCCATCTTTTGCGTCAGGCCAGGGCGCGAAAAACGCCACGCAGTCCCCCTCCCGTCCAGCTTACCGCCGAGCAAGACCACCAGCGCCTCCTCGATCTCCTTCACATCGCATCTCTGCGCCCCGGCGTAAGTCCAAATGCGAACGCCGTGCACCCGGTCAAGTACGACGAACCAAGGCCACCCTTACACCAGTCTCCCCGACCCGTTGCTCCTTACCAGCGGCAGCCGCGTGGTTACGAAGACTACCTGGTTCAAGCAACGCCGGCCGGAGATTCTGGGACTCACACAGGGCATCATTGGCCTCTGCAACAAAGGTCAGGCAACTCGACGATTGGGGGAGGCATCCGTGCCTGAACCTGGGGAGGAAGTCGCGCCCTCGACTACTTTGAGACCGACAAGTCCGTCGACGCAAAACAGGTTGGCATCTTCGGCCACTCCCGCTTCGGCAAGACCACCCTCGTCGCCATGGCCTACGACCCCCGCTTCGCCATCGCCTACATCAGTTCTTCCGGAACCGGCGGAGCTCAGCTCTATCGCCGTGACTTGGGCGAGACACTCGAGAACGTCGCCGGTCCGCGCGAGTACCATTGGATGGCCAGCAACTTCCTCAAATACGCCGGCCCACTCCACCCGAGCGATCTACCCGTGGACTGACACGAACTCATCGCCCTTTGCGCTCCGCGCCCCGTCTTCATCGGCGCCGGAACAATTAAAGCCGATGGCTGGGCCGACCCTCAGGGTATGTTCCTCGCCGAAGTCGCCGCCGGCCCAGTCTACCAACTCCTTGGCAAGCAAGACCTCGGCACCACAACCTTCCCGCCAATCGAGACCGCCCTCCTCCGGGGAGACCTCGCCTTCAGGCAGCACAGCGGTGGCCACACCCCTAACCCCAACTTCCCCTTCTTCATCACCTTTGCCAGCCGGTACCTCAAAACCCCGCCGCCCCATTAAAGATCCAGCCTCCGGGCTGTTCCACACCAATTCATTGACACACTTGCTAACCTTAAATATAGAGAGGCCGGCCGGTCGGGTTTTCGCTCTTGGGTGGCCCAGGTCTTGGCATGCATGAAGTCCAAAACCTAACCAACTTGCATTGAATACTTTACACGAAAAAGTTTGGGTGATTAGGGTGAAGGGAGACGTCTCACTTCTCGTCGTTGTAGATTCCAACTTCCACCGCACCCCCTTCAGCAATCCTGGCACGGTACATTCCTGGCGTGTTGAAGCTCCATGCAAGCTGACCATCGGGAGTGATCGCAATCACTCCGCCGTCGCCTTTGATCGCCTTCAGGTCCTTCTGCACGACCTCATCGACCGCGTCCTGCAGCTTCATCCCTTTATACTGGACAAGCGAACAAATCGTCCGCGCCACCGTCAACCGGATAAAGTACTCCCCCGTACCTGTCGCCGAGACCGCACACGACTGGTTCGAAGCATAGGTTCCAGCTCCAATGATCGGCGAGTCCCCTACTCTACCCCAGCGTTTCGCCTGCGTCCCGCCAGTGGAGGTCCCAGCGGCGATGTTTCCCTTTCGGTCCAGCGCAACAACGCCCACCGTCCCGTACTTATGAGCATCCGGTGGCTCAATCGGGAACAGTTCCTGAGCCATCCCTCCGGTCGGAGCAGGCGGAGCCCCCGCAGGTCGAGGAGGTATAGGCGCGCCTTCTTTCTTCAACTGCTTGATGAGGCCCTGCCAGCGCCGCTCCGTAAAGAAGTAGCTCGGATCCACCTGCTCGAGCCCAACGGACGCTGCAAACTGGTCCGCACCCGTGCCGATCAGCATCACATGCGGAGACTTCTCCATCACTGCCCGCGCCGCCGAGATAGGATGCCTTGTCCGCGTGATCCCAGCCACGGAGCCGGCCTTCATCGTGGCGCCATCCATCATGGCAGCGTCCAACTCGTTCTTGCCGTCCGCTGTGAACACTGCACCCTTGCCCGCGTTGAACAGCGGATCGTCCTCCATGATTTTGATGGCCGCCTCCACGGCGTCCATCGATGTGCCGCCCTGATCCAGCACATCCGCCGCAGCCTGGATCGCAGTCTTCAGGGCAGCCCGGTAGGCAGCGTCTGTCTCCTTGTTCATCGACTTCCGCTCAATCACCCCGGCTCCGCCATGCAGCACGACCGCCCACTTGTGCTCCCTCGTCTGGGCCGCCGCGACCGAATCCGGAGCTACCACAATCGATCCCGCCGCACCCAACAAAGCCACCATCACTCCGATCCGTATCGCCGCGCGCATCACTGTCTCCTCTACATTTCAACGTCAGTTTTATCCAGAGAACTGCAGTGTAACTTCTCTACCTCTGCAAGTGATGGAAGTCAGTGTTAAGTCCTCTGCTACCTGGCCACCGCAAAGCCAATTCCCTGTTATACTGATTTACGGATTGCTCACCGCTTCTGGTCCGCAGTGCGGAGCCTAACGCGGAGGTGGCGAAATTGGCAGACGCACAAGCTTGAGGTGCTTGCGCCGCAAGGCATAGGGGTTCAAGTCCCCTCCTCCGCACCAATCCAACACATTTTCCGGAAGGTTGTACTTTCCTTCATGATCGTTTTGCTGGTTGTCCTGCACGTCCTCGTCTCGCTCTTCCTCATCGGAGTCGTCCTGCTCCAGCAGGGCAAGTCGGCCGATCTCGCCGCTGCCTTCGGAGGTCAGGGCTCACAGACCGCTTTCGGTCCGCGCGGTGCAGCTAACCTCCTCACCCGGCTCACGACCTGGTCGGCGGTCGTCTTCATGCTGACCTCAATTGGCCTCACCATTATGCTTTCCCGCTCCAGCTCGGACCACTCCGTGCTCTCTGGTCACCCGACCTCGCAGAGCGCTCCGAAGCGGTAATCTGATTCAACTCTCACCCCAATGCGCAGGCGGAATGCCCTGCGCATTTTCATGCCCACAATCAGGGATAATGACCTCATGATCCACGAGATTCTTCCCGTAGGCCCGCTTCAATGCAACTGCTCCATTCTTGGCGATGAGACCTCTCGCGAAGCGATCGTGGTGGATCCGGGCGACGACATCCAGAAGATCTTCGCGATCCTTGTGCGCCACAAACTCACCGTAAAGTACATCGTCATCACCCACGCTCACATCGACCACATCGCCGGAGCCCAACAACTCAAGAGGCTCACGGCCGCTCCGATTCTCTACAACCAGAATGATCTCTCGTTGGTAAAGATGATGGACCTCCAGGCATCCTGGCTCGGCATGCCAACTCCCGAGGTCGCTGCTCCCGACGCCCCTCTCACTGAGGGCCAGACGATTGCCGTGGAAGGAATTTCGGGCTCCGTTTTGCACACCCCTGGCCATACCCAAGGTAGTGTCTGCCTCTACATTCCAGAGCGTTCACTCCTACTGGCGGGAGATACCCTCTTTGCCGGATCCGTCGGGCGCACTGATTTGCCAGGTGGAAATGCTCGCCAACTTATTGATTCAATCCGAAGCAAGCTGATGGCCCTTCCTGAGCAGACCCTTGTTATACCAGGCCACGGTCCTAACACAACAATTGGCGAAGAGAAAGAAAGTAATCCATTTCTTATTTAGTAAATTTAGATATTACAACTATTTAGGTTGGTATGCATAAAGTGGCACTTGACTAGAATCAAACACTTCATTATCTAACTTGATGCGTCCAAAATTCTCTTAATTCCTGTCGAAAACTCCTTAGGGTGACCGATCAGGCTGACGACGATCCTACCCGGTTCGCTCATCCCATAGAACCATCCCGGGTGGACGACGACGTCAGCACTTTCCAGCAACGATTCAGCTCCCCAATCCAATGGCCGAAGCCGAATTATTCCACTCCACCCAGCTTCCAGGTGAAAAAGCTCAAGACCGTAAGACTCAATTGACCCGATATTTACCCGAACTCTATCAAGTATTTGTTGTTGAATCTTCCGTCGATCTTTTAGCCACTGTGGCAAAGCGAATTGTGCGGGAGCGTTCATTGAAAGAAACGTATCTGCAATAACCTCCAGGCGTCCCTCAGCGTCTCTTCGGTCCTCTTCCGGCCCAAACACTGCGATCCAACCCACCTTCATCTGCGGTAGGCCAGCAGCCTTACTCAAACCACTTAAACAAAAGGTTGGAACCGGATGAGGCCCCTTGGCGAAGCTGACAAGTTCTTCGGTATCTGTACGTTGTAGTGAATAATCCAGAAAGACTTCATCCACAATCAGCGCCAGATTATGCCGCTGACATATGTCTTCGAGCCGTCCCCGTTCCGTCCGCTTGGTTCCATGGCCCGTCGGGTTGTTCGGGTGCACAACCACAATTGCCCGCGTCCGGGTCCCGATTCTTCGCTCCAGTTCAGCAAAGTCGATCCACCAGCCAAAGTCGTAAAACAAGGGGTAAGGCTTCAGCTTTACATCCTCAAGATCAGCCAGAAAATCGAACAAAGGATAGCTCGGTTGCGCGACCAACACTTCGTCTCCGGCCTCGCAGAGCAACCGGAAGAGATACCCGTACCCTTCGCTCGTACCGGTTGTAAGCACCAAGGCGTCGGGATCGACCATAATCCCGTGGTCGGCGTAGTACGCAGCCACAGCCTCCCTCGCCGATCGGATTCCTCGCGGGTCGGGATCGTAGATCAACGACCGGCTATCCTTGAGGGGAGCAAGAATCGCCTCTGCGTCGTAGTGAAATCCGCAGGCGGTCGGGTTTGACACGGTCAGATCAATCAGGTGACGCCCGGAACTGCGAGCCTGCCGGATCGCCGCCGCAAATCGGCTCTCTTCAATATCCCAACCTGTTCTTGCCGAAAATCGCTGACTCACCTCAACATGCTAACCGTTTCGCCACAGACCTCTCCTAAAATAGAGCCAACTCATGGATCTCATTCGGGCAGTTCTCTTTGATTACGGGATGGTTCTCTCCGGCCCTCCCGACCCCGCCGCCTGGCAGCGCATGCGCTCTATCACCCACCTCTCCGAAGAGGCACTTCACGCTGCCTACTGGACATATCGCCACGACTACGACCGCGATACGCTCAACGGACTTGCCTACTGGTCCCATGTGGCAGCACACGCTGGTACGGAATTTACATCTGAACAAGTCGCCGCTCTCATCGCTGCCGACGTCGACCTGTGGACCCAGCTCAACCCGCCCATGCTTTCATGGGCGCGGTGCCTCCAGATTGCCGGAGTCCGCACCGGTATTCTCTCCAACATAGGTGATGCGATGAAGGAAGGCCTGCTCGCAAAATTCGACTGGCTCAGCGCTTTCGATCACTGCACCTGGTCCTACGCCCTCAAACTAGCCAAACCCGAAGCTGCAATCTACGCCAGCGCTGCAGAGGGTCTAAGGACTCCTGCTTCTGACATTCTCTTTATCGACGATCGCCTCGAAAACGTCGAGGCAGCACGCGCTATCGGTATGCAAGCCATTCAATACCACTACGCCGATCACCGAGCGTTTGAGCGGGAGATGCAGACTCGCGGTCTCGGCTACTTGCTCTCTCCAACTCCTGCCCCGACAGGTACATAACCCGATCGTCGCACAACCTCCGCTGAAGCTAACGCTGCATAGTGCTCGAAATGAAGACCGGAACTTGCTCCACAATTTCGATCCCGAATCCCTGCAGCGCAGGCACATGCGTCGGCGTATTTGTCAGTAGCTTGATCTTGTGAATTCCCAGATCCGAAAGTATCTGCCCACCCAAGCCAACTTGACGCAGTGTCCTGTGTGCCCTTTCTTCGCAGCCTTCACGCAATCTTTGCTCTCGATGGAAGATAACCCTGTTCGGGGTGACCGTCCGGTCGATCCCAAAGCCCGCGCTCCCATTATGCAGATACACAAGAGCCCCGCGGCCTGCTTCAGCGATCATACGCAAAGAGTTCTCAACCACCACCCTGCAATCGCACAACGTCGTCCCGAAGACATCTCCGGAGAGGCAATGTGTATGGACACGCACCGTGATCGGCTCGCTGCCGCCGACATCTCCAAACACGAGAGCCACGTGCGATTCTCCGCCATCCACTTCACTCTCGTAGGCGATCATGCGGAAATCACCGTGCTCGGTCGGCATCACCGACTCCGCTACCCGATGAATGTAACGCTCATTCTGCAGCCGGTAGCGGATCAGATCAGCCACCGTCACCATCTTGAGCCCGTGTTCCTCGCAAAACTTGATCAGATCGGGCACCCGCGCCATGGTTCCGTCATCGTTCATGATCTCGCAGATCACTCCTGCCGGAACCAGTCCTGCCATGCGCGCCAGGTCCACAGAAGCCTCGGTCTGCCCCGCCCTCACCAGAACGCCGCCCTTGCGCGCACGCAAAGGAAACACATGACCCGGTCTCGCAAGATCATGCGACGTGGACTTCGGATCGATCGCAACTTTGACCGTGTGAGCGCGATCAGCCGCTGAAATTCCTGTCGTGACACCCTCCCGCGCCTCCACACTCTCAGTAAAGGCCGTGCCGAAGCGCGATGTATTTTCCTGGGTCATCGGTCCCAGTCGCAGGTAATCAGCCCGCTCTTCCGTCAGAGTCAGGCAGATCAGCCCGCGTCCAAACTTCGCCATGAAGTTAATCGCCTCAGGCGTAACGAACTCTGCAGCAAGCGTCAGATCGCCTTCGTTCTCGCGGTCTTCGTCGTCGACCACCACCACCATGCGTCCCGCGCGAATCTCCGCCACTGCCTCGGTAACATCAGCAAACATCTGCCGCCTCCTGCGATTCCACACTTTCGACTAAACTCATCCTACATTCGACGCAAAAGACGCAAAAAGAGACGCCGCCCAGTCAGGCGGCGTCTCTTAACTCTGCGGAGAATTTAGAGTGTAGACTCGATCTCGAATCCCCATGCCTCGAGCAATGCCTCGGGGATATATTTCGAATTCTTGTTCCGGCGAGCCCACTCACGCAGTCTCGTAGACCGAACGTACTGATCAGGCGTCAGCTTGTACTCCTTCACTACCTGTTCGAATGATGTTACCGTTGGAACAACCGGGCCGATAGGCTCAGGTTTGCCCCAATTCGGATTTCCACGGCGCTTCGCCATAGTGTTAAATACCTCTTCGTGTTGGGTTTGGTGCAGAACTCTGCTGACCAGAGAGAAAAGTCACTATCCACATTCTAAGGCATTTAAGCCCTTTAATCAAGGCAGGACACGGGACCCAACCCGCTAAGACACTCCTTGCCCCTCGGCGCACAACTGCTTTCCCTGCCTCAGTTATGGACAGAAGTTGAATAGAATTTCGCCAGGTCCGCCTTCATCTCTTTCAGAGCATCCACGTTCAGGTACACCATGTGGCCGGCCGGATAGTAACCAAACTGAACATTACCAACGAGTTTGGGTGGCAGGCTCATATGGCTCAGGTCGTACTCCGTTGCAAAAAATGGCGTTGCGAGATCGAAATAGCCATTCGCCGAGAAAACCCTGAGGTTTGGATTTTTTCGAATGGCATCGGCTAAATCGATAGCCACGTCCGGATTCGACTGTTCTCGTGCATTCCCAGTCATCCCAGGTGGCCGGTGCTTGAAATCCCATGCCTGGTTCAGCCCCGGCCCAGAGGTGTAATAAGGCTCCTGACTCGTGTACTTCAACTCTTTCTGGATATAGTCGTGAAAAGCCCCAACAAAGGCTCCTCTAATTCCGGTGTCCGAAGGGTCCGACCCGGGAATATCACCCGCCGCGTCAGGATCCCATCCCATGAATCGGGCATCGTACCGTCCCAGGGTTCGCTCGTCGTCGCGCAACAGTTCCTTGCGAAACCTTGCAGGAGCAATTCTTAGCTTCACTTCCTTTACGTAGGCGACACTCAATCCCGTCAGGGCCGCCACCCTGATCGCCACCGAATCAAACTCGGCCGGAGACAACCGGTCTCCCTGCTGCAGCGCCTCTGCATACGGGCCACGGGCGAACTGCCGCGCCTGTTCCACCCACTCGGCCATCGTCCCAGTTGCCTTGACCTTCTTGTGGTAATAGCCGATCGCTGCAAACGACGGAAGGTACCCAATCGCCTCCGTGTCGTATCCCGGATTGCGAATGTTGTAGTTCAGGATGGACGACAGAATTACGACACCGTTGAACTCGACGCCGTCTCCCTGTAAGGCACTTACTAGGCCAGCCGAACGCGTTGTCCCATAGGACTCGCCAAAGAGAAACTTCGGCGAGTTCCACCGCTGGTTTAGCGTAATGTATCGAACGATGAATTTGTCGAACGCCCGGATATCCTGGTCGGTTCCTGCGAAATCCTTGATCGTGCCCTTGCCCACCGCCCGCGAGAACCCGCACAGTGGAGCATCGATAAATACAAGATCGCTCTTGTCCAGCAGACTGGATTCGTTCGCAACCCATGTAAATGGCGGCGGTCCAGACGCATCCGGACTATGCGTAATTACCCGCACGGGCCCAAACGATCCCATGTGAAGCCAGATCGTCGCGGAACCCGGTCCGCCGTTATAGAAGAACGTCACTGGACGAGTCTTCGCATCCGCTCCGTCCCGCGTGTATGCCACGTAAAACATGCTGGCATTGGGCTTGTCCTGTTCGTCACGAATCAGCAGATTACCCGCGGTCGCGGTGTAGTGGATCATCTGTCCCCCGACCGTCAGATCGTGCTTGGTCGTCGAATTGGTCTCAGGAGGAATGGGTATTCCGGCATCCTCCTTCGCTTGGCCCTCTCCCGAGCTACGCTGCCTGCTCTCCGGAGCTTGGGCATTTGTTGCCATCACCCCTGCCAGCCCCAAAAGCACAACACCAACAAGACGTTTTAGACCACCTAGGTCCCTCATTTAAGCTCCTCAACCACAATCAAAATAAACCGCATCCTATGTAAAAGCAGAGTAGTTTATCTTGCCAACAAAATTTCCTGTTTGCATTTCAAAATTGCAACTTTTGGCAAGACTCTCCTGGATTCAATACTCTGTTCTCGCCGCAGGACTACGGCGTGTATGTGATCAACCCATACATTGCATCTGACATGCAAGAGGCACTTATGAGCCATCCCCCATGTACCGATCAGGAAGAACTACTCGGGCAGAAGCCCACCGCTGCGGACATTGAAATCTCCCGGCGCAGTTTCGTAACCGCAGCAGGCGTTCTGGGAGCGGGCGTCGCCACCGGCATACCCCACATGGTCGCCGCTCAACGAGCACACCAGGTTGCTGAGGCGGTTCCTCAAACCTCTGCGATCAGCTTGAAGATCAATGGCAAAGCACACGAACTTACCCTCGACACCCGCACGACCCTGCTTGACGCCTTGCGCGAGCACCTGGGCCTCACGGGCAGTAAAAAAGGATGCGATCACGGCCAATGCGGAGCCTGTACCGTCATCCTCGATGGCCGGCGAGTCAATTCCTGCCTCACGCTCGCCGCAGCCGCTGAAGGCGCTGAAATCACAACCATCGAAGGCCTCGCCCAAAGCGAGACGCTTCATCCCGTTCAGGCCGCGTTTCTCGAACACGACGGCTTTCAGTGTGGCTACTGCACTCCCGGTCAGATATGTTCAGCAGTTGCGCTGCTCGAAGAGAATCGACATGGCGACCTCAGCGCTGTCTCCTGGCAGACCGGACAAACGGACAATCCGCAACTCACCGACAACGAAATTCGCGAGCGCATGAGCGGCAACATCTGCCGATGCGCCGCCTACCCCAACATCGTCGCTGCTGTGCGGGCCGCGGCCCAGGGAGCGCGAGCATGAACCCATTCCACTATCAGCGACCCAGTGCTCCTGACGAAGCCATCCATGCCCTCTCAGCAACGCGAGGGGCGAAGTTCCTAGGTGGCGGGACAAATCTTGTCGATCTGATGAAGTCCGGCGTGGAGCACCCTACTACGCTCGTCGATGTAAACCATCTTAACTTCAACCAAATCACCTCCGACGCTAACGGCATAACCACCATCGGAGCCGGAGTCCGCAACAGTGACCTGGCTAACCACGAGATCATTCGCAAGCAATATCCTCTGCTCTCACAAGCCGTGCTCAACGGCGCCTCCGCTCAACTGCGAAACATGGCCACCACCGGAGGGAATCTGCTTCAGCGAACGCGCTGCTATTACTTTATTGACACCGCGTTCTCCGAATGCAACAAGCGCACGCCGGGTAGTGGATGCGCCGCCATTAAGGGTTTCAATCGCATCCACGCCATTCTGGGAGGAAGCGTAAATTGCATTGCAACTAATCCGTCTGACATGAGCGTAGCCCTCGCCGCCTTGGGAGCGACCATCCACGTCCAGGGGCCACGCGGCAAACGGACGATCCCGATTTCTGAATTTCACCTTCTGCCCGGCTCAACGCCACACATAGAGACGTCACTCAAGCCGGACGAACTCATCACCGCCGTTCAATTACCTGAGCCGAAATTCTCAAAGCATTCCTACTACCTCAAGGTCCGCGACCGCCAGAGCTATGCCTTTGCGCTGGTCTCCGTCGCGGCAGGTCTCGAACTTGACGGCCAAATCATCCAGTCGGCGGGTCTGGCCCTGGGCGGCGTTGCTCCGAAACCCTGGCGCTCGGCCGAAGCTGAAAAGCTCCTCACCGGAGCGACCGCGAACGCTGAAGTGTTTCGCAAGACCGCGGATATCGCATTAGCCGGAGCCAGGACCTACGAACACAATGCCTTCAAGATAGAACTAGCCAAACAAAGCATCGTGCGTGCACTCACCCTCGCCGCACAAGGAGTTCAGGCATGATGGCCATCGACCACGAGAAGCACACCTTTAAACAACTCGACCACCGCTACGATGGCCGCGCCAAGGTGACAGGCACGGCCAAATACGCCGCCGAATTCCCCGTCAAAGACGTCACCTATGGCTACATCGTACAAAGCACGATTCCCAGCGGCGCCGTCACATCTATCGACGCCAGCGCAGCATCGCGAGCCTCCGGCATCCTCGCAATCCTTACACCCTTCAATGCTCCAAGGGTGAAGGCAGCCGCAAACGTTCACCTCCTTCAGGACACCAATGTCTTCTACAATGGGCAACCCGTCGCCGTCATTGTCGCTCGCTCCCTTCCCGAAGCCATGCACGCGGCTACGCTGCTCCACATTACTTACAAAACAACGTCTCCGCGGCTCGACTTCAAAGCCCTGACCAACGAAGCCCGTGATCCTAAGCGCGGTCCCAGCCACGTACAGCGCGGCGACACCGCCGCTTCGTTAGCTAGGGCTGCCGTCACCATTGAGCAGACCTACACTACCCCCATTCAGAATCACAATCCAATGGAGCCTCACGCCACCATCGCGTGGTGGGACGGAGACAAACTCAGCGTCTACGATGCCACGCAGGGCATCACCGGCGTCCGCCAAAACCTAGTCAATACCTTCTCGCTCAAACCGGACGATGTACGCGTTCAATGTCCCTACACCGGAGGAGGGTTCGGAACCAAGGGTTCAGTCTGGCCGCACGTCGCGCTTGCTGCGATGGCCTCAAAAGTCGTTCAGCGTCCCGTCAAGATATCCATTGGCCGCAACCAGATGTTCGGCCCGGTCGGCTCGCGGCCCAACACGCAGCAACACATCAGGCTCGCAGCCGCTTCCGACGGAAAACTTCTCGTCACCGAACACGACGTGCTCATGTACACCTCGATGTTCGGGGACTTCGTCGAAGGCGCCGCCAATCAAACCAGCTTTCTCTACAACAGCGAGTCCCTGTCCACCAGCCATCGCATGGTCGAACTCAATCTCGGGATGGGAACCTGGCAGCGTGCTCCCGGCGAGGCCACCGGCACCGTCGCACTCGAAATCGCCCTCGATGAGCTCGCCGAGAAACTCAACATGGACCCAGTCCAACTTCGCCTGGTCAACTACGCCGAGACCGACCCTTCTCACAACCGCCCCTGGTCGAGCAAACATCTCCGCGAGTGCTACGATCAGGCTGCCGAACGCTTCCACTGGGCCCGCCGCAAACCGCAGCCCGGACAGGTACGCGAGGGTAACCAGTCTATCGGCTACGGCATGGCCACCGCAGTCTACGGGGCCAACCGCTCACCTTCCTCTGCCACGGTCCGCATCCTTCCCAACGGCCGCCTCTACGTAGGCATTGGCACCCAGGATCTCGGCACCGGAACCTACACGATCCTCGCTCAGACCGCGGCCGCTGTTTTTTCTATGGATCCCACCCTCGTCGACGTCCACATCGGTGACACCACTCTCCCCCGCTCGGGCGGCTCCGGAGGCTCAACCACTGCCGCTTCCGTCTGTCCTGCCGTCTACGACGCCGCTGCGCAAGCACAGCTCAAGCTCGCCCAACTGGCAATCTCCGACAGCTCCTCACCCCTTCACGGAGGCAACGTTGACGACCTCGACGCGCGCGACGGCTTCCTCGTCTCCAAATCCTCACCCGACAAATCCGAATCCATCACCGCAATCATCGCTCGCAACGGCGCCACCCCCATCGAAGCGACAGCGACCTCCGAACTCTCCAAAGACCGGGCATCCTTCAGCAGCCAGTCCTGGGGAGCTGTCTTCGCTGAGGTTGCCGTCGACGCCGACACATGGATGGTTCAGGTCCGCCGCGTCGTCGCCACCTACGACATCGGAACCCTCCTCAACAACAAGACCGGCATCAATCAGCTTCAAGGAGGAATCGTCTGGGGAATCAGCATGGCCCTTCAGGAAGAGGCGCACATCGATCCCGTCTACGGACGCACCGTCAACGCCAACCTCGCTGAGTATCACGTGCCGGTCAACGCCGACGTAGGCGAGATCGACGTCACGTGTCTCAACATCCCCGATTACAAATTCAATCCCATAGGCTCACGTGGCATCGGCGAGATCGGCATCACCGGAGCAGCCGCTGCCGTCGCCAATGCAATCTACAACGCCACCGGCAAGCGCGTACGCGATTTTCCAATCACCATCGACAAGCTCATGCGTGCCTGAGCAACCGCGAAAAATCAGGCCGCAGCGCAATCACTTTGCTGTATCCAGGTGAAAGGATTGCACGTACTTCTCCACGGGATATCCCTTTGCCTTCCACGCACCGAACCCACCCCTCAGCACCTTCAACCGCATGAAGTTCAGACTCCTTGCCCGCTGCACTACACTCCAACTCGTTTTCTCACCGGGACAGGTGCAATAGACAACAGCATCCTCATCTCGCGGGATCAGCGTCGGATCTTCCAGCAGATCATTGGGAGCAATCCTCACCGAGCCCGGAATAATCTCCGAGTAAGCCAGCAGGTCCAACGGCTGCCGAACGTCAAAGACAAGAATCTTCTGATCGCTCTCGATCAAAGAACGCAGCTCCTCCGGCCCGACACTGCTCCGTTCCAATTCAAGCCGAGAGTGACGTCGCCTCATCCAAAGAATGAGAAAGGTCGACACGCACAAAACCATAGCAACGACTGAAACCCAGAGAAGCATCCGCTCCTCCTTTCTTGCCCCTGTCTCATATGATTCCCACACCCTTGCGAAGATTCCATTCCTCAACTCCAGCCATCCTGAAGGGTTTTAAAGTTGCCTGCAGAACCTCCTATGTCGTGTGAGTACCTCATCTTATTCCCACTTCCCCATCCCAAACATCCAAGGCAAACAATATGCGAAGATACGGAAGTTCATGGACCTTTCCGGCCACCTTCACAAGACGTTCGGATTCCCTGCCTTCCGGGCCAATCAGGAAGCCGTCTGCTGCGCCGCCACCGAGGGCCGCGACGTTCTGCTGGTTATGCCAACCGGTGCTGGCAAAAGCCTCTGCTACCAGCTCCCCGCTATCGCCCGCGGAGGAACCGCTCTCGTCATTAGCCCTCTCATCGCGCTCATGGATGACCAGTCCGCCAAGCTCACCGCTCTCAGCCTCAAAGTCGCCCGCATCCACTCCGGTCTCTCCCGCGACGAAGCTCGCCAGGCCTGCCGCGACTTCCTCTCCGGCGAACTCCAGTTTCTCTTCATCGCCCCCGAACGCATGCGAGTACCCGGATTTCCCGAGATGCTCGCCAAGCGAAGGCCCTCTCTGATCGCAATCGACGAAGCCCACTGCATCTCGCAATGGGGACACGACTTCCGCCCCGACTACCGCACCCTGGGCGATTATCTCCCGTCCCTCAGACCCGCACCGGTCATCGCCCTCACAGCCACCGCAACCCCAACCGTGCAGCGCGATATCACCAGTCAACTTCAGCTCTCCAATCCCGCCCTGTTCATCCACGGATTCCGTCGACACAACCTCGCCATCGAAGTCGTCGAGCTCTCCAAACCCCGGCGCAACGAGTTCGCCGTCAACCTCCTCAAATCTCCCGAAAACCGCCCCGCGATCGTCTACGCGCCCAGCCGAAAATCCGCGGAAGAACTCGCCTCTCTCCTCGGTGGTAGAGCCGCCGCCTACCATGCCGGACTTGATCCAGCGACACGCGAACGAGTGCAGCGCCACTTCCTCTCCGGCACTCTCGAAGTCGTCGTCGCCACCATTGCGTTTGGCATGGGCATCGACAAGCCCGACGTCCGGACCGTCATCCATACCGCGCTTCCCGCCAGCGTCGAAGCCTACTACCAGGAGATAGGCCGCGCCGGCCGCGACGGTCTTCCTTCGCGAACCGTCCTCCTTCACTCCTTCGCCGACCGCAAGATGCACGACTTCTTCCTCGAGCGCGACTACCCCGCCCCGAGCGAGCTCGCCCGGCTCTTCGCAGCCCTCACCTCCGGCTTCCAGACGCCCGACTCCCTGCGGAAGCGGCTCCAAATGGACGTCGAAACCTTCGACCGGACCGCCGAAAAACTCGTTGCCCATGGAGCAGCCGCTTTGGACATAACCGGCAACCTCCGCTCCACAGGCCAGACGAACTGGCGCTCCGGCTATGATGCACAACTCGCCTTCCGCCGCGACCAGATCGACCGCATGATCCAGTTCGCTGAAACTCCCCAGTGCCGAATGGCCGCCCTCATCCAGCACTTCGGAGACACCGCTGACGGCCTCCGCTCCTGCGGCCACTGTGACTTCTGCTCGCCGGAACGCGCCACCGCCCAGACCTTCCGCGAGCCCAACGCGCAGGAAGACCGCCAGCTCCGCGCAATCCTGCGCGCTCTCGACGGAGCAGCTCCTCGTGCCACCGGAAAGCTGCACAGTGACCTCTCGCTCGGCATCGATCGCAAGCAGTTCGAAAAATACCTCAACGCCCTCACTCGCGCCGGCCTCATCACCCTCACCACCGACACCTTCACCAACCCCGCAGGCCATCTCATCTCCTTCAAGCGAGCCTCCCTCACCCACGAAGGCCGCACCCGCGACGAGAGCGACGACCTCGCCATCCTCCTTCCCAACGAAGATCAGACAACGCCGCAATCAAAGAAACGTGGCAAGCAATCAAGCAAGGTTCACCTGTCGTCATCTCGACCGGAGCGTCGCGCAGTGGAGAGACCTGCTTCTCCATCCACCCCGCTCACGCAGAAACAGAAAGAACTCGAGCAAGCGCTCCGCGACTGGCGCAAAGCCGAGGCCGCCAAAACCGGCAAACCGGCGTTCATCGTCTTTAGCGATGCTGTCCTCAACAACATCGTCCAAGCCCAACCCGCCACCCTCACCGAGATTCAGCGCATCTCCGGAATAGGTCCCGAAAAATCCGGCCGCTACGGCGCCGCCGTCATCGCAATCTGCCGGGGCGAAGCAGCAAGCTCCTCGACAAAGTCATCCTCTGAAAAGGACAATACTCCAAAGAGAGAAGCGTCATTCCGAGCGAAGCGAAGCGAAGCCCAGGACCCCCCGCATTTCGCCCATGCCGGCACTCCGACGACCCGCGGGCCAAAACCTGTCCTCCATCAAACACCACAACCTACCCTCACACCCGACCAGCAGGCCCTGGACACCCGCCTTCGTGCATGGCGCGCATCGGAGGCCGAGCGCCTCGGCCTTCCGCAATTTTTCGTCCTCGGCACCTCTACCCTGCGCAACATTGCCGTCGAGTGTCCCCGCACCCTCACCGAGCTCAAGATGATCGACGGCGTCAGCCTCGAAAAAGCTGAGAAGTTCGGAGCGAGCATCATCGAGATCTGTGGCGGGTAGCTGAGACAGCATCCTCCACCGGCCACGCCGCTTGGTTCTCCGCCGTGTTCCAATCCAGCCCCAGGTACTTCGCCAGCGTCGCCGCCACCTGGCTCTGCATCACCGGAGCCACATGGCTGCGCAGCCCAAGTGAAGGAACCCCGCGTCCCATGAATCCCATGAAGATGTACTTCGACTCCGGAACCTTCTGTCCATGGGTCTTCCACTCCTCAGGCGTTGACCCGCGCCCATGATCTACCAGGAAGATCATCGTGGTCTTACCGCTGTACTCCGGCATCAATTGCAACTCCTCCCAAAGCCGCTTCATATACGCATCCACCCGATGCGACGACTCCAGGTACTCGCCGTAGTTCCCCGCATGTGCCCAGTCGTCCGTCTCTCCCAACGACAGAAACACCACCCTTGGCTTTTTCTCCCGGATGTACTCCATCGCCGTATAGAACGTTGGAGCATCAAACGACTCGTCCTCCCACACTCGCGGCGAGTCCCTCTTTAAATCGTTTAGCAACTGCATACGGTCCGTCATCGGGCTCATCTCCAGCTGCGCAAACGCTGAGTTTACGACGCATCCACACCTCTCCTGATTCACAATTGCCGAGATCGTTGCCCACGATCCAAACGCCGCCACCGTACCCTCGAACCCCGGCTGCCGGTTCACCCACTCCAGCACCGTCACATTCGGGTTCTGCCTCGGGTCGTTCGAATCCATCCGCGGATCACCGTGCCCCGTCAACGTTTCGTTATATCCCGGATACGAAAAGTTGAACCCGTTCGTCACCGTCGCCTCCGAGCCCGCATCGCGGTCCCCATAGATCTGCCCCTGCGGAACAAATGTCCCCCACAGAAACGGCATGAGCCTCTGCCGTCTCTCCTCCGGAGTTGCCGCCAGGTACTTCTTCTTCAATTCGCCTACATCGCGCTTATCGAAGTACCGCTCCGGAACGAGGAGAGTGGCATCCGCTCCGCGAAAAACCTCCTGCCACCGCATTCCGTCCGTCATCACCAGTACCACTCGCGCGTCGTCGGGGCTCTGCGCCTGTCCAATCGCCGCCACCACGCTAAGCACCAAAGCAAACACAACCCTCTTCATCACGCAAAAAGGCAAGCGATCATTCTCCTTCCAATGTCTTATATCCGCCATCCTCTCAGATACGTCTGATGCAATCCATGTTCCGTTCACTGAATACCTATTCACTCTTCCTGTCTCGCTGTGCTACCGTCGCATCAATGCCCATCCCTGACGCCACCCGCCACACTCCCGACTCGCTCACCTCTTCCCCCACCATCGACGAGCGCGCGAACCACTGCTTCGGTTGCGGCCCCGCCAATCCTCAGGGCCTCCACCTCGTCTTCTCGACCAACACCTCGGACCCCGCCGTCCCCGTCGCCACCGCCGAGTTCCGCCTCGACCGTGCGCACGAAGGCCCGCCCGGCTACATTCACGGCGGCATCGTCGCCACGCTGCTCGACGAGGCCATGAGTAAACTCAATCGTCCGCTCAACGTCCTCGCTATGACCCGACACATGGAAGTCGACTACCTTCGCCCCGTTCCTCTCTACCAGACCCTCACCCTCTTTAGCCGCCACATCCGCCGTGAAGGCCGAAAACTCTTCCATCAGGCTGAGATCCGGCATCCCGACGGTACCACCCTGGCCCGTGCAAAAGGTGTCTTCATCGCGGTCGACAAGGAACTCCTCGCCCTCGTCGGCCTCACCCAACCGGAGGACTAACGGGTTCGCTTGAAACGCCTTTTCAACAGGGAGCGCCTCGACGCCATTGTTACCCTTAGATCAGCCAGAAGAAAAAGCCCGACGACATTGCCGGGCTTCTACATTTTGCGGGACAGGCAAGAGTCTCGGCCTTCAGGGATTTGCTGAACAGAAGTTCCAGACCTATATCCACCTTTTGAATACTTTGCGCAAATTGAGATGGGGGAGGAAGGGTATGGCTTGCCAAAGCAAGCGAATAGCATTCGTCCCCACCAATTCATCAACTTCGCATCGCCGCCATAGCAGTCTCAACCGACTGGCGCTGAACCCCGGTGAGGGGCAGAAGAGGCAGTCTTGGAAAACCGCCGAAGTAGCCATTCAGATCCGAAGCATACCGAATGCCGGGCACACCCAGACCGCCTTCAACATGGGTGACCGCAGCAGCTAGCCGTCGCACCTTTGTCTCAGCAAGCGGAAGGTCGCCATCCTTCCACGCAGCCAGAACCTCATAGCAGGCCTGAGGAGCAGCCGCCGCAAGCGCGGGCATCGCGCCAACCGAGCCTGCCCTGAGCCCGTCAAGCATGCCCGCCGTCCTGGCAGTTAGATACTGAAAGCCAACCGTCTTGATCCGGGTCTTGATCCCCGGTTTTGGAGGCGCAACAGCCACTGCCGCTCCGCCCTCGGTCAGGCTATCGGCCATGACAAACGTCGCTCCCGCGGAGGACTCCTTTGGGACGGACATCCGTCCGGTTACCGCAGCAAATACGTGAGTAACCGTAATCTCTCGCTTCACCTCTGCAGTCGTCCTAAGGATCGCCTCGATGCGGCGAGCATCCACACCCTCATCCACCATGCCCAGGATCCGGGGATGTCCAGCCAGCTCAGACACAACCTCAACCGGAACTGCAGAAGCCGTTGAGTACAAAACCAGTGGAATCGGCGCCCGGTCTGCAACAGTTCTGAAATAAGTGATGCTCTCGCGAACCGCCTTCGGGTGAAGAACCATCGGCCGCCTGAGAAGAACAGCGTCATAGCCAAGATTCGCCGCAGTCTCCACCAATTCCAGCGTTCCGCGGACACTGTCTCGGGAGACGGCCGCAAGCATCACCTTCGTCTCCGCTGCCGCACCGATCGCCGTCTCCAGAACCTGCCGTGTCTCGTCATCGGACAGCAGCGACGGCTCACCCGGTTCACTCAGCACGGCAAAGCCGGCGACAGGTGTCTTCGAGTAGCGATCAACATTGTGTTCCAGCTTACGGAGGTACAGGCGGCCGTCAGGATAAAACGGCGTGATCAGAGGAAGATGCAATCCTTCTAGCAGCATGCCTCTATTCTAGGGGGACAAGGTCACTAACAAGTGAACACGATGACCCAAAAGACGTAACCAAAACCCCGCGCAGCGGACTACTGTTTGAGTAACCTTCGTCATAGGACCATGAATCGTCACGAAGACATCACGCAGGGCAAGTCTCTCAGCGAACTGGGAAGCGAGGCCTTCTGGTTCCTCGTGCACACCCTGTTGGCGGTTGTCTGTCTGGCCGTCGCCATCGGCGCAATAACGATGACGCATCCCGATCCTGAAGCAACCGAGCCGAAGCTGATCGGCACCGTCCTCGCCTTCGTCGTTTCGATACTGGGCGGCTATATCATCGCGAAGATGCAGCAGAACGTCGTTGCCCGCTACGTCTGGATCTCGGGCCTGGTCTTCTTCTCCATCATCTGCGTCTGGGTGCTGGATCTTCCCACCGGCGCCGGCCTTTGCGAAAAGTGCGGCGCGCTGGAGAAGCTCTGGCGCACCTTCTTCGATGTTCAGCACGGCAGCGGGTTAATGGCAGGTGACGGCCTGCTGGCTGGCACCTGGGTTCCACTCAGCATGATCAGCTACGCCATGGGAGCCTCGTTCGCCCTCCGCTCCGAGTCGTAGCCTTTCAGTCGCGGCTGGCGTGAAGTTCTTGCACGGAGGTCACACTCAGCTTGCCTTCTTGCAGCGCTGAGATTCCCTCAGCCGCCGCCTGCGCCGCAGCCAGGGTTGTAATCGTCGGAATACGGGCCGAGACGGCCGCGCGACGGATCGCCTTCTCGTCGAAGAAAGTGTCTTGTCCATGAGGAGTATTGATGATGAGTTGAATCCGTTCACCCTTGATAAGGTCAACGACGTTCGGACGGCCCTCTTTGACCTTGTAGACACGCTCCGGTTGTAGCCCTGCCTGCTCAAGAGCAGCCGCGGTCCCGTGGGTGGCCACCAGGCGAAAGCCCCTCTCGACGAATCGCTTTGCAAGCGAAATCACACCGTCCTTGTCATGATCATTGACGCTCAGGAACACAGTTCCCTTCAGGGGGAGCACATGCCCCGCAGAAAGCTGAGCCTTGGCGAATGCCTCCCCGAAGTTGTCCGCCACACCCATCACCTCACCGGTGGAGCGCATCTCCGGCCCGAGCACCGGGTCAACACCTTGGAACTTACCCCACGGAAAGACCGGCGATTTGACGAAGTAGTGAGTGCCAGTTCCGAGATCCTTACCCGAAACAACTTGCTTCGGCAGCAATTCCTTGAGCTTGCGGCCCACCATGATGCGCGAGGCGATCTTTGCCAACGGAATTCCCGTCGCCTTGGAAACATAGGGCACGGTTCGCGAGGCTCGCGGATTGACCTCGATGACATAAACCTTGCCATGTTGAATGGCGAACTGGATATTCACCAGCCCGCGCACATCAAGCGCCATCGCCAGCTTGCGCGTGTAGTCACGGATCGTGTTCAGCACATCGGCGGGAATGTCGACCGCAGGCAGAACACACGACGAATCTCCCGAGTGGATGCCTGCTTCTTCGATGTGCTCCATGATCCCCGCGATGACTACATCGTCACCGTCGCAGAGCGCGTCCACATCAACTTCGGTCGCGTCCTCAAGAAAGTGGTCGATAAGCACTGGCCGTTCCTGCGAGTACTCAATTGCCGTGCTCATGTAACGAACTACAGCTTCGTCATCGTAAGCAATCACCATTGCGCGCCCACCCAGCACGTAAGAAGGCCGCACAAGAACCGGATAACCGACGCGGTTGGCTCCTGCAACTGCCTCTTCCACGCTGGTCGCCATCGCCCCCTGCGGCTGCGGAATCTTCAAGTCCTCAATCAACTTGCCGAAGCGCTTCCGGTCCTCCGCCAGATCGATCGACTCAGGAGAGGTTCCAATGATCGGTACTCCAGCCTTCTTCAGCGGCAGCGATAGGTTCAGCGGGGTCTGTCCACCGAACTGCACAATCATGCCGATCTCTGCTCCCGACGAGGCCTCATGCTCATAGACCTCCAACACGTCCTCCAGAGTGAGCGGCTCGAAGTACAAACGATCACTGGTGTCGTAATCGGTCGACACGGTCTCTGGATTGCAATTGATCATGATCGTCTCGTACCCATCTTCGCCCAAAGCAAAGGCAGCATGGCAGCAGCAATAGTCGAACTCAATTCCTTGCCCGATGCGGTTCGGCCCGCTGCCCAGAATGATGACTTTCTTCTTCGTCGTCGGCGCCGCCTCGTCCTCTTCTTCGTAGCAACTGTAAAGGTACGGAGTAAAGCTCTCGAACTCGGCGGCGCAAGTGTCAACGAGCTTGTACACAGGCTTGACGCCAAGCTTCCTACGCAGCGCGCGAACGGCTGCAGTCCCCTCCGCTCCCGACAAACCCCAGCTCGCAGCCAGTCGCTCGTCAGAAATGCCCACGCGCTTCGCGTCACGCAACTGATCTGCCGTAACAGCGTCCATGCTGACAGCACCAATTGCCTTGATCTCATCGGTGATCTGTTTGATCTGGTGCAGGAACCATGGATCCATCGAACTCTGGCGCGCCACTTCACGCACAGTCATTCCGCGCTCGAATGCATAGCGAACATATGCAAGGCGGTCGGGATGGGGAGTAACCAGACGCTGCGTTAGCCTGCGCGGTTCGATGCTGTCGGCTGTGGTCTTCTTGCCAGTTTCCAGCGAGCGAACGGCCTTCATCATCGCTTCCTTGAAGGTGCGTCCGATCGCCATCACCTCGCCAACCGACTTCATCTGGGGTCCAAGTGTCTCATCGGCTCCGGGAAACTTCTCAAATTGCCACTTAGGAATCTTTACCACGACGTAATCGATCGTGGGCTCAAAGCACGCTGGCGTCGCCTTCGTAATATCGTTCTGGATCTCGTCAAGCGTATATCCGACAGCAAGCCTCGCAGCGATCTTTGCGATCGGAAAACCAGTCGCCTTTGAAGCGAGCGCGCTCGAACGTGAGACACGCGGGTTCATTTCGATCACCGTCATTCGGCCCGTAACCGGGTTCACCGCAAACTGCACGTTACTGCCACCAGTCTCGACACCGATCTCGCGGATCACATTGATGGCGGCATCACGCATGACTTGATATTCACGGTCGGTCAGGGTCTGAGCCGGAGCGACCGTGATGGAGTCGCCCGTATGAACTCCCATTGGGTCGAAGTTCTCAATCGAGCAGATAATGATGACGTTATCGTTGAGGTCACGCATCACCTCAAGTTCGTACTCCTTCCAACCGAGCACGCTCTCTTCGAGCAGGCATTCGTGGACTGGAGACAGGTCGAGGCCCCGTGCGAGAATTTCCATCAACTCTTCGCGGTTATAGGCGATACCTCCGCCAGAGCCGCCAAGCGTAAAGGAAGGCCTGATCACAACCGGGAAGCCAATCTTGCCGGCAAACTCAAGGCCATCGCGGATGTTGTTCACCAGCGCGGAGCGCGGCATGTCAAGGCCGATCTTGTTCATGGCGTCCTTGAACAGGAGACGGTCTTCAGCCTTCTTGATTGCCTCAAGCTTTGCGCCGATCAACTCAACCCCATGCTTCTCAAGGAAGCCTGAGTCTGCAAGGTCAACGGCCAGATTGAGAGCGGTCTGTCCACCCACGGTAGGCAGGAGAGCGAATTTACCCGAGCCTGCGGGCATCATCTGGGCCTCAATCCGAATGATCTCTTCCAGATAGGTCACATTCAGCGGCTCAATGTAGGTCCGATCGGCAACCTCGGGGTCGGTCATGATAGAGGCAGGGTTTGAGTTGACCAGCACTACCTCATAGCCTTCGGCCCTAAGAGCCTTGCAAGCCTGTGTGCCAGAGTAGTCGAACTCCGCCGACTGCCCAATCACGATCGGTCCCGAGCCGATCACCAGAATCTTCGCAATGTCATTCCTACGTGGCATTTCTCGTCTTTCTCTCGCGGTTCTCTCACGCGCGTTTCAAAGGGCGCTCTATCGCGGCGCCCTTTGTACCAATTGCAAAAATCCGATTACTTCTTCCACTCTTCCATCATCTTGCGGAAGTCTTTGAACAGGTAATGCGAGTCATGCGGCCCAGGACTTGCTTCGGGGTGATATTGCACGCTGAACATCGGGTCCGACTTGTGCTTCAGACCTGCGAGAGTGTGGTCGTTGAGATTTGTGTGGGTCTTTTCAACCGTCCTCTCATCGAGCGATTTCGGATCGACAGCGAAGTTATGGTTCTGCGCTGTAATCTCGACTTTTCCCGTCTGATGGTTCATGATGGGATGGTTTCCACCATGGTGTCCGAACTTCAACTTGTAGGTCTTTCCCCCGAGGGCAAGTCCAAAGATCTGGTGTCCGAGGCAGATGCCAAACATGGGCGTCTTGCCTTGCAACTTCTGCACGTTCTCGATGGCGTAGTCCAGCGGCTCCGGGTCGCCCGGGCCATTCGAAAAGAAGACACCATCCGGATCCATCGCCAGAACATCTTCAGCCGGTGTCTTTGCGGGAACCACAGTAACCCGGCAGTTCTCGCGCGTCAGCATTCGCAGGATGTTCTCCTTCACGCCGAAGTCATATGCCACCACGTGCAGTTCATCGCCTGTCTCCGACGACTTGAGCAGCGGATCGCCCGTCTGGTTCTTCGGCTCGCTCGAATCCCACTTGTAAGGCTCCTTCGTACTCACAACGCTGGCGAGATCGGTGCCTTCCATCTTCTTAATCGACCGTGCTTTGGCGACAAGCACTTCGACCTCCAGATTCTCGCCACAAGCGATCACGCCGCGCATTACACCGTTGGAACGTAGATGCCTGACAATCGCGCGCGTGTCAACCTCGGCGATCACGGGCACGCCGTAACGCTCAAGGTATTCGTCAACGACTTGCGTGGAGCGCCAGTTGGAGCTTATCGGTGAGAACTCACGGGCGACTAGGCCTTCAATGTAAGGCCGTTTTGCCTCTGCGTCGTGCGGCGTCGTCCCGTAGTTCCCGATGTGGGGATTTGTTAGAACAACGATCTGCCCCGCATACGAGGGATCAGTAAAGATCTCCTGGTAGCCGGTCAGTGAAGTATTGAAGACCACTTCGCCAGAGCTTTCCGCTCTTGCGCCAAAGCTTTTGCCGCGAAAGATGCGCCCGTCTTCGAGCGCTAAGATTGCCTGCATTGCCTCTCCGAGGAGTGGATTTAATAGATTCTAGCAGCTTCTCCCGCCTTATTCTCGATCTCGGAGAAATCCTTTCAGCATAAGAAGACCCGGCTCAGAGCCGGGTCTTCTCTTCCTAAGAATTCCTAATGCAGAACGCTTAGCGCTTATGGTGATGACGATGGTGGTGGCGATGGGTGGCAGCGTTTGCGGGAACCGTTGAAGCAGCCAGTACTGCAATGACGGCAACAGCGAGCACAACAGAACGAAGGTTCATGATTTCAAGACTCCAATTTGGCTTCACCCTTGCGGATGACTACTTGCAGAGTACAGGCTTCATTTCTCTCACACGTTGAAATTTGTTATGGTGTACCTTCTCTGATGCGTAGCTACTAACCCACCTAACCTACCGCTATTCGTCAACTCGTTTTATTAGGGATCTCCTCAGTGATGACGGTTTCATCGCGACGTTGTCCTCCCGATCGGATGCTAGAGTAATTAGAGCGGAATCATGCCTCGCCCGACTCCGAAGACAACCCCGCCGGCCCAAACCGTGACGGTTCACCCATTCTGGCTTCTGAAGGCCCTGGCGCTGGTTTTGCTTGCCGCCCTCTTCTGCACTTATCTCGCCCTGTGCCTCCTGTTCTACCGAGGCCAATGGCAGCTGGTGCTCCATCCGGTTCAGAACAGCGCCGGGCCGCTGGCTGCTTCCGATGTCGTTCGGTTCGGGCCGGATGAATCGGCCACCCCGCAGTTGGTCGGGCGTTGGCTCCCCGCGGCAGCGGGCGCTCGATACGCTTCTACGACAATTCTGTTCCTTCCAGGTGGTGACGGTTCGCTCGCAGATTTCAATCCGACGATCGAGGCTCTTCGTGGGCTCGGTTTGAACGTGTTTGCCTTTGATTACCGCGGTTATGGCTTGAGCGCCAAGACTCAACCCAGCGAGCAGAAGATGACTCAAGATGCCGAATCTGCGTGGCAATACCTCACTGGTACGCGCGGGATTCCGGCGTCTCGGGTTGTACCTTACGGTACCGGCGTCGGCGCCTCCCTCGCTACAACCCTTGTTCTCAGGCATCCTGAGAGTCCGGCGCTAATCCTTGAATCTCCGAAATGCGATCTCGCAGCAGTCGTGGGCCAGGATCCGCGTACTACACTCATTCCGGTGCGCTTACTTTTCCACGAGAACTTTCCTTTGGCAGAACCGCTCTCCGGTCTCAAGACACCTAAGCTTCTAATTTCCTCGCCAGCAAGGCCCTCGGAGGCCTTGCAAGCCGCCTCCGATCCCAAGATCACCGTGAAGTTGCAGAGCGTGCCCGGAACACAGTACGAACAGGTGGTGGTTCGCTTCCTCGATCAGTACCTATCTGAGTCAGGATAATGTCTAATCCGGCACCTTCTTCAACAAACTCGCCCTGAGCCTTCTGGTCAGGGCTATTCTGAACGTGGTATGTCGAAGACGCTGGACAATCTTCAACCGTGGGGCGCCCTTGCGCTAAGGCTGGTGCTTGGCGTAGCCATGATGTATCACGGTTACGGGAAGGTTGTACCTGCAGGTGGCTTTCACCGCAGCAATACTTTTTCGGCTTTGGATCACTTCGCGAACTATGTTTCCTCGCTGGGGCTTCCCTACTGGCTCGGGTACGTCTCTGCCCTCACGGAATTTGTGGGTGGTTTCCTGATCCTCCTGGGCTTGTTGACACGCTTTTCCGCCTTTCTGATCACCTGCAACATGGCGGTCGCGGTCCTGCTCGTGAGCCGGCATCATGGGTACTCCGGATCTGAGTACGGGCTTGCCCTCTTTGCGATCGCGCTTATGCTGCTGTTTTTCGGTTCGGGCACGGTTGCAGTCGATCAGAAACTTGGCCTCTCATAGCTAGCTAGAGAGGCAGCGAGATTTGCTCGGCACTGTCTGTACCCCCTCTCCTCAAGATTCACGCAAAGTATTCAAACGAATAATCTTAGATTCGGACTTCATCTTTACTGAGCTAGGAGGGGTACCGGGTAGCTCGAAGCCGCTCCTTCTTTTAGATTTACAGGCGCGTCAAGGACGATCGGCTTTTAAAGAGCATCCTAGAAAGGCGTGAAGGCCCCCAAAACACCGGGGGCCTTACCATTTGGTGGGGAGTTGTCTTGCGGATAAGGGAAGCCGAGACCGTGGGAACTGCTAATCTCGACGTTTGCTTGTTACATTCAATAAGACGCTAATCCGGGGGAAAAGTTGTCCTTTTTTTCCACTTTTTGGGATGCAATGAAAAAAAGCATTCCAAAAGATAGATTTTCTACTATGAACATGTAATCACAGCACTTGCAGGAACTGAGATGGATCGATCTTGGAACCTGGAAAGACAAGTTCCAGATTTTTTGATCCAAGCGTCTTAGCTGCCGCTTCGGCAAGAATACGTCTAAAGTCAGTGGTTACAGCGAGATCGCGGCCTTCATTGAGTTGCTCATTGGCTAGACCCGGCCACCTGCCCCAAACCTTACCGCCCTTCACTTTTCCACCGAGAACGAACATTACGTTTGCGTGACCGTGGTCCGTTCCGCCGGTCCCATTTTGCCGCGCTGTTCGCCCGAACTCGGACATCGTCACGAGAGTAATGTTTTCGGAGTCGCTTCCCATGTCGTTCCAAAAGGCGGCGATGGAGTCTGAGAACTCCTTGAGGCGGTTCGCAAGCTGGCCGTTCACGTTCCCCTGGTTCTGATGCGTGTCCCAGCCACCGATATCGCAGAAGGCCGCCTCCACGCCGAGATTGGCCTTCAGCAACTGAGCGACCTGCTTCAAGCTGTTTCCGAACGGCGAATTCGGGTAGCTCACTCCCGCGGCTGGCTGGTACTTGGATGGATCGGCAGCCTTCAGCATCTTTACGGCCTCGAACGTCTCCTGGCCTGTGCCGTGAAGCACAGCATCGGTGCTCTCGTCGTACATCGCCTGGAAGGCGTTGCTGAGCGGAGAGGTCTGCGGACCGCGCCCCGCAACCGAAAAATCGGCGAGATTATTCACCGCAATGGCCGGTACCTTGCCTTGGAGAGTTCGCGGCACCTGTGTGCCTAACGCCACTGCGCGGAACGCTGTCGGCTTTCCTACCAACTGTTCCGCTAGAAGGGCCCGGTTCAGCCATCCATCTTCTGTGACCTTCACGCCTGGCGTGCCGCTTTCCATGTAGTCCTGGGCGTCGAAGTGCGACCGGGTCATATCCGGAGAGCCGGCTGCATGGATGATCGCCAGATGCCCTGCATCATAGAGCGGCTTAAAAGAGGCCATCGACGGATGCAGGCCGAAGTACCCATCGAGGTCGAGCACTTCGTTCTCTTTAATCGCAATGGAGGGACGCATCGCGTAGTAGTTCTTCTCGCGATACGGCACTACGATGTTCAGTCCATCAGCCGCTCCCCTCTGGAACAGCACAATCAGCTTCTTATTGTTTGCTGCGGCTGTCGTCGCCTCTGCGAGAACGCTGCGCGTAAGAAATGCGGGAATCGTCGACGTACCAACCAGCGCCAGCGCGCCGCCCTTCATAAATCCCCGCCGACTGACGGCGCGTCGTTGCAGGTCTCGACCATGCATGTCGCAGCCCCAATCGCTGCAATCGTCCAGTAAGTTCTTCGCGAATGTCATGTGTAAATCCTCCGCGCGTGCAGAACCAGCGCCCAATCCGCTCAATATAACTACACTAAAGAACTCCAATAGTGGCAGGAAGTTTCGCTATCCGTGTCGCAAAAGGCCTAAGTCTTTAGCGGCGCTGGAATTCGGGCGAACCCAGCAGCAGCCCAGCGATCTCCGCCGCCTGACGATCGATCGGCGGCCTCGGAGTTCCCTGTACCGCACCGGCATTGAGCACAGCCCACATCGGCTCCGGTTCGCTCGGTCTGATGCCGAAACTCTTCTCGGCCTGCTGCTGCCTTGACTCATCTCCAAGCTGAGCAAGGACAGTCGCTCTGGTCTTATCGCTTGCGGGTTGTCCAAGCAGCATCGTCTCCAGATGCATCTCCTTCGCCGCCGCATCTGGTGAGTTTCCGTTGCTCAATGAGGCAGGGGTTGCCATTGTCGCTTCTTGTAGCCCGAGCAAGGCAGTCCAATCCGTTCGCACACCGTTGAGGCGGTTCGAGCTTAGCATGATCGCAAAGTTCATTCGGGTAACAAGTGCCCCTGTGCTCACCCAGGGCTCCGATGTCCAACTGTACCCGTTCGGCGTCTGCATCCCGTAGACCGGCATGCCTAACTTATCCAAAGACGCGACGAGAGATTGAGCATTGGTGACTTCGGCGCCGGCTGCCCTTGCAGCAGAAACGACAAACTCGACTGGGGTCTTCATCTTTGCGCGATAAGCCTCTTCTGACCAGAACTCCGGAGACTGGAACATCACCCGCAGCACCGTTTTAATGTCGCCGTTACTTGTGAGAAATGCCGAAGCCATCCGGTCAATGAGGGCCGGGGGAGGCGTATCGCTGACGAACCGAACCGCAATCTTGGTTGAAATAAACTTCGCTGTCGCCGGACTTGTCGCCAGCATGTGCAGGACGGCGAGCCCCTCCCGCTCCCCATCCTCGGGGATCGTCGTGCCCATCACAGTCTTTGAGCCAGGCTCGTGCCGCCGCTCGTTGAACTGGAACGCTCCGCCGCGGAAGGGCTGATCGACGGTCCATCCGGTAAAGACCTTGGCAACCTGGGTGACGTCGGCTTGGGTATATCCACCGTTTACTCCAAGCGTGTGCAGTTCCATGAGCTCACGGGCGTAGTTTTCATTCAGCCCCTGGGGCAAAGCGTTGACGAGCTTCCCGTCGGGCCGCTGCGCCCTGAGCTGCGCTACGCGTTGTGCAGCAACCGAGCCCGGCCCAATGCTCTGCGCGTTGTCCAGATAGATCAGCATCGCAGGACTCTTTGCTGTTGCGACCAGAAGGTCCTCAAATCTGCCCAGCGCGTGAGGCCGGATGGCATCGCGTTCATATGCTGGAATCAGGTACGGCTCGTTCTGATTCTTTCTCAGGTAGACATTAAAGTGATTGAGCCAGAAGTCCGTCATGACGGCCTCAAGCTGGCGCTCGCTGTAGATGTCGCGGATGATCCTCTGCTGTTGCATCTCGGATACCACCACTCTAACGGGCGCTTGGAGTGCAAGCAGAACCTCCTTCTGCTCCGGGCTCAGTCCTTCGGCCGCTGCCATAAGTTCGCTCGGGCTGAAGCTCTTGCGAAAGGCGACTAGCTCTTCCGGAGACATCGCAAGAATCCTCTGCATCCTTGCATCGGGAGGCAGGTTGATAATCCGCACCGCGTCCAGTCCTGAATAGAACTGCTCTTCATGCGCCGACATCGCCGGCGTTGCAGGGTCAACGATATCGCCCGGCAACGCTGTTGCAGCAGCGTCTGTGGTCTTGGCCATTTCAGAGTCTGCCGGACCCTTCTCGGCGGAACTGGCGGCCTGCTGCTTTGCCCTGGCCATCTGGTAGAACGCCATCGAATCTTTATAAATGGCATGCTCAACCGGATCGGCAGGAAGTGGGAGGTTTGTTCGCTCTATCATTTGGAGAACTGCAGGGTTTGGATACTTGCGTACCAACTCGTCCTGCTGCAGCTTCATCGCTGGAAACATGGCTAGCCGTGTCTCAAGAGCGGAATCGTCAATCTTTTCAGGGTCAAGTTGGAGTTCGATCCACTTATCCAGGCCAATTGCCTGAACCGTGGCCACATCGCCAGGCCGAGGCCCGAAAGTGAGGCGGTTGAGCGCGTGAAGTATGCGCTGATCTCCTTCAACCTGCTTGATCTCCGGAGCGGCCTTCTTCTTCATGGATGCGCTGGCAGCTAAAGGCTGGCCGGCCAACAGCAGACATAGTGTGCTGGCGATGATACTGCGAATCCAACCTACCGTGATGCTCATACTGTCTCTGGAACCTTTGGCAAACCGCATCGGTTGCTCCCTCCCTATCGGTTCAAACCAGGCCTTGGACGAGCCGCTAGTTCCCACTCAAAAACACTCCTACATTGACACACAATCCACTGAGCAGTTGCGCCCAGACGCGTGTTCGCCAGCTAGAACGCCGCTAGCTCCTCGATAGCACTGTACAGGTCCTCAGGTTGTGGCAGGATAACGTCTTCCAGGAGTGGCTGATAAGCCACAAAGACAT
>Ga0126381_100000706_pt1 | contig 36946 bp, 30 predicted proteins | sample PanSoiMetPlot_28_FD_96465 | JGI IMG/M metagenome (GOLD analysis project Ga0126381, IMG submission 96465) | Tropical forest soil microbial communities from Panama - MetaG Plot_28 | ecosystem: Environmental > Terrestrial > Soil > Tropical forest > Bulk soil | place: Panama | collected 2016-02-17 | reverse complement strand
TTCAGAATCAGTCGTTGCGGTTCTTCCGTTTGCCGATATCAGTCCAACTCCGGACAGCAACTATTTCTGTGACGGTCTTGCCGAGGACATAATGAGCGGCTTGACGAGAGTTGCCGGGTTGCGAGTGATTGGGCGAAGTTCGACGGCTCTGTTTCGTGACCGCACGTTGCCGCTTGCTGATATCGCTTCTCGGTTGAAAGCGGATCTCGTGCTCGATGGGAGCTTTCGTCAGTCTGGCAACCGTGTTCGCATCACAGCACAGTTGGTACGGGCCGTTAATCAACACTGTATTTGGTCCGAACGATACGATCGCGAACTGACCGATCTGTTTCAGGTCCAGGAAGAAATTGCTCGGGCGATTGTCGAGACACTTCAAATCAAGGTAGGCCCCGACCCTCTCATCAGGCAATACACCCATCACCAGGACGCGCACCTGTTCTATCTGAAGGGCGTCTTCTACTCGCATCGTTGGACCGCGGAGGCATTCACCCAAATTCTGTCTTATATGAAGCGTGTCGTCGAAATTGAACCGGCGCATGCACCGGCGTGGGTGGAACTGGCCGGCCTTTTGTTTGGGCAGGTGATGGCCGGAGTACGTCCATCAAAGGTGATGCCCGAGGCGCTTGAGTCCGCTGATAAGGCAGTGAAAGCGGATCCCAACCTGGCCGAGGGGCGCGCGATTCTCGCCCTGCTGAAAGGGCTATGGAAGTATGACTGGCCGGGTGCCGCTTCGGAATCTGAAGTTGCGCTGCGATTGAATCCTGCCGCTCCTGTGGTTCGGTACTATCGCGCCCTGGTCTTGACGGCGATGGGACAGTCTGAGGACGCAATCTCGGAATTGCGACGATCACTGGAATCCGATCCGCTTTCTGTCCTCGTGAATATGCAATTGTGCCGACTGTACACGGCAACGGGGAACTACCGGGCAGCGATTCAGTACGGCGAGCAAGCCGTCGAAATCGGGCCAAATCATTTTCCCGGCGTGGGGAGGCTCGGCGAAGCGTACATCTACCTGGGCGATTACGACCGGGGCATCACATTGCTGGAGCAGTGCAGATCGTCTGCGCCTGCTGAAGGCTGGTACACTGCAGCGCTCGTGGCTGCCTATCGCGGTGCAGCGCGACAACGAGAGGCGGAGCAAATCTGGTCTGTAGTCGAGAAGAAATCCCGTCGCGAGTACGTGCCCTTCGCTGTGCGCGCGTTTACTGCCGCCGCGCTGGGCCATTTCGACGAGGCTTTCGCATTGCTGAGCCAGGCCGTCGAGGAGCGAGACGGCATTCTTATGTTCCTGAAAACCGAGCGCACACTCAAGGAGATGCGTAGCGATTCGAGGTACGCGAAAGTGCTCGCGGCCATGGACTTAATGCGGAGATAGGATCCGGCAATAGCGATACGCGGGTTGTTCAAGAATCAGGCTTCAACACCCCACGCGCCAATGCACTCACTGACTTTCTGGTCCAAAGACGGTTCCGGGCGGTTAACCGGCAAACCGCAAGTTACGGCGAAGATTCGTCAAAGTTCCGAGTAGGCGACAACACAGTCACAAACTCCAATGCCCGGTCATTTGCTATGGTTTCGCTACCGATTCCGCAGTCTCAGCACGAAGTGTTCTTACGGAACTAGTCCCAGATTTCATGGATCTGCCCGTCTTCGATTCGAAGAATTGCGAAATGATTGCGCGTATATTCTTCTGTCGGATCAGAAGGATCTTTGTAGCGTCTCTCCCACATCATTACAACAAAAGGACCGTTGGTGAATTCCAGCACTGGCGCATTCTTCCACTCTGGCTTGATGTCCTGAGGCTGATGATCGGGGAGGCTCTGAATGAACTGTTTCAAGCCTTCACGGTCAACAGGCTCGACGGGATTGTGCTCGATAAAGGACGACGAAAGAAGCTCTTCGATGTCCTCGATGTGTCCATATTCGACGACATTCTTCTCGAAGCGGGTTGCGATCGCCAGGTTCTGTTGTTCCGCCGTTGAGGGTTTCGCCGTGTTCCAAGTCGAGGGCGGCGGAGCTGTGGACGGAATGAATGCAGGTGAACCGGGGTTTTTCCGGGCAGCATCCCAATGCTCCTGTATCTTTCCGTTTTGAATGCGAAAGAGATCAAAGCTGTCTTCATAGACCGACTGTGAAGTGTTTTTGGGATCTTTGAATTTGTGCTCAAAGACCAGCCAGACGAAGTTTCCCTTTGCGCCCTCGACCACCGGAGGATTTTGAAGTCGATCGGGTATCGGCTCGATCGCCGGGCCGAGGCTCTTGAAGAACGTCACCAACGCCGCTCGACCAGTAGGAACATTTGGATTGTGCTGGATGAAATCCTCGGCCGCGTAGTTGGCTGCAAGTTCGGTGTGGCGAGCTTCGACGACTTTTCTCCACCAGTCGAGAACGAAGGCGAGGTTCTTCTCTTCTGCCGGAGTCATGGGGGCGACTTGTTTCTTGGTGGGGAGATGTCCCGGTTGTGCAGATTGACCGAATGCAGAGAAAATGGCAGCGAAAAGCAATTGAAGAGCGATCGCTATGCGCAACATCAACGAATTCTCCTTTGCCAACCAACAACCGATCTCGCAACTCAAATGCCAAACATTCATGCCTAAAAACTGAGTCTGATCCTTATTCCAGCGTCTTTGCGCTCCAGACCGTTCATTTCTGAACAGCGATGTCCGGGCACGGACAGGTCGATTGCGGAAATGAGAGCAGAATCAAGATTCGAAGTCATTTCAGGAAAGCGAACGATAAAGTCCCGGCTGACCGGCAAACCGGAAGGAACGCGCAAGCGGCCCGGAGAGCAGAATCAAGATTTTGGGGCGAAGATGCTACTCGCTCGGAACTGAGGCTTTGGCGGTTTGGAACAACCAGTTGCGCTCAAACAAAGCCAGCACAGTCACGCCGCTGCAAAACACCTCGAAATGCGGAACAAAGAAGCGAGCCGATCCAATGGACACGATGACGACGAGGCAAGCGAGATGGATCGTGGCGGGATAGCTGTACGGTCGCACCAATTCCATCTCCTTTTCAGCCGTGAGCACGAGCCAGCCCAGAAAAAGGTGGTACGAAATCAACATCGACGTGAAGATCGACCACCAGCCCGCTGGCACAAGGAACCCTACCAGGAAACCCACCGCACATGCGGCGATTAGGGCCAACCAGTCGCTAATTTTCATGAACCAGCACAAGAGGTCGAGCAGATCCATACTTGGTTCCGAAACCGTATACTCCGATCAGTTTCCGGTCTTCATGCGACCTAAAGTATTTGACAACGTGCTCAACCGCTAGCAGTTGAATGAGGCAATATACCAGTGTTTTGTGAAGGAGAAATTTCCAGGAAATGGCTCGGCGAAGTAACCGCAACTGAGTTCCGTTTGGTCCGCGCGCGCCTTCCAGCTTGCAGATCGCAGAAACTCCGCGTGAACCACTTCATCGTTTTCGTCGTACACATAACCCCGCGATGCCCACACCATCCCGCCACGGTTGAAAACTAATAGCCGGGGCTTCCCGTCCGGCGGAATGGCGCGAATTTTTTCGAGGTAGGAAGACCGTCTCGCCATGAAGTGCATTACGTCTCCACCGTAATTGCAAAAATGGATAAACCCCAAGAACTGCATCCCCGAGCCGAGAACAACCAAAGGAAGAACCGCGCTAGCCAGTGCTGGCGACCACTCTCGACGCCGAATACGTCGGATGCTGATCACCAGCGCCCAAATGCTCAAAAAAGCCCATATACCGAGCAGAACAGGGATGCCGATCATAACAAAGACAAAATCTGGACCAATGGGAGTGGAGTTGAGCGCGATCAATAACAGTGGCATTCCGATCGCCGCACAAACGGGCCAGAGTCTCTTTGCTGGTGATTCCATTGCCGATTCCACGATCTTTATATCGTAGAGCAACGATTTTGGAGCAAACGGAAGTTACGCTTTGCGGCTAGGACTCGTGGATCATGGCTGTAGCGGCCAGCCGGCGCCCCACGTCCGTGCTCATAAGGCTCAGGTTAGGGATGATCCCGACCCTCCAAAGGTCTAGACGGTCAGCATCCCAACACGCACCGATGGTTGGGTTGTCAGTGATGCCGCCGTGTGTGTGACGCCGCAAAGCATCGTGGAGAAGATCGAACCGCCCATCGTCAAGGTCGGAAAGCTTACCGTTGGCCCTCATGGTCTCGGCGTACTTGGCGGCGCGATCTCCGTGCAGGAAGTCCTCGCCATCGTCAAAGCGGCGGGCGTCGTGGAGAACCGCGAATAGCTTTACAACGTCTTGGTCTGCCCCGTTCTCGACTGCAATCTGCAGGCCGTTGCGTTCCACACGCTTCCAGTGGCTAGGGCCGTGTACAGACTCCAGACTGCACTGGAAGTTGAATATCACCTCTTCCCAAATAGCTTGATACTCAATCATTCAAATACCCGTAGACGGAAGCAGACACCTGCAGATTTGTCGTCAGTATCGCACGGACTGCCCAACCACCAATCCTGGGAACGTCAGCAGATGCACCGTAACTTCCGGTTGCCTACAACTCGGAAACAACCTCGACAAGTCAGATGATTTCCAGTGTGCCGGTAAAACAGGAACCACATCGGGGCTAGCAGGCGCTCAGGCTGGCGATGGTGTCAGCATTGGCGTGGCGAGCCTAGTTGAGGATTCTTCTCCAACGGCAAGGCGCGTAAGGGTTAGGACAGTGATGTCATCGTCCTGGCCGAAGTTGACCGCGGCCTCGGCTGCTTTTGCGGCGTCAGGACTATCGGCTAGCAGCGCGTCGAGGCGTTCGAAGCTGAAGATTTCGCCGCTCGCTTTGCGGGCTTCGAGCAGGCCGTCGGTGTACCGGAGGGAGCAGGAGCCTTCAGGCCCCTGAATTGGAATCCATATCGGCGGCGGCTTCAGCCACGGGCATGAACCGCCTCGGCCGGGTGCCCCAGCCTTGCGCGGCAAGGGTGGGAAACGACAATTCTCCGCGCACTTACGCTTGTCGATCTGTGAACCGTCCCGGTGAAAACAACCCGATCGGGTGCACCGTCGTCCCTGTTGTCGCAAGATCCGCAAGAATCTCACCCACGACGCTCGCAAATTTGAACCCATGCCCCGAAAACCCACACGCAATCGCGCAGATCGCAGCCTGCGGATGCGCCCCGATCACAAAGTGCTCATCCGGCGTCATCGTGTATAGGCACGTTTTCGCCCTCACCACTTCGCCATCGAGCGCCGGAATCCGCTCCGTCACCGCTGTCCTGATCCGCTGAATATCGGCTTCGCTCACCGTGCGATCCACTCCCACTGCCGTGCACTCCACATCGCTTCCGTGAATCGCCGCCTTCACCCCTCCGTCCGGCCCGTCGACCGCAGGGAATCCATACACCGGCGCGCCGCCGTACACATCCTCTGCAACAAAGATCGGAAACTTCTCCGCCACAAAGTCAGCCACTCCTCCACGCGGCTCGAACCAGGCCATCACTTGCCGGGTCACGCGCAGAGGCATCACGCCGCGCAGCGCCTCGTTCGCCCACGGCCCGGCCGTAATCACCAGGTGCGCGGCTCGATACCCTCCCTTATCCGTGCGGACCTCAACTTGATCCCGATCCGCAGACCATGACAGCACCTTCTCCTCAAACCGCCATTCGGCTCCGTTGCGAACGGCAACCTCAAGGTGCGCGCGAATGCAATCCTCGGGAACCAGGTATCCCGCGCCCGGCTCGTACACCCCAACGTCGCTCGGCTGCATAACGAAATGCGGGAATCTCCTGCTGATCTCGCCTGCCTCCAGCACCTCGAAAGGAATCGAATGCGTACTTCCCGCCTCGATCGTGTGCCTCACCAGTTCGCCGTCCCTCGATCCAACGACCAACAGACCAGTGATGTTCACGAGGCGCATTCCCGTATCCTTCTCGAGCTGCCGCCAGAGCTCATATGAGCGTTGGACCAGGGGAATGTACTCGGCGCCCTCCCAGTAAGCCTGGCGGATGATCCGCGAACCCCCGTGCGACGATCCCTTGTCGTGCGGCGAGGTAAACTGCTCGAACCCCAACACACGCTTGCCCCGCTGTGCCAGGTGGTATGCTGCGGCGCTGCCCATCGCTCCGAGCCCAAGGATGATCGCGTCAAACCCCATCCGAATCGACCCCCACAGTCAACCGATACGCTATTCGATCACAACCCGCTGAAACCAGAAAAGTTATCCAGACGCGAGGTCAATTGCTCATTGGGTTCGCGCAAGCGACACCTCTTCTCCACTGTCCCGCAGCCTCCGAATCCCGTGATTTCGCTGGTGCGGAAGGGCGTTTTTGCTGCCGCTTGTTCATTCTTGTCTTGCAGCGATGCTATAGCCTGAAGCCGATGCTGTTGTTCGCCGATGTTCGTCTGTGCAAATTCCTCGGCCATTTCTGCGCGACTCTTGGCGATCGGCGTTGTCCTAATCATCAGTACGCAACCAGCCGCGCGGTACAGGAGTGTGCGCGGATATGTGAAAGGAATTCCATTATGAAGAAAACTATTGCTACTCTCTGCCTTTGCCTGATCGCCACCGGAGCCGCCCACGCGGCTTCGTCCAAGGCCGACCTGCAGAACCGCGTTGAGGCGGCCAAGAACGTGCTTGACCAGATCATGGGCGCCAACGACCGCACGATTCCCATGAACATCCTTGAGCAGGCCACCTGTGTTGGAGTAGTTCCCGGCATGATCAAAGGCGCGTTTGTTTTCGGTGCGCAGTACGGGCAGGGCGTGGTCACGTGCCGCACCGGTCACGGCTGGAGCGCACCCGTTTTTATCCGTATGGCCGGCGGATCGTGGGGATTGCAGATCGGCGGGCAGGCGACCGATTTGGTTCTGGTCGCAGTCAACGATCGTGGATTTCAGGATCTGCTGAAGAACAAGTTCAAGATCGGAGGCGACGCTTCAGCGGCTGCAGGCCCGGTAGGACGTGCGGGACAAGCGGCTACCGACTGGAAGATGAATGCCGAGTTGCTGAGCTACTCTCGCAACAAGGGCCTGTTCGCCGGTATCAGCCTCGACGGCACGAGCGTTTCACAGAACAAGGAAGATACGGAGACTTTCTACGGCGCGCCACAAGACTTTGAGAACGTGCTCAAGGGCAATGTCGGGGTGCCGGAGGGCTCAGTCGAGTTTGTGCGCACCGTAGCTCACTACTTTACGGAAGCCAAGGGCAAATAAAAGCAAAAAACCAGAGTCGCTGCCTCTCGATGCTGCTACCACAAAGTCGACGCAACCGTCAGAGAGCGGCGACATTGAAAGGAATTCAACAGGATCATCTACTCTGGTTTTTGCCTTGGAAACGATGATTTGCATCTTCACGGCGGCCAGAAATTGGGCCGCCATTTTTCTGCTTGAATCACGTACGCCCCGGCAAGCCGCTTCGATGTCCTACACTTGTCTTTGCTTCAGTCCATGCGGGAATCGCTCGAATATTGGCTTGTGGTGGCGGTGGCGCGCTTGCTGGGTTGGATGCCGCGGGGAATGGCGCGTCTCGCAGCCGGCGGCTTGGCTTGGGCCGTATATCACCTGATGGGCCGCCTGCGCCGCGTCGGCGAGCAGAACCTCGCCCTGTCACTGCCTGAGCTCACGCCCAAAGCGCGCGAGCAAACCCTGCGCTCACTCTACCGCTACCTCGGCTGGCAGCTAGTGGAGTTCTGCCACATGCCGGACTACACGCGCGAGAACACTCAGGGCTGGATCCGCACCGAAGGTCTTGAGCACTATCTCGCCGCCGAAGCACTCGGCAGAGGTGTGCTGGTCCTGACCGGGCACCTTGGTGCATGGGAGCTTTCGAGCTTCTATCACTCGCTCATGGGGCACCCGATGGGCATGGTGATCCGCCGGCTCGACAATCGCAGGCTCGACGATTTCGTAAACGGCATTCGTTGCCTCCACGGCAATCGCGTGCTTCACAAAGACGACTTCGCGCGCGGACTCCTTACCGCGATGCACGAAGGCGCGACCGTCGGAATCCTGATGGATACGAACATGACCCCACCGCAAGGTGAGTTCGTGAAGTTCTTCGGCATAACGGCGTGCACGGCATCGGGACTCGTGCGCGTAGCCCTCAAAACCGGCGCGGCCGTTTTGCCGGGATTCATGGTATGGGAGCCCGACGAGAAGAAATACGCGCTCCACTTTGGCCCCCGCCTGCACTTTTCTGACTCGGGCAACACCGAGGCCGATGTTCTGGCGGCAACGCAGCAGTGCAACGACGTGCTTGAATCGTGGATACGGCGCTATCCCGACCAGTGGCTCTGGATTCACCGGCGCTGGAAAACCCGGCCAGCAGGGGAGGGTTCACTCTATCTGTGAACGGTTGAGAAACCTTTCTGAGGGCACGGCTCAACTGCAGAAACTTGACGCGTAGGTTTCAGGCGTGATGTAAGACTCGACGTACACAGCTTTGTATCAGGGCATGACTTTCAGCCATGCCGATGCCGAAAGCTCATTCTTCATCCCTTCTTGGGCATCAGCCCTGCAGGATGTTTGTCCCCTTGGGTTCCAACTCTGTCTTGACGCAAAAAAAAGAGGAGTTCGCAGGCATCATGTTTGCATGACGCCTGGGAACTCCTTTCCCCAGATCTGCGTTGTTTCTGGAGCCATTATTGGTAATGTGCCGAATCAGTACAAGAGTACTTCGGTTTTAGAATCTTAGTAATCAATATGAAGTGACTTAAATAGTTGCAGGTTCCGGAAGATGAATAAGTGAATTCGAGTGCTTATAGGAACCGTGCAGGGCTCGCATGGAGAGCTCAATCCTGTTCTCGGCGCCGATCTTTCGCATGAGCTTGCCTACATGGGCCTTGACGGTCCGCTCCTCGATGCCCAGCTCTTCCGCGATCTCGCGGTTCGAACGCGCAAGCAGCAAGAGCTGCAGCACCTGGTCTTCCCGCGCCGTCAGATGGGGGCGCGGGCTGGTAACGGAGGCATCTTCGCCCGAAAGAAGGCGGTCGATCAGCTTTGAAAGCAGTTTTCTCGGGGCCCAGATAGATCCTGAGATCACGACATCAAGCGCTTCGCGCACCAGCCGCGGCCCTGCTCCCATATCGAGATAAGCCCTTGCGCCGGCGATAATTGTGTCCATCACCACTTGGTCGTTGCTATCGGGGCCGATAACCACCATGCGGAGGTTGGGCCGCTTGCGGCGAATACCCTCGAGTACCCCTAGCTTCTTGGTGGAACTGCTCCAATCGATGAGCACATACTCGATCGCATTGTTATCCAGGTGCTCTTCAAGTGTGCCGACGATCGGCTGCAGGGGAGCCTCTCCCGATTTAGCGTGACTTTCAAAGATGCTGGTAAGGCCCTCGAGCCGCATCGGTTCGTTTGCAACGACGCCGATCTTAATAGGTTCCAGACTTTGTATCGCCGACATCGAGCTTCTCTCCTCACCTGGCGATGGGTTATTCAGCTCACCACCTGATCTAATCCGCAGCTTCAGGTCAGTTCCGGGAGCCATAACCCCTTCTTTTGCATCTGCCAGTCCCTCGGCGGTTACCGATGGTATTGCAGCGCTGATTACCTTGAAACACCAGTATCCGGTAAAGTGACTCTTTCGAAAAGGCGTTACGAGGAAAACAAGAGACGCTGCCCATCTCCAAAGTCATAGGTGCTGGCTCCGGACACTGTAGAACGTCGATCACACCGGCAAAATTGCGGCCCCGCATACGGAACATGCACAATCCGCACCCGGTTGAACCCAGGGCGCCGGAGTGTAGTTTGCAAAAAATCATCCGCGCCGCTGTTCCACAAATGAGCCAAACGCTGTACCATCAGTCCGGTAGGGCGTGGTACAGTCGAAAACAATCGCGTTAGCGAGGTGACCGCTTTGATTAAACAAGACATCGTCCACCATGTAATCGAACGCACAGGCCTGCCCCGCACAAAAGCTGAAGCGGCAGTAGATACAGTGTTTGAGGGGCTGAAAGAGGCCTTGGCTGCGGGTGAGAGGATCGAGTTGCGCGGATTCGGCGTTTTCAGTGTCCGCGCGCGAAAGACCGGCATCGGACGCAATCCACGCACCGGAACCGAGGTCAGCATCACGCCCGGAAAGGCCGTACGCTTCAAGCCGGGCAAAGAGCTGCACACCCTGGCCGAAGGCGCGTCCGCCGCGCCGCATCCAACCGAGAAATAGCTCTCGCGACGGCCATTCGCTGCTGGAATCGCGTCGGTTCCAGCGGCGAATGGCCGTTTTCGCGTCTCTATTCGAATCAAATTGTTCAACTTTGATCTCGACCTGCGACTTTGCGTATCGCTGCCGTCTTTTACATTAGCCGTTGCGCATCCACATCAACCACGATGTTTCTCCGTGGAATGCCTGCCTCGTCCGCATGAGCAAGCGCGCCGCGGAGCGCTGCGTTGAGCGCTTTGCGCGAAGCAGCCTTCAAAATCAGATGAAATCGGTAGACATTCTTGATGCGCGCGATGGGCGCCGTGCATGGTCCCAGGACACGCACTCCTTCGGGTGCGGCCTTTTCGAACCACTTGCCGATCTCAGCGGACCACGCTGCAGCTTGTTCGAGTTTTTCTGATTGCAGAAGAACATTTGCGAGGACGCCGAATGGCGGATAGTGCATCCAGCGCCGGTATTTCAGTTCGCGCTCAGCGAAGCCGGCATAGTCGTGTTTGCCTGCCGCGAGGACGGCATAGTGATCGGGATAGTAGGTTTGGACGACGACGCGGCCCGGCAACTCGCCGCGACCGGCCCGGCCTGAGACCTGCGTCATGAGCTGGAAGACGCGCTCTGCGGCACGAAAGTCCGGCATCGAGAGCGAATGATCGCATCCCACAACACCGACGAGCGTCACGCCATGAATATCGTGCCCTTTGGCGATCATCTGCGTGCCGACGAGCAGGTTGATCTCGCCGGAGTGCAGGCGGGCTAACAGATGCTCGAGATCGTGGCGGCCGCGCACGGTGTCGCGGTCCATGCGGCCGATGCGCGCAAAGGGAAATATCTCGGCGAGTCGGGCTTCTCCTTGCTCTGACCCTGCGCCGAGGTAATAGAGATGTTCGCTATCGCACTCTGGGCACTTCGACGGAACAGTACGCTTGAATCCGCAGTAGTGGCACTCGAGGCGCTGGCCCGCGCGGGCCATCGCGTCCTCGCTGGAAGACTTGTGGTGCGTCAAGGCAATCGCGCAGTTCCTGCATTCGAGCTTTTTGCCGCAGGCGCGACAGAAGACGGCGAAGGAATAGCCGCGGCGATTGAGCAGGATGATGGCCTGCTCTCCGCGCTCCAGAGCCTTCTGTGCCTGATCCACAAGCGACCGCGAGAAGAGCTGCTCCTGGCCGGTCTCTTGATACTCGCGTCGCATGTCGATTAGTTCCACTTCCGGCAGCGGCCGATCCTTCACGCGGTCGTTCATCTCGATGCGTGTGTATTTGCCTTGCACTGAGTTTTGCCAGCTCTCGAGAGACGGCGTTGCCGAGCCGAGAACAACGACTGCGCCGGCAAGCTTGGCGCGCATCACCGCAACATCACGGGCGTTGTATCGCGGGGTCTCTTCCTGCTTGTAACTCTGGTCGTGCTCTTCGTCCACCAGAATCAGGCCGAGATTCTGCGCAGGCGCAAAAACAGCTGACCGCGTACCGACGACAATTGGCGCTTCGCCGCGATGAATACGGCGCCACTGCTCGGTGCGCTCTTCGGGTGTAAGCGCGGAGTGGAGTAGAGCCACGCGATCTCCGAATGCCGCATCCAGAAGCCCTGCCATTTGCGGAGTGAGACCGATTTCAGGAACGAGCAGGATCGCTGACTGCCCGCGATCGAGCGCACGCTGCATCGCCTGCAGATAAACGGCGGTCTTGCCCGACCCGGTTACGCCGTGGAGCAGAAATGGATGGAATCCGCCGAGCTTCGAGACAATCGCCGCCAGCGCGTCGAGCTGGGTCTCGTTCAACGTGATCGGCTGCGCGGAGGCCTCGATGCCGCCAAGACGGAAGGCAGACGCACGCTCTTCGATGCGGACCAGTTCGCGGCGTACGAGTGTCCGCAGAGTGGAATAGGGCATATCGCGCCGGCGCAACTCCGCCAGCAGCAGTTCGCCTCCATTCGCAGCTAGTTCGCCGAGGATCGCCTGCTGCAGCCGGGTCAACGCAGGCAATCTCGCATCGGGAATAAGAACGGCATAGCGGTCTGTGCGGCGCGCGTCGCGCTCGGTCGCTGCGGTCTCGCGTGCAATCCATTTCTTTCGCAGCATTGCGGCGAGCACCGCCTGGCTAGCAGCAGTTGCCGTGCGCAGCGCAGAGACCTTTACCGGCTCTCCCAACGCGAGACGCTCAAGAACCTTTCGCTCTATCGAGTGTTGGTCGACGGTTGAGCCATCTTTGCGTTTTCTACGAGAAGACCTCATCAATGGTGCCGGCCCGTCTCCATCCAAACTCGAGGCCAGCGCATCTCGACCAAGGTCGGTGATGCGGTAGTACACGGTGCGCCGCACCTCAGCCATCAGCGGCAACATGGATCGCAGCACCTCGCCCAGCGGAGCGAGATAATAGCCGGCGATCCACTCGGCGAGCTTGAGCAGATGCTCGCTCAGAAGCGGCTCGTCATCGAGAATAGCTTCGAGATACTTGGTCTCGAAATCGGTTGGCTCCGCGACACCGGTTGCTGTCACGACACCAATCAGCTTCTCATTGCGAAACGGGGCGATGACACGCGCGCCGCGCAACGCTGTCTCGTCGTCGTGAACTGCGTAGGTGAAGGTGCGGTCGAGCGGCACCGGCAACGCGACTTCGCAAAAGGAGGACATGGAGGACAAGATCCAGTTTAGTGGTCGCGCCTCCTTGATGGTTTGTACCTTGTTTTCCTATTCCCTGTTCCCTATTCTCTACTCCCTGCTTTTGAGTACAATTCCTGCTGATGAACACCATTAAGATCGCCTCGACTGTGCGCAGCACCGCCTCTGTCAACTCCAAGCCCATCACGATGTGCATCGATATTGGCGGCTCCGCCTTGAAGGCCATGTTGATCGACAGCGCGGGCAAGCCCGTAAGCGAACGCCAGCGCGTGGTCACGCCGGAGGTTCCCACTCCCAGCGCCGTGCTGCAAGTTCTCGATGAACTGCGCAACGCGCTCTCCAGTTTCGATCGCGTCTCAGTCGGATTTCCGGGAGTAGTCAAGAAGGGCGTTACATATACGGCGGTCAACCTGCACCCGCGGTGGTTCGCTTTCCCTTTCGAAAAGGAACTCGAGAAGCGCTGGAAGAAGCCGGTGCGGCTGGCGAATGACGCCGCTGTGCAAGGCTATGGCGTCATCAAAGGTGAGGGCGTTGAGCTCACCATCACGCTGGGCACAGGTCTCGGCTCATCGCTCTTCACCGACGGCCGCCTCTGCCCCGGCCTCGAGCTTGGCCATCATCCGTGGAAAAAAGGCCGCGAATATGAGGACTACCTTGGCCGCCGCGGTCTGGAGAAGTACGGAAAGAAGCGGTGGAACGAACTGCTGCAAGAGGCGATCGAACAAACGCAGAAAACCTTCAACTGGGACCATCTGTACCTGGGCGGCGGCAACACGAAAAAGATTGAGTTCCAGCCCGGCAAAGACATCGAGATCGTCTCCAACGAAGCGGGATTGCTGGGCGGATTGGCGCTGTGGAGAGACCGGGATTAGGGAACAGGGAGTAGAGACTAGGGAGTAACGAACATCTTCAGTTGTCAGTTATCAGTCTGCAGCGACCCTTGCCCACCTGAGGGCGAAGACCCACGGTTTGAACCGCGGGCCTTCTGTTTGCGACCGAAGGCTGACAACTTGAAAACTGATGACTGACAACTGGAAGCTTTCTTTCACCGTTCATTTCCGAACACAATGCCCCAGATTCGAACATGTGTGGGATAGGCAAACCGTCGCCAACTGCTTGCAATTGCCCGGATTAAGTCAGGATTGATTTGGTGTTCCGCGTGCATCGGCTTTCTCGACCGGCACTCGAGGACCTGCATGCAGAAATTTCTTCTTGATCTGAAGTTTGCGTTGCGGCAGTTGCGCAAGTCTCTTGGCTTCACCATCACGGCCATCCTCATGTTGGCCTTCGGCATCGGCGCCACGACCGCGATCTTCTCGATCGTGGAAGGCGTTCTGCTGCGGCCACTGCCCTTTCCCGATTCCGATCATCTCGTGGTGCTCGCCGATCACCTGGAGGGCGTCCAGGTAGCTGGTGGCGGAGACGAAGTCGGCGTCACGGTCCCGGACATCAAGGCTTATACCAGCGACACGCACTCCTTCACCGCCCTCGGTGGATACCAGGGCGCGGCCTTTGAGCTGTCAGGCAATGGCGAACCCGCACAGGTAAACGCCTCGCGGCTTACGGCCGGCGTCTTTTCTGCGCTGGGCGTTGCTCCGCAGCTCGGCCGCGTATTCACCGCGGATGAAGACGAACATCATCAGCAGGTCGCAGTACTCAGCTACCCGACGTGGAAGACGCGCTTTCACGCTGATCCGCAGGTTGTCGGAACCAAGATTCTGCTCGATCGCAAACCATACATCGTGATCGGCGTAATGCCGCGCAACTTCGAGTTTCCGCTCATCCCCGGCCAGCTCAACCGCTCGGAATTGTGGGTGCCTATGAGCTTCAGGCCCGACGAACTCGCTCGCGCAGCCGCCGCAAACTGGAGCTACCAGATGGTCGGCCGCCTCAAGCCGGGCCTCTCTCCCGAGCAGGCGCAGACCGATGCAAATCGCGTGGCAAAGCAGATCATGAGCGCCTATCCGCCTGAAATCGCCAATCTGCACATCAATGCCCTGGTGCGACCGCTACAGAAAGATACCGTTCAGCAGTCGCGCTCGCTGTTGCGCATCCTGTTTCTCGCGGTCGCTGTCGTTCTACTGATTGCATGTTTCAATCTCGCCGGACTCATGCTTGTGCGCGCCCTGCGCCGGCAGCGCGAGGTTGCGGTGCGCCTCGCACTCGGTGCGCGGGCCTCGGCTCTCGTCCGCCAGGCGGTTCTCGAGAGCACGGTGCTCAGCATCAGCGGCGGCGTGCTGGGGCTGGTTCTAGCGGGTGTCGCGCTGCGCGTGGGCAAGAACCTGCTGCCTGAGAACCTGCCGCGCGTCAACGAAATCTCGCTCAGCTCGCAGGTGATTTTGTTCGCGCTGGGGCTCGCGGTTCTCACCGGGCTCGTCTGCGCGCTGGCGCCGGCGTTCGCTGCCATTCGCACCAACGTCAATAACAATCTGAAGGAAGGCGGGCGCACCGGAAGCGCCGGCGGCGGTCACGCGCGGTTACGCTCCGCGCTTGTCGTTGCGGAGATCGCGATTGCCCTCGTTCTGCTGACAGCCTCTGGCCTGCTGCTGCGCAGCTTTGACAAGATGCGCGCCGTCGATCTTGGCTTCTCGCCGCAGCACGTCACCACGGCAGCCTACTCGCTTCCGCAGCAGCAGTATTCAAAGCAGCCGCAGATCGATTCGTTCAATCGCGAACTTCTGCTGAAGCTCAATCAGCTTCCCGGAGTAGAGGCGGCGGGATTGACGAGCATGCTGCCGTCGCAGGGCGCCAACACTAACCAGACCTTTGTCGTGGATGGATACGTGCCTCCGGCGGGAGCCAACATGAACCTGGCCACAGTGTCCCAGGTCATCGGAAACTTCTTCCCGGCGATGGGCATCCGGCTGCTGCACGGGCGCTTCTTCACCGTTGCCGACCACGCTGGCACGCAGCTCGTCCTTATCGTCAATCACAAATTCGCGCAGCACTACTGGCCGAACCAGGATCCCATCGGCAAGCGCATACGCATCGGCACACCCGGCATGCAGACGCCGTGGATCACGGTCGTGGGAGAGGTCTCTGACACGCAGCTGCTCTCGCCGGACAATCCGTCGACCGAACAGTACTACATGCCGGCAGAACAGGCTGAGGAAGACGCCGGTGCACTCGCCCAGCCGACTGATCTAAACGGGAACGGCGGCTTCCTCGTACTGCGCTCGGCGCTGCCGCCGGAGCAGATGGAGAACGCTATGCGCTCGTCCGTTCGCTCCATCGATCCTCTGCTGCCGCTCACGCAGGTGCAGACGATGGAACAGGTCGTATCGGATTCCGAAGCCTCCCGCCGCTTCAATACAGTGTTGATCTCGACGTTCGCGTTTGCCGCGGTCCTTCTCGCGATACTCGGCATCTACTCGGTTATCGCGTTCTCCGTGGCTTCGCGGGTGCAGGAGATGGCAATTCGCATGACGCTTGGTTCGCAGCGTTCGGCCATCGTGCGGCTCGTGATCGAGTCCGGCGCAAAACTTGCTGCGATCGGCTGCGTGATCGGACTGGCAGGCGCAGCCGCAGCCTCGGGATTACTGAAGTCGATGCTGTTCGGCGTGAGCCCGTTCGATCCGCTTGTGCTGGTGCTGGCCGCGCTCTGCGTGCTGATGCTCGCGGTTGCGGCATCCGCACTTCCGGCGTTTCGCGCCGCATCCATCGATCCGATGCAGGCGTTGCGCGAGCAATGAACGGGACCCCGAACGCTTCTCAGTTCGGGGGTGGTGAGCGAAGAATCTGCGGTTGTCTTTTCCAGATTGTTACTGAGAACTTCTGAGAGGGACATCAAGCACTGTCGGATGTCTCGTTTCCCAGGTCTCCAAATACAGGAGACCTGGGGCACCCAGCTCCAGTCACCCACACACTACTGTCCAACCTCGAACCGCTTGAAGAAGCTTGTATCGAGATAATGCGGGCGGGCCGGATCATTCGCCACGGCTCGCGCCAGGCCAGCAAAGAATGCGTTGAACTGGGCGGCTGCCGGAAGGTTCACCGGCTGGGTCAGATCGTCATCTGTCGAGTGATAGCGCTCTGCCAGCCAGGCTCGCCACGCCTTGTGTTCCGGCGAGCCCGCGGTCCAGCCGAACTTCATGGCCAGGGCGGGCACTCCGGCCTGCACAAAGCTGTACTGATCGGTGCGCACGAAGGAGTTGCGATCGGGCTCGGGGTCGCCGGCGATCTCGATGTGGTGCTCTGCGCCCGCTGCCCGAGCCGTATCGCCCAGCGTCGACTGCTCCAGTCCCTGCACGTGCAGCTTTTTGAGAGCAAAGATCGGCATGAACATGTCGAGATTGAGATCGGCGATGATGCTGCGCTCCGGCACCGTGGGATGCCCGGCGAAATAACGCGAGCCAAGCAGCCCTTTCTCTTCGGCGGTGAAGACAAGGAAGAGGATCGAACGTTTCGGCCGCTCGCCCTGGCTCAACGCGCGCGCCGTCTCCAGCACGGTTGCCACGCCCGACGCGTCATCCATCGCGCCGGAATAGATCGTCTTTCCGTGGATCGGCGCTCCGACGCCAAGATGATCGAGATGCGCCGAGACGATGACGTACTCGGATTTCAGCACTGGATCCGAGCCCTCCAGCACCGCGGCGATGTTCGGCGATTCAACGTGCGTGTTCTCGGTCGCGACCGACGCGCGCAGGCTCTTAGTCAACGCAAGTCGCGGCAGCGGCTTCTGTGCGTCGGCAAGAGCGAGAATATCGGCAAAGCTGTGGCCGCTGCCTTCAAACAGCTTGTCGGCCTCGGCGGGATTGAATGTGGCTGTAAACAGCTCGCCGTGGTCGTCTGCCAGCGCAGGGTGATGCTGCGCCACCGCCGCATCTCCGTCCACCGCTGCAAGCCGCATGCCCGGCTGTAACGAGCCCGATGCTACGCGCTGCCAGCCGAAGTCCATCGACTTGGGCGTGGGAATCGAGATCAGTCCTACGGCGCCTGCCGCGCGGATCGCGCGGATCATCGGCGCGGTGCGCGCATACGATTTCAGCGGACCCGGCAGATCCGCGGGACCGCCATTCACAACCACCACGATCTTGCCCTTGAGCGTCGAGCGCGGCAGTTCCTTCGAATCGAAATCGTCGTAGCCCGACTCCGGCAGGTTGAGTCCGTAGCCGATAAAGACCAACGGAGCTTCGATGCGCGCCGGCTGCTGCAGTCGCGTACCGAGAACCGCGTCCTGCCCGATCGCCAGCGGCGTATCTTTGCCGCCCGAGACGAGGGCGAGGGACGACTTCTCGGCGATCACGCGTTCCACATCGAAGTGGACACGCTGGTACCAGCTTCCGTTTACGCCTGCAGGCTTCAGGCCCCACTGTTTGAATTCGCTGACGACGTATTCCGCGGCCTTAAGATATTCTTCGCTGCCGGTGAGGCGGCCCTTCATTGCCGGATCGGCCAGCACACGGACATGCGCCCACCACTGCTCGCCGCGAGACTCGTCATCCGCGCTGGATTGAGCCAGCGCACTGATGCAGACCACTACCGATAGAAGCCAAACCCCTCCCAGACGCCGCCAAACGATTCTCATCCGGTTCACCTAGAGTTATGAGATCAGCAACGCCCGGGTCTGTTCTGGGGAAGAGCCGACGCGCAATGCTGTTTCTCTGAAAGGTAGCTGATCGATACGGCAACAACAACGAGAATCGCATAGAGTTGATCGTTTCCCAGGTCTTCAGATGCAGCAGACCTGGGGCACTCGGCCCCAAGCGCGCTTCAATGGCACGAACTGGAGAGAGGTCACTCGGCCTTCAGCGCCTGCACAGGGTTGATCATGGCCGCACGACGAGCCGGAACAAGGCTTGCCGCAAGCGCACACAGCAACAGCGCAGCCACCGATCCGCCAAGCATAAGCGAATCCCAGCCTTTCACTTCATACAATTGCAAGGCGATCAGGCGAGCGCAGGCGATGGAAACCGGAATACCGATGGCGAGCCCGATGAGGATCTGCACGAAGGCTCCGCGCAGCACCATCTTCACCACGCTGAACCGGTCCGCGCCAAGCGCGATGCGCACGCCGATCTCGCCGGTTCGCCGCTCCACGCTGTAGGCAGTTACGCCGTACAGACCCACCGCGGCAAGCGCCACCACGAGCAAGCCAAACAGGCCGGTCAGCCCCACTCCTTCTGTGGACCGATTGCTCCGCAGCAGTTCATGCCCGCACCTACGCGATAGAGTCGCTAGGGATCCGTCACGGGCAGCGACTTCAGCATCACGCTGTCAATCAGGGAGAAGATTGCGGTGGTCGCGCCGATTCCGAGCGCCACCTAGGAGATGCTCAGAGGCAGGTGCGCGGGTTCCGCGAGGGGACTGGCGCGCTAGCGCGAAGGTGCTGAATTAGGAGGCAGTCGGCAGGGCGATTCGGCGCGAGAAAGACGTTTCTGCAACCTTTCGGCTATTACATCCGGCCAAGGTGCTATGTTCGGCAGCCTTCTGGAGCGCGATCCTTCTCAACAATGTTCGCGCGCTGAATTTGGAGGTTGAGACGATGTTTGGTTTAGTGATGGTTTTGGCGCTCGTTGCCGTGACGGTAGTGCCGCCAGTTGCCGTGATGGCGACGGCAAAGGCGAAATCCCGACGCAAGTGAGTCATGCCGCGTTGTCGGCGGCAGTTGGCCGGACCAGCCATGCCTAGAAGGGATCATTCTGGAGTCGTTCGATCTGATTCGGCCAGTGAGATTCCTGCAAATTCTCTGTGGAGAACCGAAAATTTGGGAGGGGGGTAGGTCATTTGTCTCAGATGCCGAAATACCTGGAAGGAACAGTGAGTTCGATGCGGTGCATGTCTGTTCTGCCGTGGGGCGATGCCTTCATTGTGCAACAGAAGCGTGAAATTGCCTGCAAATCTCATGAGGATTCCGCCGCTGTGGGTTTGCTTGCCTCCCCATCGCCCACTGTACTGCCTTCGGATCGGTGCGAAGGATGTCCACCGTCTGATTGAAGGCTCGAAACTCGTCGCTCTCTTTTTCCGGGCTTCTGATAGGAACTGGCAGGATGCTAGGATGCAGGCCGGGAAGGCGGCTTCAGGCCGAGTTCGCGCAACGCGATTTGCAGGTCAGCCCACGCTTCCTTCTTCTGGCGCGGATCCCGTAGCAGAAACGCCGGATGGTAGGTGACGATGAGCTTGCTGCCGCGGAAGGAATGGACCCGCCCGCGCAGCCCAGCCAACGGCTGACGCTGGCCCAGCAGGTAGGTCGCTGCCGTGGCGCCGAGAGCGACGATCACTCCGGGCTGCACCACGTCAATCTGGCGAAAGAGGAACGGAGAGCAGGTATTCGCTTCGTCCGGCTCCGGGGTGCGGTTCTGCGGGGGACGGCACTTGACGATGTTGGCGATGTAGACCTCTTCGCGCTTCAGTCCCATTGCCGCGATCATGTTGTTCAGCAATTGACCGGCGCGGCCCACAAACGGCAGGCCCTGTGCGTCTTCGTCTGCACCTGGACCTTCACCCACGAACATGAGACGTGCATAAGGGTCTCCATCGGCAAAGACGAGCTTATTGCGACCCTTGTGGAGCGCGCAGCGCTTGCAGTCTCCAATGTCTTCACGAATGATGTGGAGGGCCGAGACTCGATCTTCCGAAGGGACGGCAGAGATCGGAGGGGGAGGTTGTATGGGCTTGCGTGGTGGAATGGGAGTGGTCTCCTGATCGATCGTCGATTGAGATTCTTGGTCTCCCGCCCATTCGTTCGGAATGGATGGGGCACCCATTTCCTGGGTGATCGTAGGGTCTTCGGGCACAACCGATATGTTCGTTCGATCGATCGGGCGGCGGTAAAAGTCGGTCAGCCCGAGTTCCCGATAGAAGCGCAAACGCGCCTCGAGCGCTTCGCGAATTGTTGGATCGAGCATTGGCACCGGCGGCTACTCCACGACAATACGGCGGCGCGACGTGGCGGGCGCTGCGGACTGGCTGAGTACCTTGTCCTGGGGTGAGTCCTCGTCGACTTCGAAGACGAGAGGACGCGGCCGGCGCAGCGCCACAATCTCATCGAGAATCCGGTCGGCCAGCTTGCGCTTCGGCATCTCGGGCATCTCGATCGACGTGGACGGAGTGAGAAACGTCGCTGCGTTCCGGTCGGCGTCGATGCCGACGCCCTCGCCGGATACATCGTTGACAACGATGGCATCGGCGCCCTTGCGCAGCAGTTTTGCGCGGCCGTTCTCGGTCGCGTTCTGCGTTTCGGCGGCAAAGCCTACGATGAGCTGTCCCGGCCGGCGCTGCTTTGCTACCTCGGCGAGGATGTCTTCGGTGGGCGCCAGTTCGAGCGTCATAGGGCCAGTGCGCTTCAACTTCTGCTCCGAGACGTTCACGGGCCGGTAATCCGCGACAGCCGCCGACTTGATCACCAGGGTGGCCTCGGCCATTCGCTCCAGCACTGCCTTGCGCATCTCATCGGCCGTGGTGACATGAACGACCTCGCAGCGCGCGGGTGGATGCAAAGCCGTCGGCCCGCTTACCAGGATGACTTTTGCGCCGCGGCTTTGCGCGGCGTCAGCCAGCGCGTACCCCATCTTGCCGCTTGAGCGATTGCCGATGTAACGCACAGGATCGAGCGCCTCTCTCGTCCCGCCCGCAGTTAAGAGCACGGTCTCGCCGGCAAGGTCATTTTTGCGGCCAAGTGAGTTGAAAACCACTTCAGCGATGGCTTCGGGCTCGGCCATGCGTCCCGCGCCGACCATGCCGCAGGCAAGATCACCGACGCCCGGGTCGATCACCCGGACGCCACGCTCGCGAAGAATGTCGAGATTCGATTGCACTGCCGGATGCTGCCACATGTTCACGTTCATCGCAGGAGCGATGATTACCGGTGCAGGGGTGGCAAGATACATGGTGGTCAGAAAATCGTCAGCAATGCCGTGAGCGAATTTTGCCAGGGTATTCGCGGTGGCAGGAGCAACCACCAGCGCCTCCGTCCACTGCGCCTCTCCGATGTGCTCAATGGAGGAATCGTAAGTGCTTTCGCTGCTGTCGACATCGGACCAGAGGCCGGTAATGACCTTGTGGCCGGTCAGTGCGGCAAACGTGAGCGGCTGGATGAAACGAGTCGAGGCCTCGGTCATCACGACATGCACTTCCACCCCGCGCCGCTGAAGAGCCCTCACCAGTTCTGCTGCCTTGTACGCAGCGATTCCGCCCGAGACGCCGACCGTCACACGCATGTTTCGATTGTATGACAGTGAACAGTGATCAGTGGACAGTGAACTTGGATACCGGGCTCTAGTCGTCGACAACTCGAATCGTTGCACCCGTATCCGGTCGCTCTTCCATCCCAAGGGACAGAAGGAGCCGATGCGCAACAGATGTTTTGCGTTATGGCAGTGGTTCTCTCGTGCAACCGCCCTCAGGGGCTATAGCCCGAGGAGGGGGTGCGGCTGCATTTACCGCACGACTAAAGTCGTGCCCTTTCACGAAGCCCTCTTACGAGACCAGTCCTAGAGGATCGGGATGCCGTTCTCTGCTACCAGCGGCTTCACGACTGGCTGTTCCTTTTTGACGTACGAGATCTTGCCGGCTTCGATCTCGTCCTGTGCGATGCGACATGCCTTCGTCGACCGGCTTGGGACCAAGGCCGCCGAGCCGTTTTGAATCTGGCGTGCACGACGAGCTGCCACGAGAACCTTGCGATAGTTCGAATCGAATTTGGTCTCAATCGTCATCGGGGTCATCTCCAAAGGGAAGCTGTTGCTGGCCGGAGCCGCCCTCGATGCCAAAGGCTTCCAGCACTGGTTTGAGCCGCTCCCGCGAGTTCGACAGACGGCAACCCGCGGCGACCTCCAACACCCTGCCCGAACGGTAAGCAATCGGCTCGGCGTTGCGGTAGTACCGCTCAGCCTGAACGATGGCCTCAAGCTGCGCGACCGCCCGGTCAAGAATGTCGTTGATCAAAATATAGCCGAATTCCTTATAATGCTCAATTTCCTTGCAAGCTTCGCTCAGACGCCTGTAGAGCTCAGCCTCGTCGACGACACCCTCCGCGCGCGTGCGATTGCGCAGGCGGGTGCGGAGTTCCTTCGGTCTCGGAGGCAGCACAAAGATGCTTACAGCCTCCGGCATGGCGGCGCGAACCTGTGCCGCCCCCTGCACGTCGATGTCGAGCAGCAGGTCGTGTCCCAGGCGTCGCGCATCTTCGAGAGACTGACGCGCAGTGCCGTAGTAGTGGTTGCCGAAAACCTGGGCGTATTCGAGGAACTTGCCCTCCTCAACCATCCGCTGGAATTCCTCGCGCGTCGTGAAGTTGTATTCGCGGCCGTTCTCCTCCGAGCCGCGCGGAGAACGCGTGGTCCACGAGATTGAAAAGTCAACGCCGCTGACTTGCTTGCGAAGTTCGCTCACCAATGTGCTCTTGCCCGAGCCTGATGGCGCCGAAATAATAAACAGGATTCCTGCCACGTGCGATTGGTTCCCTTCGTGCTTCGTTTTGACTAATGTTTCCTTATTCCGCGTTCTGAACCTGCTCGCGGGCCTTCTCTATGTCGGCCTTCATGCCCAGGCCGAGTTCCGTAATGCGAGTCCCTTTACCGCCGACTCCGCCCATCTTCGACAACAGCGTGTTGGCTTCGCGATTCATCTCCTGGAGAAGGAAATCCAGCTTCTTACCTACTTCTCCGTTCGAGTTCAACAACTCCCGGAAGTGACCGATGTGCGTGGTCATGCGTTCCAGCTCTTCTGAGATGTCACTGTGGTCGACGAGCACAGCAACCTCTTCCAGCAGACGCTGGCGGTTGAATTCGTTTCCGGTCGCGGCGATCAATCGCTGTGTAAGGCGCTCCTGATAGCGCTGCTCCACCTCGGGGCGCAATGCAGATACACCCACAACACCCTCGGCCAGCCGATCGAGATAAGCATGCAGGCTGGCGGCGACCGATTCTCCCTCGCGGGCCCGCATCACCTTCAACTGATCGAGCAGCGGAATGACTTCGCGTAATGCGCTTTCGGTTAGGGCGGCGACGTCATCTTCCGTATTGTTTCGGGCCTCAGCCTGCAGTGCGCCGGGAATCCGCAGCGCGACATTGAGATCCGGCTCTCCCTTGAGATGAAACTCCGAGCGTGCCTGCTTGAACGCATCGAGATAACCCGCAATCATTTCGCGGTTGTATCCGGACTTTTGCTGCATAGTGCGATCTACCGAGAGCGTCAGCTCCACGTGTCCGCGCACCAGGTTCTCTTTGAGCACGCGCCTCAGTTCCATTTCCAGCGCGTCGAATCCGACGGGCAGCCGCAACTGGATATCAAGAAAACGGTGATTCACGCTCTTAATGCTGAGCGTGTAAACAAGCTGATCGTGCACGCGAACCTGGGTGCGGGCAAATCCAGTCATTGAGTAGATGGGCATGCTTACTTGTCCTCTGCTTCGGCCCACAGTGTCGGCTGCAAAAGCCGGTCCAGGGCTCGCGATTCCGAATCGAGGGAATCTTCCTGATCGGGCAAATCCATAAACTGCAGTTGATACAGGCGCTGATACGTGGGTGACGTGTTCAGCAGGTCTTCGTGGGAACCGATGGCGGTGATGCGTCCGCCTTCCAGAACAGCAATGCGATTGGCACGGCGAATCGTGCTCAGGCGATGCGCGATGACAAGCACGGTGCGTCCCTGCATCAGGTTTGAAAGTGCGGCCTGAACCAGCGACTCGCTTTCCGCGTCAAGCGCCGAGGTGGCTTCATCGAGAATCAGGATCGGCGAGTCCTTCAGGATGGCTCGTGCTATCGCCAGCCGCTGGCGTTCGCCGCCGGAGAGCCGGAATCCCTTTTCTCCGATCATGGTGGCGTAGCCCTGGGGCATGCGCATGATGAAGTCGTGAGCCAGGGCGTTACGGGCGGCCTGTTCCACAAGTGCATCTTTCGTGTTGGGTTGGCCGTAGGCGATGTTGTTGCGAACGGTGTCGTTAAAGAGAATCGTCTCCTGCGTCACCTGCGCGACCTGGCGCCGCAGCGAACTCAACGTCACCTCGCGGATGTCGCGGCCATCGATGAAGATGCGGCCGGTCGTCACGTCGAAGAAGCGCGGAATTAGATTGACAAGGGTCGACTTCCCCGCTCCGCTCGGGCCGACCAGCGCCAGCAGTTCGCCCGCACGCACGTCGAGATCGACATTGTGCAGGATCTGACTCTCGCCCTTATCGGTCGAATAGGAGAATCCAACGTTTTCGAATCTGATCGACGTCCCAAAGTGCTGCATGGCAATGGCGTGCGACCGCTCCTTGACGTCGTCCTTGGCGTCGAAGAATCCGAAGATCGAGATCGAAGCGCCCATTGCCTGCTGAAAGCTGTTGTAGAAATAGGCAAACTTGCGGACAGGGTCATACAGCTTGAAGAGCAGGAAAATAAAGGCGCCAAACAGTCCCATCGTCATGCGGCCGTGCTGGATCTCGTTGCGCCCGATGAACAGAAACATCGCAATCGCGATGGCGCCTATCGTGTCCATCAGCGGCGAGCTGATCGACTGGATTCGCACATTGCGGAGGTTGGCGCGGAAGAGCCGGGTGGCAGCCCGCTTGAAACGCAGGATCTCCCAGAGTTCGTTATTGAATGCCTTCACAATGCGGTTGCCGGTCACCGTCTCGTGCAGGATGTTCTGGATCTCGGCGAGCTTGTCCTGGCCGCTTCGCGTGCGGGTTCGAACTTCTCTTCCGATCTTTCGCGCGGAAGTGACAACTACAGGAATGAACAGAACCAGCGCCCAGCTGAGATGGCCTCCTAGACGAATGACGAAGAAGATACCAACCAGGAACGTGAAGAACTGCTGGAGAAAATCACCGAGAACGGAGCTGAGCGCAATCTGCACGCGATCGACATCGTTAATCAGCGTGGAGAGGATCGTTCCGGTTGCATGCTTATGAAAGAAGCTGGCAGAGCGGCGAAGGGTGGCCTCGTAGAGGTGGTTCCGCAGATCGGTGATCATGCCGAAGCCGGCATAGTTCACGAGGTATGTTCCAAGGTAATCGCAGATTCCTTTGGCGATGGTCGATGCGACGATGGCGGTGGCGACGACCGTCCACGCATTGTGCATGTGGAGGAAGGGCGGGACAAGAATTCTGAGGTCGAAGTGCCACTTGCTGTTGGGAAGGCCAAGGGTAATCGGGCCTTCCGGAGCATTGGGCTGCAGCACCTGGTCAAATACCGGCTGCAGCAGCAGAACGCGGAACGTATCGAGAACGCCAACCACCGCCAGAAGCGCCACCCCTAACACCCATTGGACTGTGTAGGGAGCGCCGTAGCGGATGAGGCGGAGAAACTTCCTCATGCGGACTGATCCGCTTCCCGGTTCATACGCAACCGGTAATGTCCTGGATGGTGGGCCATCTGAATATTGTATAAGGGCCAGCGAGGCGGGCGTCGTCCGGGGGAGAGGTCGAAGTATCCTATCCTTGTCTGCGGCAAGGAGTGTCGCCGTCTGCTCGCAGTGACTGTTAAGTCGATCAGTACGCGTGCAGCTCGGTGATGGCCTTGAGCACGGTATCTGGCTGGGGAAGAATCGCGTCCTCCAGCACGGGCTGATAGGCAACAAAGGTGTCCATCGCGCCGATGCGCTTGACCGGTGCATCGAGGTCTTCGAAAAGCTCGTCGGCGATGCGGGCGGCGATTTCTCCGCCGTAGCCCCAGCTCAGCGTGTCTTCATGCGCAATGATCACGCGGCTGGTCTTCCGAACCGAGGTTGCAATGGCGTCCCAGTCGTAAGGGCTGAGCGTGCGCAAATCGATGAGCTCAACCTCGATTCCCTTCTCGCGGCTGGCGGTTTGGGCCGCCTGCAGCGCTCGCGGGACCAGTGCGCCATAGGTCACCAGCGTCATGTGCTGGCCCGGTCGAACGACCTTCGCCTTTCCGAATGGGATCGCGAAATCCGGCCCAGGATACGGTGCGCGGCCATAGGATTCACGATAGAGCCGCTTGTGCTCGAGAAAGAGCACGGGATCGTCGCAGCGGATGGCTGTGCGGAGCAGGCCGTTGGCGTCGAGCGCGCTGGACGGAAACACGACGCGCAGCCCGGGGATGTGCGTGAAGATGCTCTCGCCTGATTGCGAGTGATAGATCGCGCCGCCGGTAAGATAGCCGCCGATGGGCACGCGAAGCACGGCCGGCGCCGCCCACGCGCCATCCGAGCGCCAACGCATCAGGGCCAGCTCGTTGCGTATCTGGTGAAAGGCGGGCCAGATGTAGTCGAAGAACTGAATCTCTACAACGGGCTTCATGCCGCGCACAGCATACCCAACCGCGCGTCCTACGATGTTTGCCTCGGCGAGCGGCGAATTGAAGACCCGCTCAGACCCAAAGGCAGCCTGAAGGCCCGACGTGAGTTTGAAGACTCCGCCCTTGCCCTTGACTTCACCCAGGGCTTCTTCGCGGCTGGCATCGGCCACATCTTCGCCGTAGACGATGATGCGAGGGTCCCGCCGCATCTCGTCGCGCAGGCAGAGATTGATGAGCTCGGCCATCGTTCGCATCGAGCCGCCCTTTGCGTTCTTTCCCTGGCTCGATCCATTCGGCTGAACTTGTTCCGTTGCGAACGCAGCGCGCGTAGGGTCCAGGTCTTCGGAGTAGACGTGTCGGGGAATGCTCGAGATCTCCGGCAACGGAGCTGCCAGCGCGCGATCTGCAGCCTCGGCGGCCTCACGCTCCAGTTCCCCTTCGAGTGCGTTGATCTGCTCGTCAGTCAGGATTCCCTCACGCAGCAGACGCATCTGCAACTTCGCAATCGGATCGCGAAGCGCGTCAGCTTCGCGTTCGGCAGCGGAGCGATACACCTTATCGTCATCGGACTGCGAGTGCGAGTACATTCGGACGGTGTGACCATGAACGAAAGCCGGACCGTGACCGGCGCGACAATGCTCCGCGGCAGCCTGAAAGGCCCGCAGGCTGGCCTCGGGATCGGTGCCGTCAACCTCTTCGAAGTGGAAGTTCGGGAAATTCGCGACAAGGCGGGAGATGTTGCCGCCGGGCGTGTTCACCTCGACCGGAACGCTGATGGCATAGCCGTTATCTTCAACCATGAAGATGACAGGAAGCTTGCAATTTGAGGCTGTGTTGAGGGCCTCCCAGAACTCGCCCTGCGATGTGGAGCCCTCGCCGATGCACGTGAGGACCACCTCATCGCCTTGGAAGGTCACCTCGCGGAATTCCCGGTAGTCCCCCTCCGCCCTTGCCGCAGCTCCGGGGTGGCGCGCGAAGTAGCGTCCGGCTTCGGCGCATCCCACGGCATGAAGAACCTGGGTCGCGGTCGAAGACGAAGTACTGACGATGTTCAGTGGGCGGCTGCTCCAGTGCGTGGGCATCTGCCGTCCCCCGCTCGCCGGATCAGTCCCGGCGCCAACGGCCTGAAGGAACATCTCGGTGGGCGTGACCCCGAGGGTGAGACACAAGGCGCGATCGCGGTAATAGGGGAAAAACCAGTCGTATCCGGGCCGAAGAGCCAGGGCCGCAGCCACCTGGAAGGCTTCGTGTCCAGCTCCTGAAACCTGGAAAAAGGTCTTCTGCTGTCGCTTGAGAAGAATCTCGCGGTCATCGATACGGCGGGACAGGTACATCAGCCGGTAAATCTTGATCAGCTCCTGTGAACTCAAGCCACCAGAGGCATTAGCCGCCGTCGGCGCGTGAGCGCTGGTAACCGCAAGTCCCATTTGTCTCACTCCAAAGGTTCCGGGGTCTTCCTGCCCATATATCTCTAATTCAATAGGTGGTATTTTAACAACCACTACTCTCGTGGCCCTGCCGGCCCAATTTCCGGCCCCGTTGCACCCTGGAATAGAGGTCCGCCGGCAAATGACATTGCCATCTTGGATTTGATGCTGCGCGCCAGTTTCTCAATCTCTGCCAGCTTGTGCAGTTCGCTGGGAGTCATCACCCCGTCTCTCGGATTAGACGCCACTTCAGCGTCAAGCTGGCGCGCGATCTTGAGAAGCTTCTCCGCGTCTGAAACCATTGATTTTTGGCGGTCTGCATTGAGTGCCCGCAGGCGTTTTGCGTTCCAGGCCGCATCGGGAGTGAAACCGTCGACAAAGGGAGTCTGCTGCCGGGCCAAATCGCCGGAGACTTGTCCTCCCGTGCCGCCCCCGGAAGGCGTGAACTGCGCCCACCCCAGAAGGCCGGCAGCGAAAACTACCACCGCAACGCCTGTCATCGCATTCACGATCGTCGAACGCATATCTCTTGCTTTACATCCTTGGCCAGGATCTCGATCATCAGGGTCTCGTCACCACGCACGAACCGCTTTCTAGGCAGGGCTAGCCTGGGCCGCCACCCTGCTTGATCTTCTCTTTGACCGTATGCGCAAGTTTTTCAATCTCATCCGCTTTTCGGATGACATTCATCGAGAGCGTATCTTTGTTCGTTTTGTCCACTTCGGCCTTCAGAGCAATCGCCATGGTGAGAAGCTGCGAACTATCACTCGTGATCTGCTGCTTCCGATCTGTATCCGCAGTCCCCGCCTTCTGCTCCGCAGTCGATTGATTGCCTGCATTTGGCGTCGCCTGCGCATTACTTCCTTCGGCTGGTGAACCAGACTGGCCGTCCTGGGCGACGCAGCCAAAGGCAGCAAAAAACAGGACGGCGACAAGAGCATTTCTGAAAAGCAGCCTATTGGATGGATGCGGCACGGAAGGGCGCTCACAGATCCCTGGATATGGATCAGTTCCCATGGAAACCTCCCGAATGAGACACGGACTCATTCCTTTCATTATGTGCCTCCAGCAAGGTGCCGTCTAAGTGAAAAAATCGGACTTCTGCCTAACGCAACAACGGACTGGGGGTTGGATCGGCCAACATCCGTTCCTTCACCTTGTGGGCCAGCTTTTCGATCTCCTTAACCTTCCGGATGACATCGTCAGATTGGGCTTTGTTTGGATCGCGATCGAGCTCGGATTTGAGGGCTTCGGTTAGCGCAAGCAGCTTCTCAGAGTCCTTGGCGATCGCATTCGTCCGCTCCTGATTGAAAGCATTCAGGTTGAGACCCGAGGGACGCCCATGGAGCTCACGGGACTCGTTGTCCCGGGAATCTGAGCTTACGGAAGGGCCGCGACTGTGCGGCGGTACCTGGCCGCCAAAGCCCACGCCTGAAATCGCCATGCCGGTGAAGGCGATGGCCGCCTGTAAGGCTGAATTGAAAGAGATTCTACCTAACAGGCTGGGATGAGGAGAACCTAATCGGCGGCGGGAAGATAACTGCATGGATTTCCTTAGCCCGAACCGAGATTCCCAACCCAAGCGCAATCTCGCCTCTACGCGTCCCATGGGCCGGGCCAATGCCCAGTTGTACGAGATATAGATACTGAAGAGGGGAGTTTGTATGCTTGCGTTCCTTTTAAGCTGGCGTTCCGGGTGGTTTGCGGAGGGCCGCTTTTTGGGTAAGGTGATCGACGAATGGGTCGGCGACACCCAGGAGTTCATCCGCCTGAAGGCGCCGCGCCTGGTCGTGGATGCGCTGATCGCCTTTTTGCTCTATCGCATCCTCAAGCTGATCACTACCCGCATGGTCAGGATCGCCGAGGAGCACGCGGCCGCTTACAGCCGCGTCGCCCAGGTGAAAACGATGGCGAGCGTGATTCGCGCAACCGGCATGGCCATCATTCTTTCCATCCTCGCCATGCAGGTCCTGTCATCGATGGGGGTAGATCTAGCTCCCCTGCTCGCATCAGCGGGCGTTGCCGGAGTTGCAATTGGCCTTGCCGCGCAGAACATCGTGCGCGACATGCTTAACGGAGTTCTCATCCTGCTCGAGGACCAGTTCAATGTAGGGAATAACATCAGAATCGCCGGCGTCACCGGAGTTGTCGAGTCCATGACTCTCCGCAAGACCACGCTCCGCGATGCCGATGGCACACTCTATGTCGTGCCCAACTCACAGATCACCACTGTCGCCAATCTGAGCGTTGATTACTCCGTGGCGACGGTGAACGTCAGTGTCGACTTCTCTGCAAATCCCGACAAGGTAACAGAGATACTCAGAAGCCTCGCGATGGACGTTCGCAACAGCGAAGAATTCAGGGACGTGTTCATGGCCGATCCGCAGGTGCTTGGAGTAGACGCGGTAAAAGGATCGGAACTGATCTTTCCGGTCATCTTCAAGACGAGAGCGACGCAGCAGTACGCTCCGGTGCGTGAATTCAGACGCCGCGTGCGGCTGGCGCTTGAAGAGAGCCATCTGCTACCCGGTGATCCATACCGGGTGTACACGGGGGGCGATCATGCGACTCCGGCGCCAGGCGGTGCGCCTGCCGCAGAGCCGCCGAAGCACGACCCCACGACCATCAAGCCCCAGGAATCAAATCCGTTCAGCGGAAACTGATTTTTACTCCAATGCGCGCAGCAAGGATTCAGATTCGAAGACCGGCGGCATACAGGTTCGCCCGCGGCACACTAGCGCCCAGGCCGGCTTGCCTTGCGGCCTTGGCGCCTGGAGTACCGTCTCCGCCAGCGCCTCTGGAATCCCGCCCGGAATGAGCCGTTCTGGGCTGATGCGAATCACCGTCTTGTTCACCGCGTACCGGGCGACTGCCAGCGCTTCGAGTTGGTCGGCCTCCGGCCCGTTTCCGATCACAACCACCTGAATCGGGTCGAGCAACAGCCGCTCGAGCGCGAGTCCATAGCTGCCCGCATAGAGGCCAAAGTGTTCGACAACGCCGGCGAAGGACTCGAGCGTATCTTCAGCGATCTCGCGGTACTCCTTGCGGCCACTCAGTTCTTCAAGACGCAGCAGCGCGGAGGCCGCCGTCGGATTTCCGGCTGGCGTCGGGGAATCCTGCAAAGGCTTGCGTCTCGCCGTAAGCGCTCCGAGCGGAGTCGCACCCTCCGGACGCGCCGCATCAAAGAATGCTCCTGCCGTGCGGTCATAAAACATCGCAATCATCGCATCGGCCAGCCTCATGGCCGCCCGGTAGAAGCGCATCTCCCCGCTTGCCAGCCAGCCGTCGATGCAGGCATGCACCGTCATTGCATAGTCATCGAGCGTACCCGCGACTTTCTCAATCGCGCTCCCTTCGCTATCGCCGTATGCCATCACATGGCTGAGCTTCTCCCCCCCGTCCCATGCCTCGGTCAAAAGTCGATTCAAAGTCAGCAATCCGAATTCGCGCGGCGATTCGGCGCGCAGAACGCGAGCAGCGTCCAGGTACGCCGTCACCCCCATCGCGTTCCAGCCCGAGTACAGCGTGCGATCGATGAACGGCGTGGGACGCTTCATACGCGCAGCAAGCAGCTTCTTGTGCGCCGACTCGATTAACCGCCGAGTCTCATCCCGAGATTTCCCAGTTTGAGCGGCCACTTCCTCTAACGCGTACTTGCGATGCAGAACGTTCTTCGCAGGATTGTGGTGCATGTCGCCAAGCTCGCCGATATCCCAGTAGCGCGAGGCAACTGCAAGTTCGTCTTCGTCGAGCACGGCGCGCGCTTCGTCGAGTGTCCACGTAAAGTAGTCGCCATCATCATCGAGATTGATATCGGCGTCCTGCGAAGCGTAGAACCCGCCGCGCTCGCGATCCGTCATGACCTCGTTGAGCCACGCAATGATCTCTTCGGCCGTACGGCGGAAGTCTGCATGTACGAAGCTCTGATAGCCGTGCACGTAATTGCGCAACAGCTCGGTGTTGTCGTAGATCATCTTCTCGAAATGGGGGACGACCCATCGCTCATCGACGCTGTACCGATGAAAGCCGCCTGCAAGCTGATCGTAGACGCCTCCGCGCGCCATGTGCTCAAGGGTCTCAGTGAATGCCTGCTGCGCCTTTGCATTGCCACGATTGAGAGCCACCTGGAGCAGCAGATTGAGAATCGCGGGGTGGGGAAACTTAGGCTGCGAGCCGAAGCCACCGTGGCGCGGATCGAACTGCGAGATCGCCGATGCCGCGATCTTGTCGACCAGGGCCAGGCTCAGATCGCCTCCTCGTGAAGAGAAGCCCTCGTTGTGTTCGATGGCCGACATGACGCTGGCCGCGGACTCAAGCGCTTCGCCATGCCGGTCCCGCCACACCTGGGACATCGTTAACAGCACACGTCCGAAACCGGGCCTCCCGTAGCGCTCATCGCGGGGGAAGTATGTACCGCCGAAGTACGGTCTTCCGTCCGAGGTTAGAAAAGCCGTGAGCGGCCAGCCACCCTGACCGCTGATGGCAGAAACCGCTGCCTGATAGCGCGCGTCAACGTCCGGCCTTTCATCGCGGTCGACTTTTACCGCAATGAAGTGGTCATTGATGATGGCGGCGATCTCAGGGTCCTCATAGGATTCGCGGTCCATGACGTGGCACCAGTGGCACCACACCGCGCCAATATCCAGAAGGATGGGCTTGTTCTCAGCTTGTGCCCGCGCAAAGGCACCCTCGCTCCATGGATGCCATTGCACAGGTTGATGGCGCGCCGAGCGCAGATAAGAAGACGACGCCGTATGAAGCTGGTTAGGATGCACGGACGTGGAGGAAGGTTCAGCGCACATGAGGCGAGAATACACGCACTAGCATTGCTCTTCCAGCGAATCGCTGCCGGTTCCAGACGGGGCTACTCCCTGGCCAGCTCTTCCTTGATTGCGGTAATCAGTTCCGGAGCATCGGGCACTGTATCGGGAGCAAAGCGCTTCACCACTTCCCCTTGACGGCTGACAAGGAACTTTTCGAAATTCCACAGGACCTCGGGATCGGCATTGGCCTCAATCCCGTATCCCTTCAACTTCTCGCGAAACGGCACATCTGCCACGCTGATTGCTTTGGGCTGGGCTGTGGTCAGGACCTTGTAGAGTGGGTGCTTGTCGTCGCCTGCCACGCTGATCTTGCTGAACATCGGGAACTTCACGCCAAAGTTCGCTGTACAGAACGACTGAATCTCTTCGTTCGTACCCGGCTCCTGGCTCTTGAAGTTGTTTGCCGGGAATCCGGCCACTACCAGTCCGTGAGCACGGTAGCGCTCGTACAGAGTCTCCAGACCCTCATATTGAGGCGTCAATCCACACTTCGACGCAACGTTCACAACCAGCAGAACCTTCCCTCTGAACTCGGCGAGTGATGCATCCTCGCCATTGATCTTCTTCACAGGGATGTCATAGATAACAGTGCTCATGATGATGCCTCCTTGAGAGCGTTCATGAAATTGACGAACCATTGGATGCAAATGCTCAGGCGAGCAACTGCTTCGCGATTCGAACATAAAGCTCGACCGCATCGTGCAATTCCCGTTTCGCCAGTTTCTCATGCGGTGTGTGTGCCACATGAATTGAACCCGGACCCAGCAGGAGAGGTTCGCCCCAGTTTGAGAGCTGCGGAATGTCCGTTGTGAACTTCGCAATCATCGTCGGCAGGCCTTCGACCGCGTGCAGCCGCATAAAAGGAATCTCAAGCGTGAAATCGACCTCGGCCAGGTCGCCGGCGGCCTGGACGAGTGCCGAGCGGACCGGAGCCGAATCTCCAACCAGGCGCACCAGCACCTGCGCCTCGGCCTTGTCCGCAATCACGTTGGGAGCATGACCGCCATGCACCTGGCCAATGTTCAGTGTGCTCGGACCGACGTCTTCCGTGACTGGTAACTCGACCTTCAACAGGCGACCCAGCACTTCCACCAGCTTGTGGACCGCACTATCACCGAGCTCCGGGTATGCGGAATGTGCCATCTTCCCTGAAGACCGGAATACGGCACGCAGCGAGCCCTTCGAGGCCAGCGCCAACTGGTTGCAGGTCGGCTCACCGTTAATCAGAAAGCGGCTGTTCTTCGGGGACTCGTTCGCGACTTTGGCTCCGGCGGAGTCCCGCTCTTCTCCTGAAACGAACAGCAGGCCGACTTGAAACCCCGCTGACCGCAAACGCTCGGCCGCGGCGACCTGCGCAGCTATGATCCCCTTGGCATCGCACACCCCCCGACCGTAAATGAAATCTGCATCCTCGCTGAACGGGATATAGGGCGGCACGGTATCCATGTGAGTGGAAAAAACCAGGTCCGGAGTCTGCCCGATCTCGCCTGCGAAGACGTTCCAGCGAGGACCGCCATCGGGATTCTCTTCCGGCTGCGGAACCGCAGTCTTCTCCACCGCCCACCCGCGGCCTGCGAGGAAATCTGCCAGAAAGTCTCCGGCTGCACCCTCGTTGTATGTCGTGGATTCGATATCGCAGAGCTGTCGTGTGAACTGGACCGGATCGAGCGGCGGAAAATCGGTCATGATTCAGCCAGAATACCTTACGTCATCTATCGGGGGTTACTGGGTGCGGGTCCCGACAGGACGGAGCGGCTCATCGCAATCAGATCGGCGTAAAATGGATCGTGGAATGGCCTCCACATTCGCGTTGCCTCGCTGCGAAACGAGTTTGAAAAGAACCGCATTGCGCGCGGTTGATCTGCGGGGTCCCGCCGGCCGGCTTGAGGCATTGTTGAACGAAGGCGCATCGGATGCTCCGGCTGCTGCCCTGGTCTGTCATCCGCACCCGCTCGGTGGGGGCACCCTGCACAACAGGGTCGTCTATCACGCTGCAAAGGTAATGAACGCGCCCGAATGGGGGCTGTGTTGGCCGGTGCTGCGCTTCAATTTCCGCGGCACGGGGCGGAGCGAGGGCCGTCACGATGGCAGCGCAGAGGTGGCAGACGTCACCGCCGCGTTGGACTGGCTCAATTCCGAATACGGGCTGCCGATCGTAATCGCGGGATTCAGCTTCGGAGCCGCAATGGCGCTTGCGGCCAGTTGCGGAACGGCGTCATCCGGAGATCGCGCGGACCTTTGCGCGCTGGCTGCCCTCGGTCTGCCAATCCAGGGTTTCGGACACACCTACAGCTATCCGTTCCTTTCCCGATGCGCGCTGCCCAAATTATTCCTGAGCGGCGACCGAGATTGCTTCGCTCCAAACCAGCAGCTTCAGCAGGTGATCGAAACTGCTGCCCATCCCCGAAAACTGGTGCTTGTTCCCGGCGCCGATCACTTTTTCACTGGCTGCCTCTCGCCGATGCAGAAAGCGCTTGCAACCTGGCTGAAGGAGCAATTCCAATGACGACGCCTGCCAGCGATGCAGCGCTCGATCTTCTTCACGAGCGTGCCACTCAGATTTTCACCGGGGCTCTGGAGGCGTGCAACATTGAGTCTGCCTTCGATCGCCGCATTCGCATTGAGGGTAGCATTTTTAAGCGGCTGCTCCCCGACGGCAGCGGTCCTGACACCATCAACCTCAACCAATACAAGCGCATCTTCGTCATCTCTCTCGGCAAAGCAGCAGGCCCCATGCTCGAGGTCCTGCTCGACCGGATGAAACGCCGCAAGGGCCTGCGGGGCATTTGCTGCACCAAGTACTTACCCCAAAAACGCAACTGGCGCTTTCGATACTTCGAGGGTGGTCATCCTCTGCCGAACGAGGATTCGTTTGGAGCAGCCAGAGCAGCGCTGGCGCTGTTGAAGAAAGCAAAAAAGGATACGCTGGTGTTCTTTCTCATCTCCGGCGGCGGTTCGGCAATGTTTGATCTGCCGCTCGATCCGCACATCGGCCTCGAAGACACCATCCTATTTCACAAGGCCCTGGTGGGCTCCGGCGCCCCTATCAACGAAATCAATACACTGCGCAAACACTTCAGCGCGGTAAAGGGCGGCAGACTCGCAATTGCCGCCCACGAGGCACTCAAGGTCTCCTTCCTGTTGCCTGATGTTCCCCTGCGTTCGCTGGATGCCCTGTCCTCCGGGCCCTCGTCTCCCGATCACTCCACCGTGGAGGAAGTTCACGAGATCATGAAACGCTACGACCTCGGCAAAAAGTTTTCCCCGCCAGTCCGCGCTTTTTTTGATCGAAGAGACCTGCCCGAGTCTCCGGGAAACAAGAAATGGCTGCCACCTTTCTTTCCCCAATTCCAACGGAGCGAAGCACCACACGCCCGCCGCGTTACGTCCGCTGACAGCCTGACCGGCGAAGACCAGGCCTTTCGTGAGTCGGTTTTCGAACTTCTCCTTTCGAGCCATGATCTTGTAGAGTCCGCACGAGCCCTGGCGCTGGGAGCCGGCTACTTTGTCGCTGTCGACAACTCCTGCGACGACTGGGACTACGCGGAAGCCGCTCGTTATCTGCTCAGGCGATTTCACGAGTTGCGCGCGCTGCATCCGCGCCTTTGCCTGATCTCCGGCGGCGAGGTGACGGTCACGCTGAACAGTTCCCCCGGCGCCGGCGGCCGCAACCAGCAATTCACGCTGGCCTGCGCACTGGATCTGGCGAGGTATCCCGGTGAGATGCTCACGGTGCTGAGCGCGGGTTCAGACGGCATCGACGGCAATACGCAGAGCGCCGGGGCCATCGC
>Ga0126381_100000705_pt1 | contig 36949 bp, 36 predicted proteins | sample PanSoiMetPlot_28_FD_96465 | JGI IMG/M metagenome (GOLD analysis project Ga0126381, IMG submission 96465) | Tropical forest soil microbial communities from Panama - MetaG Plot_28 | ecosystem: Environmental > Terrestrial > Soil > Tropical forest > Bulk soil | place: Panama | collected 2016-02-17 | reverse complement strand
GTATCACATCGGCTGAGCGACGCCATGTCCTGAGTCGCGTCCAGCACTCACTTCGACGACCCTTTCATCGGAGACGCCCGCGATGTCCGTAGCCGTTGCCCTTGATGCGCTCGATCTCGCCGCGCTCCTGTGCTCGCGCGTTTGCCACGATCTGATCAGCCCCACGGGGGCGATCGTCAACGGGCTCGAGGTGCTGGAAGAAGAAGATAGTGATGAGGAGACTAAGGCTTTTGCGCTCGATCTCATCAAAAGGAGCGCGAAAACGGCTTCGGCGCGACTGCAATTCTGCCGCCTCGCCTTTGGCTCGGCCGGCGCGCCCGGCGGCAACATCGATATCGGCGACGCCCAAGCCATGGCACGGGCCTTCATCGAGGATGGTAAGACCAAGCTCGCCTGGAATTTGCCGCCCGCGCTGTTAGCGAAAAACCGGGTCAAGCTCCTGCTCAACCTGTTGATCATCGCGGGCCAGACGATCCCGCGCGGCGGCATGCTGACCGTGGACGCGATCGGAGAGGGAGAGACCATGGGCTTCCGGATCGCCGCCTCCGGGCTCAATGCCCGCATTCCGCACGGTGTAACTGCCCTGCTGCAAGGCACTTCCGAGAATGGATCCGTCGACGCGCACGCCATTCAGCCGTTCTACGCGGGGCTTCTTGCTCGCGCCTGCGGGCTGCAAGTGAGTCTCAAGGCGGAGGGCGAGGCCATCGTCATCGCGACTGTTTAGTTCTGCGAGCCTCAGGCTGCACGAACGAGCTTGTCTTCGAACCAACTCCACATGGTCGCGCAACCGAGCGTGAGATAGTCACGCTGGCAGTGCTGTGCGCCGCCTTCCTCGCTCGTGAACACGCGCAGCGTCTTGTCCTTCGATCCGCACGCGTCATAGAGCGCCTGCGCATCGGCGAGCGGAATCTGCTCGTCGTCCGCGCCGTGCACCACCAGGAACGGGCAGCGCATTTTTTGCACGACGCCATCGAGCTTGAACGGCTCGAGCCGTTTCAATGCATCCTCCAACGTTGCCGCCCCCAGAATCCACATGATGTGGTGTCCTGGCACCGAGAGTGAAGCCTTGAACTGCGCTTTGATCCGCCGCTTCCAGACCGAGTGATAGTCCCAGATCGCGCCCCAAGCGATACAGGAGGCAAAACGCGGCTCGAGCGCGGCGCAGCGCGGCGCGTAATAGCCGCCGAGACTGATCGCGACGATGCCGATCCTCTCGGCATCGACATCGTCCCGCTTCTGCAGAAAATCGATGCAGGCGCTGCCGGCCTTCTCGTAGTCGTGGCGCAGCACGAGGCCGCGGAAACGGATCGCTTCGCCGGTGCCCGGCCCATCCATCACCAGGACCGAGATGCCGCGCTTGATCAGATCCGGCACGCCGGCGAGGTACTGGATCTCCTTGGTGACGTCGAGGCCGTCGAAGAATACGACGCACGGGGCGCGCGCCGATCGCCTGTTTTGTGCGTGAACGAAATACCCTGGCAGGCTTTTGTCTTCGAACGGCACCTCGACGATCTCGATTTTGACGTCGCCGAGGGCGATGAATCGATGGAAGCAATCGACCGCGATGCGATAAGCCTCGAGGGCCGCTTTGTCCTTGGGGGTGCGGAAGCGCTCGCCCATCTGATAATAGTGGCACGCGCGCAAATAGAAGGCCGCGGCTGAGATCGCATGTCCCGACGCGGCGAAGCGCTCGGCGCGGGAGCGCACCTCGTCGGCGATCGCGACGCAGGCATCGAACCAGGCCTGGTCGTCCTCGGGGTCCTTGCTCGCCAGCGCGCGTCCGATTTTATGCAACTCGCCGATATCGGTACCGCCGTAGCTTGCGCGACCGAGCATGTTGACGAAGGCCGCCGACCACCGGTAGTTGCCGGGAAAGTACATGAAATATTTTGGCGGCTGTGCCATGGCGGCCTCGCTGCAGCTTCGCAGGGACGTCAGTCCCACGCCGGCGCGCGGCCTGCCGGATCAGCGATCCTGCCGTCGGGGCGCTTGAGCGCCGCGATCCGATTCATCTCTTCCTCGGTCAGCACGAAGTCGAACACGTCGAGGTTCTCGGCCATGCGCGCGCTATTCGACGAGCGCGGGATCGGAACGATGTTGCCCTGCTGGATGAGCCAGCGCAGCGCAATTTGCGCGAGTGTTCGCCCTTTGCGCGCCGCAATGTCGGCGAGCACCGGGTCGTGCAACAGCCGCCCGCGGCCGAGCGGGCAATAGGCGGTGAAGATCAGGCCGCGCTGGCGGCACGCTTGCGTGAGCTTGGTCTGATCGAGATGCGCGTGATACTCCGCCTGCAGGTTGACCAGCGGCTCCGGACAGAGCCGGATTGCTTCGTCGAGCATCGCGATATTGAAATTCGCAACCCCGATATGCCTTGTGAGCCCTTGCCGCTTCGCTTTGGCGAGCGCACCCACCGGCTCGTTGAGCGGAATCTCCGGATTCGGCCAATGGATCATGAGAAGATCGACGTAGTCGACTCCCAGATTCCTCAGGCTCTCCTCGACCGAGCGCGCGAAATCGTCGGCGCGCAGGTATTCGTGCGATACTTTAGTGGTCAGGAAGATGTCGCCGCGCGGCACCCGGGAGGTGCGCATGCCCTCGCCGACGCCGCGCTCGGTGCCATATTTCCACGCGGTGTCGATCAGACGGTAGCCTCGGCCGAGCGCCGTTGCGACGATCTCGCCGCAATCGCCCAACGAGGAGGTGCCAAAGCCGATGGCCGGCATCTCGGCGCCGCGCGCGGATAATGTGGGCATTGATGGCGCAGGCATAGGCGTGTGTGAAGGCTGGAGAGATCCGGCAGCGCACTCTACGGGCCGCGCGCGCAGCGTCAATCGCCCCGGGCATGGCAATCCCGGGGCGTCGAGAGTCAATCCCTATTGAGCGCGTGTCGCGGAGTGCCGCTCAGGCCGGAATTCGCGCCTCGTCGTCGGCGGGCTCGCGCAGTACATAGCCGCGGCCCCACACCGTCTCGATGTAGTTCTTGCCGCTCGAAGCGTTGGCGAGTTTCTTGCGCAGCTTGCAGATGAAGACGTCGATGATCTTGAGCTCCGGCTCGTCCATCCCGCCATAGAGGTGGTTGAGGAACATCTCCTTGGTGAGCGTCGTGCCCTTGCGCAGGCTCAGGAGCTCCAGCATCTGGTACTCCTTGCCGGTGAGATGCACACGCGCGCCGCCCACTTCCACCGTCTTGGTATCGAGATTGACCACGAGGTCGCCGGTCTGGATCACCGACTGGGCGTGGCCTTTGGACCGGCGCACGATCGCATGGATCCGGGCGACCAGCTCGTCCTTGTGAAACGGCTTGGTCATATAGTCGTCGGCGCCGAAGCCGAGACCCCGGACCTTGTCCTCGATGCCGGCAAGGCCGGTCAGGATCAGAATGGGTGTCTTCACCTTGGAGACGCGCAGGGTCCGCAACACCTCGAACCCCGACATGTCCGGCAGGTTCAGGTCGAGCAGGATAATGTCATAATCGTAGAGCTTGCCGAGATCGACGCCTTCTTCGCCCAGATCGGTGGTGTAGACGTTGAAGCTTTCGGATTTCAGCATCAGCTCAATCGATTGAGCGGTGGCGCTGTCGTCCTCAATCAGCAATACGCGCATGCCAGTCCCCTTCCTCGCCGCTTCGGGCTCAGGTCGGCACGCCGCAGCGGCGGCCCTCGAAAACACCTTGAGACCAACCAAGCCGAAACATTAACGACGCGCAGTTAACAAACCCGTTTCCAACGTGCGCGTACCCTTGCGGGAAAGCTCGGGCGAATCGCCCTAAGATACTGCACGGGAGCGGTTTTCTTTCCAAGCGCCATCGTCTGTTTGACTTTGAGAGTCGGCTCTCAGCGATCGAAAAATTCTGCCCCTGTGTCACGGCTGCACCAGGGGGGCCCCTCACATCCGACAACGGTGACCCAATGATTAACGACGCGGGTAAACACGAAGTTAAGAAACGAGGCGCAATCGCGCAGCTCATTCGCCGGCTCGGCGTCGCGCTGTTGGTTTGGCGCAACAGCTCGCCTGCCGTATCGGCGAGGTAAGGAAGCAGCAATGAGTCTTGGGCAAGGATATCAACGCCTTGCGCGATGTTTCGGGGGCGGCGGGAAGTCATTGTCCCGCCGCGCTTCGCGTAAGTTGCAAGGGGGCGGCGCGCATTTCGATGCGGTGGCGCCGGGGCTTCGGGGAGCACGAGTCGATGAAGTCACGCGAGACACTCATTCGCCTGAAAAAGTTTCAGGTTGACGAGCGGCGGCGTCGGGTCGCCCAGATCGAGAGCATGATCAGCGAGTTCGAGCGCATCAGCGGCGACCTCGAGCGCGAGATCAAGACCGAACAGGATCGCTCCGGTATTCACGATCCGGGTCATTTCGCATATCCAACCTATGCAAAGGCCGCGATCCAGCGCCGCGACAACCTCAAACGCTCGGCGCACGACCTGAAGCTCCAGCTTGAGGACGCCAAAACGGCTCTAGACGAGGCCTTCGAGGAGATGAAGAAGGTCGAGTTGCTTGACGAGCGCGACCAGATGCGCGAGCGCTCCGAGGAAGCGAGCCAGCTCGCGCCGGAGGCGCTCGGCATGATGCGCAGCAGCGCGCGCGCCTAACGGCCGGTTCCTGCTGGGCGAGGTATCGGTCCCGCCGAACCGTACGTGATCGAGCTCGATCTCGTCGCAGTGCCCCGAATGCTCGAAAATTCGCGTCTCGACGCGGGGCGATTTCGACGGCCATAATCGGCTTTCGGGGGGCGCCCGGCTTTACGGCCAACGGGACGCGGCCGTCGGGTTGACTGCGTTTTCTGCCGCGGCTGGTCCCCGGCGCGCCTACAAGCCGTGGCTGGACGCTTGTATGTTCAGTTCCTGCCGGAGGAACGTCTGTTCTCATGTCGACGGCTGTTGAAATCACATGGCTGCTCGCGGCGGTCGCCAAAGGTGACGCGGTCGCCTTCGAGCGCCTCTATGGAGCGACGTGCGCCAAGCTCTACGGCGTCGTGCTGCGGGTCCTGCGCCGCCACGACCTCGCCGGCGATGTCATCGAGCAAGCCTATCTGCAGATCTGGCGCGACGCTGGCGACTACGATCCCGCCCGTTTGACCCCGCTCGCCTGGATGGTGGCGATCGCCCGCCGTTTGGCCATTGATGTCGCGCGCGGGCCGCAGCCACCTGCGGCCGAGGGCGAGCCGGACATCGTCGAAGGGGATGAAGGCCCCGGCACCGTCCCGCGGCATGAGCTGACCGACGGTCTCAAACAGCTGCTCACCTGCATCGGGCGGCTCGAACCGGAGCGGCAGGGCATGCTGCTGCTCGCCTATTACCGCGCCTTCAGCCGGGAGCAGCTTTCGGCCAAGCTCGATATGCCGGTCGATCTGCTCAGGGCATCCCTGCGGCGAAGCCTGCTCGAGATCGACGGATGCCTTAAGTCATGAGCGAACTCGATCACATGGATGCGCTGGCCGCCGAATATGTGCTCGGCAGCCTGGATTTCGAGGAGCGCGCGCGGGCGCGCAACTTGCTTGAGGCGGATGCAACCTTCGCCGCCAAAGTCCAGCGGTGGGAGCGGCGGTTCGGCGAACTGCACCTGATGGTCGAGCCAGTCGAGCCGGATTCGAGCATTTGGGTTCGCATCAAGGCCAAACTGCCCGAGGTCCAGCAAGGGATCCAGGCTCCGCAGCCCCCCCTCCCGCCAGCGACGGCCGCGCCGGCACCGGCTGAGCCACCGAGCCTCGATGCCATTGAAGCGGCAATATCCCAGGCCGCAACAACCCTGGGTGAGGCGAGTTCGGCAGCCACGCGGGAGCCGGCGCCGCAGCCGCCATCAGAGGTGACGACTGCCTCGGAAGCGATGCGTGTTCCGCCATCAGAGCCGACGACTGTCTCGGAAGCGATGTCCGTGCCGGCTTCGGAGACCGCTTCGGCGCCAACTGCCGAAGTAGATGTGACCGGAACTTCCGCCGTCGAGACTGTGCCCAGTCCGCCGGTTGCACCAGTCACTGCCGCTGCTGCATCCGAGCCGGTGCAAGATCAGGCTATGGAAAGCACGACGGCGGCGGTTCACCGGCGCCTGAGACGTTGGCAGGCGTATGCAATCTTCATGACACTCGTCGTCGCGGCGGTCGCCGCATTGCTGGCGGCGTGGCGATTTGCTCCCGATCGCGTGCCGCCGGTCCTGCAGCCGCTGGAGGTGATGCGACAAGTCGGCGTCACGCTGCCTGTGGGCCCCGCCCCGCGCAGGCCAGCGCCTCCGGAATCCCGGTTCGACGAATGACGGCCCCGACCTGCTGCCGCGAGGCTTCGTCTTACGCTTCGTATTTGAAGGACAGCGACACGCGGGTGCGAAACGCAGAAACCTTGCCGTTATCCACCTTCATGTCCATTTGCGTCACTTCCGCTACGCGCAGGTCGCGCAGCGTGCCGGCTGCGGTTGCCACCGCAGCACGCCCCGCGTCCTCCCACGACTTCTCGCTGACACCGACGACCTCCACGATCTTGTAGACTCCTTCTTTTCTCCTCGCCATGGCAGCCTCCCATGTTTTATGCGCGCTCGCTCTCGAGCGGCCGCGCAGCGATGTTAGCAGCATCGACGGTCCACACCCATGGCTTCGCGCCGCGCCACTGGCGAGGAGCCCAGGCAGGTTGCCCCTCATCCATTTACGAAATAAGTCGCGCGGCCGAGGGGGCCGCGCGCCGTGAGCGCCCGCAAAAGAGGAGGGCGCGGAGATGCCGTTGCGCTAGCGCCTCGTCCTTCTTCCGCGATCGAAGACGGCGCGGCAGGCGGGGCTGAGGTAGCGTCGATAATGGACCATGCACCCCCTGATGCGATCGATGTCGGGCATGTATTGCTGACACAGCCGCATCGCGTCCGGCTCGCAGGCCGCGCGTTGCTCCGGGCTCCACTGCTGCGCGGCAGCGGGCGAAGACGCGAAGGCGAGCGCGAGGCCGACCAGCGCGGCGGCGGCCACGAACGGCCGGAGCTTTGGTTGTGCGGTGTCCATTATTGACCTCCAGTTGGTGCTTTGCCCCGGTATCTACTGTCAATTCAAGCAGCGTGGCAAGCACATGCCCCAGACGCCAGTTCGCGCCGCCTTGCGGGGGGAGAGGCTTTGCTGCTGCGGCCGTCTGCGCAATTGCAAACTTAATAGCGATGGCTGATCGGCAGCTCCTCGGCCGGGAATAGGGTAATGACGCGGCAGCCCTTGTCCGTCACCACGACCTCCTCTTCGATCCGTGCCGCGGAGTAGCCGTCCGTCGCCGGGCAATAGGTCTCGAGCGCGAACACCATGCCCTCCTTGATCTCGGTCGGATAGTCGAGCGAGACCACGCGCGAGATGATCGGCCGCTCGTGCAGCGCCAGGCCCAGCCCGTGGCCGAATTGCAGGCCGAACGCTGACATCTCGTCGGGAAAGCCGAACTCCGGCGCCTTGGGCCAAACGCTGCACACCTTATCGGTGGTCACACCCGGCTTGATCAGAGCGATGGAGTTGTCGAGCCATTCCCGCGCCTTCTTGTAGGCATCGTGCTGCACCGGCGTCGCGCGCCCGACATTGAAGGTGCGGTAGTAGCAGGTGCGATAGCCCATGAACGCTTGCAGGATATCGAAGAACGCCTGGTCGCCGGGGCGCAACATGCGATCGGTGAAATTGTGCGGGTGCGGGTTGCAGCGCTCGCCGGAGATCGCGTTGATCGCCTCCACGTCGTCGGAGCCGTGCCGATAGAGGAACTCATTCACTTTGGCGACGATATCGTTCTCGCGCACACCCGGCTTGAGCTCTTCGTTGATGAGATGATAGGCGCCATCGACCATGGCGGCGGCGCGGTTGAGCAGCGCGATCTCGTCGATGTTCTTGAGCTCGCGCGCCTCCAGCATCACCTGCTGCCCATCCTTGATCTTAAGCCCCGCCTTTTCCAGCTCGAACAGCATCGGCGGCTCGATAATATCGACGCCGACCGGCATTTTGTGGACGCCCGCCTCCTTGAGCAGTGCAGCGATTTCCTTGGCGTGCCGCTCCATCAAACCGAACGCGGGATTGACGGTGCCGCGAAGCCCAATGAGCCCCGCCTTGCAGTTCTCGGGCTTGAGCCAAGGGGTGTAGAGCCTGTGATGCACGGCGGCCGAACCGAAGTCCCATAGGATCGGTTCCTGGTCGCGCGCGAGCAGCGCCCAGCGGCACAGCTTGTCGCGTTCCCACTCGCCGATCTTCGTCGAGGTCACGTAGCGGATGTTGTTGACGTCGAAGACGAGTAGCGCGCCGTGCTCGGACTTTTCCAGGGCCTGCTTGACGCGGCTCAGGCGGTAGCGGTGCAGCCGGCGGTAATCGACCCGCTCCTCGAAATCGACGCCCATGGTGCCGAGCGCCGGCAGCGCCCGGTCCCAGTTGTAACGGGGGTCGATGTCGTCGGCGCTGATCTTGCGGACTGTCTCGTCCATGTGGGCCTCTCCTGCATGTTTTGTCTTTTGCGACGGTGCCCCTGACGCCGCTCTGCCGCGATTATAGCAAGCTTTTCGTTGCGGCCGGCACCGGCGGCTTGCATAATTCGGCCAAAGAAGAAGCCGTTCACGACCGCGCGAGGAACCGCCCTCATGCTCGATGCCGCTGCGAAGCCGAGCCTCGATGCGCGCGCGGCCGTTGAGGCGATCCCGCGCAGCTACAACTTCGCCGCCGACATTATCGAGCGCAACCTCAAGGCCGGACGGGCGGAGAAGCCGGCCTTCATCGATCCGCGCGGAACTTGGAGCTATGGCCAGCTCGCCGAACGCGTGGATCGCTTCGGCAACGTGTTGCGTTCGCTCGGGCTCCGGCGCGAGGAACGCGTCATGCTCGCGCTCCTCGACACGATCGATTGGCCCACCGCCTTCCTCGGCGCCATCAAGGCGGGCGTGGTGCCGGTTCCGGTCAATACGCTGATGACCGAGGACGATTACCGATTCATGCTCGCCGATAGCCGCGCAAAGGCCCTCGTCGTATCGGAAGCGCTGTTGCCGAAATTCGCCAATCTGATCGGCTCGAGCGCCGATCTGATGCACGTCGTCGTCTCGGGCGAGAAGGACGGCGGGCACCGCCGTTTCGAGGATTTGCTCGCAAGCGCTCAGCGCGAGCCCTATACCGCGCCGACTACGCGCGACGACATGTGCTTCTGGCTCTACACCTCGGGCTCGACCGGCAGACCCAAGGGCGCGGTGCATGTGCACGCCAGTCTGCGTCTCACCGCCGATCTCTATGGCAGCGGTGTGCTCGGCCTCGATGAAAGCGACGTCTGCTACTCCGTGGCGAAGCTGTTTTTCGCCTATGGCCTCGGCAACGCGATGACATTTCCGATGGCGGTCGGCGCGACAACCATTCTCTCGCCCGACCGTCCGACGCCGGAGGGGGTCGCCGCGATCCTGCGCCGGCATCCCGTGACGGCCTTCTACGCGGTGCCGACCTTCTACGCCGCCTTCCTCGCCAGCCCGGCCGCGCCCAAGCGCGCGGACTTGAAGTTGCGATGCTGCGTGTCCGCGGGCGAGGCCCTGCCGCCCGACGTCGGCCGCCGCTGGAAGGAGCGTTACGGCCTCGACGTGCTCGATGGCATCGGCTCGACCGAGATGCTCCACATCTTTCTATCCAACTATCCGGGCGACGTGAAATACGGCACCACCGGCAAGCCGGTGCCGGGCTACGACATCCGCCTGCTCGATGACGACGGCAACGTGATCACGCGCGAAGGCAGACTGGGCGAGCTGCAGGTGCGCGGACCCACCAGCGCGATCATGTATTGGAACGACCGCGAGCGATCGCGCGAGACTTTTCTCGGCGAATGGACGCGCTCGGGCGACAAGTACCTGCAAGACGCGGACGGCTATTACGTTTATTGCGGCCGCCGCGACGACATGCTCAAGGTCGGCGGCATCTACGTCTCGCCGTTCGAGGTCGAAGGCGCGCTCTGCACGCATCCCGAGGTGCTCGAGGCTGCGGTCGTCGCTTGGCAGGACGACGACGAGCTGATCAAGCCGAAAGCCTTCGTGGTGCTCAAGTCGCCCGAGAAGACCTGCGAGGAGTTGGCGCGGGCCCTGCAAGAACACGTCAGGACGGCGCTCGCGCCCTACAAATATCCGCGCTGGATTGAATTTTGCACCGAGCTGCCGAAGACGGCGACCGGCAAGATCCAGCGCTTCAAGCTGCGCGCCGAGCGCACGACCATCCGATGACCCGCTGCGGCTGCCGCGCGCGATGACAGCGCGCGACGCGAGGAGCCCGTGCTGGGCCGCGCAAGCCCATGACCGGATTGACGGCGCGGCCTGGCCTGCACTATAGTGCATGAATTATAATGCCTGTTAGGCGATCACCAGTCGTGGCGGGAGCTAAGGTCAAAACCGAGATGAAGCAGCCTGCGGCCGCGCCGCAGCGCGATAATCATCGCGCATTTGCCGGCACCATCGGCCGCCTGCTGCGGCTCTCCCGCGCCAAGCGCGGGATGACGCGCCGCCAGCTCGCGCAGGCCTCCGGCGCCTCCGAGCGCTATCTCGCGCAGATCGAAGGCGGGCAGGGCAACCCCTCGGTTCTCATCCTCGAGTCGATCGCGCGCGCGCTCGACATTCCCATCATTGAATTGCTCCCCCGCAGCAACGGACGCACGGCGGCGATGGCCGACATTCTCGATGTTCTCGCCCGCGTACCGGTCGCGGAACTTCCGGCGCTTGCCGAGTTGATCGAGGGCCGCGCCGTGGCGCACATGCAGATCGAGCGCGGGCGCCGGATCGCGCTCATCGGATTGCGCGGCGCCGGTAAATCGACGCTGGGCCGCCGCCTTGCGGATACGCTCGGCTGTCCGTTCATCGAGCTCGATCGGCTCATCGAGCAAGACTACGGCGCGCGCATTCCCGATCTGATCGAGATGGGTGGCCTTGCAACCTTCCGCCGCTACGAGCGCGCGTGCCTCGAGGGCGTCATCAACGAGCACGAGGCGGCCGTGATCGCCACTGCTGGCGGAATCGTGTCGAATGCCGAAAGCTATGCGCTGCTGTTACGCCGCACGCACACGGTATGGATCAAGGCACGGCCAGAGGATCATATGCGGCGCGTGATGGCGCAGGGCGATTTCCGCCCCATGGCGCAGAATCGCGAGGCTATGGCCGATCTCGTGGCCATCCTCGACGCGCGGCGAAGCGACTATGCGCGCGCCCAGGCCGAGCTCGATACTTCCGAGGATACGGTGGAGCAGAGTCTCGCGAAACTCGCGGAGGTGGTCGCGCGTTTCATCGCTGGAGCAGCCCGGTGATGCTCGCCGACCAAGGCTTTCTCGAGCTTGGCCAAATGCGGTTCGAATACCGCATGATTGGACCGCGCCCCGACGCGGCGCCAACCCTCGTATTGCTGCACGAGGGGCTCGGCTGTGTTGCCGGCTGGGGCAGCTTTGCGGAGGCACTCTCCGCAGCGACCGGCACGGGCGTTTTCGTCTACTCCCGCGCTGGTTACGGCAGCTCGACGCCGGTGAAATTGCCGCGTCCGGTCTCGTTCATGCAGGAGGAGGCGCTGGACGTGCTTGCCCGCGTGCTCGACGCGATTGGCTTCCGCCGCGGGCTTCTCGTCGGGCACAGCGATGGAGCGTCGATTGCCGCGATCTACGCCGGGAGCGTGCAGGACCATCGCGTGCGCGGGCTGGTCCTGATGGCGCCGCACTTTTTCACCGAGGAGACGGGGACTGCGGAAATCGCGCGCACCAAAACGGCTTTCGAGACCGGGCCATTACGCGCAAAGCTCGCGCGCTGGCATGCCGATCCCGATAACGCATTCCACGCCTGGTGCGGGCCCTGGCTCAATCCCGAATTCCGCAAATGGGAGCTTAAGGACGAGCTCGCTCACATCCGGGTTCCGATCCTGATCGTGCAAGGCGAAAACGATCAATACGGCACGCTAAGGCAGGTCGAGGTGGCGCAAGAGGAGTGCTACTGCCCGGTCGAGGTCGCCCTGTTGCCGAACACGCGGCATGCCCCCCACCGCGAAGCGCCGGAGGCGACTTTGCGCGCGACCTCGCAGTTCATCAATCGGCTGCTGCGGGAGCATCATGAGGCAGACATGAGCGCCGAAAATCGCCGCCTTGCGATGTCGGTTAGTGCAAGCCGCCGCAATCGCCCGATTTCGACCTCCTGAGCCACGTTGCGAGGACATCCATGGCCGAGGCAGAACGCAAATTGAACAACGGCAAGAGCCGCATCGATTTCCAGACCGACCCGTCGAAATACCGGCATTGGAAACTCGCCGTTGACGGCGAGGTCGCGACCTTGCTGATGGATGTGGACGAGAAGGGCACCTTATTCGAGGGCTACGAGCTCAAACTCAATTCGTACGATCTCGGCGTCGACATCGAGTTGGCTGACGCCATCGAGCGGCTGCGTTTCGAGCATCCGCAAGTGAAGGTCGTCCTGCTGCGCTCGGGCAAGCCGCGCGTATTCTGCGCCGGCGCCAATATCCGAATGCTGGCGGGCGCCACGCACGCGCATAAGGTCAATTTCTGCAAGTTCACCAACGAAACCCGCAACGGGCTTGAAGACGCCAGCAAGGCCTCCGGCCTGTTCACCATTTGTGTGATCAACGGCACCGCGGCGGGCGGCGGCTATGAGCTCGCACTCGCAGCCGACCATATCATGCTGGTCGATGACGGTAGTTCGGCAGTCTCGCTCCCTGAACTGCCGCTGCTCGCCGTGTTGCCCGGCACCGGCGGGCTCACCCGTGTAACCGACAAACGCAAGGTGCGCCGTGACCGCGCCGATGTGTTCTGCACGACCGAGGAAGGTGTCAAAGGCAAGCGCGCCGTGGATTGGCGGCTTGTCGACGAAGTGGTGCCTGCCTCCAGGCTCGAAGAGGCGGTGATGCAACGCGCGCGTGAGTTCGCGGCGAAATCGACACGTCCGACCGCCGCCAAGGGCATTGCACTCGCGCCGCTCAAGCGCCAGCGTTCCGCCGACGCGGCCGAGTACGGCACGCTATCGGTCGAATTTGACCGGCCCGCTCGCCGCGCGACCATCACGTTGCGCGGGCCGGAGACGCCGCCGCCCGCGTCGGCCGAGGCCATGATGGAAGCAGGCGCGCAGTTCTGGCCGCTGCGGCTTGCGCGCGAACTCGACGATGCCATCCTCGACATCCGCGCCAATGAATTCGACACGGCCGCTATCATCTTCAAATCGTCGGGTGATCCGGCGCAGGTGCTTGCCTATGACCAGTTCCTCGAAGCCAACAAGACGCACTGGCTGGCACGCGAGATCCGAGCGCTTTGGAAGCGCGTGCTCAAACGCGTCGATCTGACCTCGCGTTCGCTCGTCGCGCTGATCGAGCCGGGTTCCTGCTTTGCCGGCACGCTTGCCGAGCTCGTCTTCGCGAGCGACCGCTCCTATATGCTTGCCCGCTCCCTTCCCTCCCCCGCGAGCGGGGGAGGGTTAGGGAGGGGGCTCGACAACAAGCCGCCCGCGAGCCTTGCGCTCGCCGAGGTCAATTTCGGCGCATACCCGATGTCGAACGGGCTCTCGCGCCTCGCGAGCCGCTTTCTCGCCGAGGCTGGCGCGCTCGAGAAAGCCAAGCGCGCCATCGGCGAAATGCTCGATGCCGAGGCGGCGGAGAGCCTCGGTCTCGTCACCTTCGCCCTCGATGACATCGACTGGGAGGACGAGATCCGCGTGTTTCTGGAGGAGCGGGCGAGCTTTTCTGCCGACGCGCTCACGGGGCTCGAGGCAAATTTGCGCTTCGGCGGCCCGGAGACCATGGAATCGAAAATCTTCGCCCGCCTTACCGCCTGGCAGAACTGGATCTTCCAGCGCGCCAACGCCGTCGGGGAGGAGGGTGCGCTCAAGCGCTACGGCACCGGACAGAAACCGGCATTCGATACGCGCAGAGTTTGAGGAGGCAGCTATGAGCGATATCGTCAACGTCGACTACACGACGAGAATCCCGAACAACGTCAACCTCACCGAGGATCGGCAAGTGCTGCGCGCGCTCGAGCGCTGGCATCCCGGCTACATCGACTGGTGGATGACCATGGGACCGCACGGCTTCCAGGAGGCGCTTGTTTATCTGCGCACCGCGGTCTCCGTCGACCCCAAGGGTTGGGCTAAGTTCGATTACATCAAGATGCCGCAGTACCGCTGGGGCATCTTGCTGGCGCCGCAGGAAGAGGGCCGCAAGATTCCTTTCGGTCAGCATTATGGCGAGCCAGCCTGGCAGGAGGTGCCGGGCGAATATCGCGCCCTGTTGCGGCGTCTCGTCGTCATCCAGGGCGACACCGAGCCGGCTTCGGTCGAGCAGCAGCGGCATCTCGGCAAGACTGCGCCCTCGCTCTACGACATGCGCAACGTGTTCCAGGTCAATGTCGAGGAAGGCCGCCATCTGTGGGCCATGGTCTATATCCTGCAGAAGTATTTCGGCCGCGACGGCCGCGAGGAGGCCGAGCAGCTACTGCAACGCCGCTCCGGCGACGCGGACAAGCCGCGCATGCTCGGCGCCTTCAACGAGGCGACGCCGGATTGGCTCTCGTTCCACATGTTCACCTTCTTCACCGACCGCGACGGCAAGATGCAGCTCGAGAGCCTCGCGCAATCCGGCTTCGATCCGCTCTCGCGCACCTGTCGCTTCATGCTCACCGAGGAAGCGCACCACATGTTCGTCGGCGAGACCGGCATCGGCCGCACTATTCAGCGCACCTGCGAGGCAATGAAGGCGGCCGGCATCGAAGACCCCTCCGACATCAACAAGGCCCGCGATCTCGGCGTCATCGATCTGCCGACCATCCAGAAAAAGCTCAACTTGCACTATTCGCTGTCGCTCGACTTGTTCGGCTCCGAGGTATCGACCAACGCGGCCAACGCGTTCAACGCCAGCCTCAAGGGTCGTTTTCAGGAGACGAAGATCGAGGACGACCACAAGCTCGAGAGCTTAACCTACCCGGTGCTCAAGCTTGTCGATGGCGAGATCAAGCGCGTGGATGAGCCCGCGCTCACCGCCATCAACATGCGGCTACGCGACGATTACACCGCCGATTGCCAGCGCGGCCTCGACCGCTGGAACAAGATCATTGATCGTGTCGGTGTTGCCTTCTGCTTCCAGCTGCCGCACGTGGCGTTCCACCGCCAGATTGGCGAATTCAAGGACGTCAACGCATCCCCGAGCGGAGAGCTCATTGACGAAGCAGCCTGGAACCGGGAAAAGGACAAGTGGCTGCCGTCGAAGGACGACGGCGATTTCATCCAGAGTCTGATGCGGCAAGTGGTCGAGCCCGGCAAGTTCGCAAGCTGGATCGCGCCGCCGCGCGTCGGCATCGACAACAAGCCGGGCGATTTCGAATACGTGAAGCTCGCGGCGTAACGGATCTGGGTTCCTGGCGAGGAACGGAGATCATGAAGGCGGTGCGCTAATTCACCGCGACGGCGACGGCGGATGATCGCGGCTGTCGGGCGGATGATCCGGCGATCTCGTTCCGCCGGCGCCGGTCGTCTCGGATCCGCCCGCACCCGTCGTTTCGCTCCGGGCGGGGTTGACAACGCACGTGCCGCTTACCGAGCGGCCGCCGAGAATCTGCTGGCACTGCTCGAGGCTGTCATAGGTGCAGTTGATGGAGCCGGTTGGACTTTGCAAGCAAAACGGCTGTTTTTCACGCTGTGCGTGCGTCGCCTGCTGCGGGACAGCGATCAGCGCACCGGCCATGGCAATGGACAAAAGCACCCGAGCGCGCATGAGGATCGCTCCTGCATCCTGGTGACGGCTCGCCCCACGCTGCAAACGACGCTCGTGACGAATTGTTCCGTTAAAGCGGCGTCATGGGGGCACGCAGCAACGAGCGTTGCGCGTTCAGCATCCAACGCGAGCTTGGATCACTCTGCGGCCTCGCCGCGCAGCATGCCGTCCCACCACGGGCAGACGCCGGGCGCGAGCTTGTAATTGCCCTCGATCACATTGATCGGCTTGCGTAGCCCCGTCGCGGCCGCCTCGATGCGAAGCGCGCGCGCCTCGGCGCGCTTTTCCGATGGCAGCCATAGCCGGTCGTGGCCCCACATGCTTGGGCCCCAGGTGACCTCTTGCGGTTGCCAATTCTCGACCTCGATCACGCGTCCGCCCCAGCCGTACTCCACCATGAAGCCCGACGGCGAGTTGGAGTAGAAGGATGTTACCTCGTCGTTGATGTGCCGGCCGAGCGTCACCCCGATGCGCCCTTCCTCGCCCAGCGCAAGATCGTAGCATTGCCCGACATCATCGAGGCTGTAGAGCTCCACCATCAAATGGTGCGTGGCGCTGCGCCCGGTCTCGATGAACGCAATCGAGTGGTGGCGCGGATTGGCGTGGAAGAAATAGGCGTTGAATGGCCGCACCATGTAATCGGAGAGGCGGAATCCGAGCACGTCGCGATAAAACGGCACCGCGTCGTCGATGTGTTTGACGTGCAGCACGGCGTGACCCATGCCAAGCGGCCCGGTGCGGAAACCAGAGATCGACCGGCCGGGCTTGAACGGCTCGCTCGTCGTCTCGGCGCCGTGAAAGATTTCGAGCCGGTTGCCCAGCGGATCGGCGAGCACGACGAGATCCTTGACGCGGCGTTCATCCGCAAGCGCGCGCGAGCCGCGCGCCACCTCGACGGCGGCTTTCTCCAACCTGGCGGCAAACGCATTCAGCGCGGCCGCGTCGGCCACCTCCCAGCCGAAGAAAGCAACCCCCTCGCCGCCGTCTTCGCTGACGACGACGCGCTGTTTGCGATCATCCATCCGCAGCGCGAGGCTCTTGCCGGTCTTGTCGACCAGCTGCATCCCTAAAAACCGGGTGCCGAAGTTCGTCCAGTCCTCGAGCGATTTGGCGCGGATGCCGACATAGCCGAGACCTTGAATGTCCATGGACGGCCTCCGTCAGAATTCAATCCTGCAAGGGAATATGGGCCTCGGCGACGATCTTGGCAAATTTTGCAAGGTCGGCTTTGAACCGCTGCTCGAATTCCGCCGGCGTGTTGGCGACCGCCTCGTTGCCGGTGACGCGCAGCCGCTCGAGTACGTCGGGCGTGGACAGCGCGGCCTTGGCGCCTTGCTGAATCGCGTTGACGACGTTGCGCGGCGTGTTGGCCGGCACGAACCAGCCTTGCCAGCTCGACGACTCGAAACCGGCAAGCCCGCTCTCGGCAACGGTCGGCACATCGGGCAGCGCCGTCGAACGTTTGGCGCCGGCCACGGCCAGCGCGCGCAAGGTCCCACCCGTCACATGCGGCAGCGTCGTCGCCATCGGCGCAATCGCCACCTGGATCTCGCCGGTGATCAGCGCGGGAAAAATGCCCGCGTCGCCTTTATACGGAACCGCCTGGATGTTGATCCCGGCCGCGGTCTTGAAGATCTCCATGGTCAGATGCAGCGGGTTGCCGACGCCGGTCATGCCGTAGTTGAGCGTGCCGGGTTTGGCCTTTGCCAGCGCGATCAGCTCCGTCACCGAGCTCGCCGGGAGTTTCGGGCTTGCCACCAGCACGAGCTGCGAGGCGACCAGTTGCGTCACCGGAATAAAGTCGCGCACCACGTCGAACGGCAGCGCGCGATAGATCGCGGGGCTGATCGCCTGGCCGTTCGTGTTCTGCAGGATGGTGTAACCGTCGGGCGGCGATTTCGCGACGGCGTCGGCCGCGATGTTCCCGCCCGCGCCCGGGCGGTTCTCCACGATGACCGGCTGACCCAGCGATTCGGAAAGTTTGACGCCGATCATGCGTGCGAGCGCGTCGACGGCGCCGCCGGCGACGAAAGGAACGATGATGCGGATCGGCTTGCTCGGATAGATCTGGGCGGCGGCGCCGCCCGCGTGAAGCGCGCACGCCGCGAGCGTGAGGGTGAGACAGAGCCGTCTCATGACGCAGCCTGCCAAAGGGCGTGCATGCTGGTTTCGTTTACGCGTTGGCGTCCACCACGATTGACCCAAGCGATGCCGGGCCTCGGCGAGAGCGGTTTACTCAGCCGCCGCCCGCGCCGGGCTTTCCTGCGCCGCAATGAGATAATCGACCGCGGCTTGCACGCCGCCTTTTTTGTGCGGGATACCGGCAAGCGCCAGCGCCATTTCCGTGATCGCCAGCGCGCCCGTGATCATACCCTCGTTGACGTCGCCGAGATGGCCGATGCGGAAGTACTTGCCGGCATAACGGCCGAAGCTCGAGCCATAGGAGATATTGAAGGTATCGAGCGCGAAATGGCGGAAGGCGTCGGCATCGTGGCCATCCGGCAGCAGCACCGCGGTGACCGTCGGCGAATAATATTTGGCCTCGCGACACATGATCTCGAGTCCCCAAGCGCGCACCGCCCGCCGCGTCGCCTCGGCAAGCCGATGGTGGCGCGCAAACACGTTCTCGAGGCCCTCCTCGTGCAGCATGGTAATGCTTTCGGAAAGCCCATGCAGCATCTGCGTCGCCGGCGTGTAAGGAAAGAAGCCGATCTTGTTCATGGCGAGCATGTCGTCCCAGCCCCAGAACGACTTCGTCAACTGCGAATTTTTCGCCGCCGCAAACGCCTTGTCGCTCACGGCGTTGAATGACATGCCCGGCGGCAGCATCAGCCCCTTCTGCGCGCCGCCGATTGTGACGTCGATGCCCCACTCGTCGTGCCGGTAATCGGTAGAGGCGAGCGAGGAGATGGTATCAACGAAAAACAGCGCGGGATGGCCGGCGGCGTCGATCGCCTTGCGAATCTCCGCGATCGGCGAGAGGCATCCGGTCGAGGTTTCGTTGTGCAGGACGCAGACCGCCTTGATCTCCTTGTTCTTGTCCTTGCGCAGATGGTCCGCGATTGCCGTAGGATCGGCGCCGATGCGCCAGTCGGTCTTGATGAACTCTGGGCGCAGGCCGAGCTTCTCCGCCATGATCTTCCACAGCGTGGCAAACTGCCCGGTTTCCACCATCAGCACGCGGTCGCCCGGCGAGAGCGTGTTGACGAGCGCGGCTTCCCAGGCGCCAGTTCCAGTGGCCGTGTAGATGACGACCGGGTTCGTGGTCTTGAAGATGGTCTTGATGCCGTCGAGACAGTTTTTCGCGAGCTTGGCGAATTCCGGCCCGCGATGGTCGATGATCGGCGTGTCCATGGCCCGCAGCACACGGTCCGGCAGCGGCGTCGGCCCCGGGATGTGCAGGAAATGGCGACCCACGGGGCGTGCGGAGTTCTTCGTCATCGGTTGATCCCTTGCAGGCGCGGTTGTTTCGGACGCAACGAGCGCCAGGCCGCAGCTTGCCGCCATCAAGGACGAATGCGACAGTCAGTCAAGCCTCTTGCGGCGCATGTTGCTACGCGTTGCGGTGGCAAATGAAGAGCTGGCACTCTATTTGTCATCGCCGGGGTTCAACCCCAACAAGCGACAAGACGAAAGCATGGCCCAAACTGTGGTGCCCGGGCTCGAGCGGCGGCTCAAGGCGCATCTCCTGGGCGAGGTCGAATTCGACGCGTTCACGCGCGGCCGCTATGCGACCGACGCCTCGCATTACCAGATCATGCCGATCGGCGTTGTCGCGCCGCGCTCGGTCAAAGAAGCGGAGCATGCGCTGGGGATTGCGCGCGAGGAGGGCGTGAGCGTGCTCGCGCGCGGTGCGGGCACCTCGCAGGCGGGGCAGGCGGTCAATTCCTCGCTCGTCATCGACTGCTCGAAATATCTCGATCACCTGCTTGAGCTCGACGTGCCCGCCCGGCGCTGTGTGGTCGAGCCCGGGATCGTTCTCGACGAGCTCAACCGCCGACTCAAGTCGCACGGGCTATGGTTTCCGGTCGACATCTCGACCGCCTCGCGCGCCACCATCGGCGGCATGGTCGGCAACAATTCCTGCGGGGCGCGCTCGCTGCGCTACGGCAATACGCGCGAGAACCTGCTGTCGATCGACGCGGTGCTGGCAGATGGAACGGCGGCGCATTTCGGCCCCATTGCCCGCGATCTGTCCGATCTGGCCCTGTCACCACTGCTGCCAGTGGCGTATGATCTCTTGCAGCTCGCCGCGCGCGAAGCCGATGAGATCGAGACGCGCTTTCCCAAGCTGCAGCGGCGGGTCGGCGGCTATAACCTCGACTCGCTCCTTCCCGGCCGCAACGAGCTCAATCTCGCGCACATCCTCGTCGGCTCCGAGGGCACGCTCGCCTTCTCCACTCGGATCGAGCTGAAACTTTCGCCTTTGCTCGGCGCCCGCGCAGTCGGCGCCTGTCACTTCGGCAGTTTTTTTCAGGCGATGGAGGCCGCGCAGCACATCGTCAAGCTCGCGCCGATCGCGGTCGAGCTCATCGATCGCACCATGCTCGGCTTGGCGCGCGACATCGCGATGTTCCGGCCAACGATCGAGGCGGTCGTGCGCGGCGACCCCGAAGCCATCTTGTTCGTGGAATTTGCCGAGGAGGACCAATACCACAACCTGCGCCGGCTCATGGAGCTCAAGGACGTCATTGCCGGTCTCGGGCTCGCCTGGGACAAGCCGGGCGCGAAATGGGGCGGCGTCATCGAGATATTCGATCCGAAGCTGCAGGCCGCCATTAGCGAAACGCGCACCGCCGGCCTCAACATCATGATGTCGATGAAGGAGCAGGGTAAACCCATCTCCTTCGTCGAGGACTGCGCGGTACCGCTCGAGCATCTCGCCGAATATACCGCGAAGCTCACCGACATCTTCGCCAAGCACGGCACGCGGGGCACTTGGTACGCGCATGCATCGGTCGGCTGCCTGCATGTGCGCCCCGTGCTCAATCTGCGTCTCGAGCGCGACGTCGAAGCGATGCGCGCGATTGCCGAGGAAGCCTTCGATTTGGTGCTTGCCTATAAGGGCTCGCATTCGGGCGAGCACGGCGACGGCATCGTGCGCTCGGAATTCCACGAAAAGATGTTCGGCGCGCGCCTCGTCGCTGCCTTCGCAGAGGTCAAGGATCGGTTCGACCCGATGGGCTTTTACAATCCCGGGAAGATCGTGCGCGCGCCAAAGTTCGACGATCGCACCCTCTTCCGCTACGCCCCCGACTATCGGGCGGAGGAAATCCGCACGCATCTCGACTGGTCCGCTTATCCCGGCGCCGGCGGCGGTTTCCAGGGCGCGATCGAGATGTGCAACAACAACGGCGCGTGCCGCGTGCTTGCCGGCGGCGTCATGTGCCCGAGTTATCGCGTCACGCGTGACGAGCGCGACGTCACGCGCGGCCGGGCCAATACGCTGCGCCTTGCCATCACGGGTCAGCTCGGAGGGGACGCAGTTGCTTCCGACGAAATGGCGGAGACGCTCAAGCTGTGCGTCTCCTGCAAGGCGTGCCGGCGCGAATGTCCGACCGGCGTCGACATGGCGCGCATGAAGATCGAGGCGCAAGCGGCGCGCCTGGCCAAACGCGGCCTCTCATTGCGCGATCGCCTGATCGGATACTTACCCCGCTACGCGCCGCTCGCAGCCAAATGGCCCAAGCTCGCTAACCTGCGCAATGACACGCCGCGCCTGCGGCAATGGTCGGAGCGATACGCGGGCTTGAGCGCGCGACGCGACCTGCCGCGCTGGCGTGCCGACGCATGGCGCGAGCCGGCCGGCGATAGCGGCGCGCCTTCGCGAGCGGTCGTGTTCTTTGCCGATACCTTCAACAGGTACTTCGAGCCGGAGAACATCGAGGCGGCGCTCGCCGTGCTCGCCGCCGGCGGTTACGAGGTGCAGCTGCCGAAACCAGCCGACGGCGAGCGGCCGCTCTGCTGCGGGCGCACGTTCCTTGCGGTCGGCCTCATCGAGGAGGCGCGACGCGAGGCGCAGCGGTGCGTCACCGCGCTTACGCCGTTCCTCGGGCGCGGAATTCCCTTCATCGGGCTCGAGCCGAGCTGCATGCTCGGCTTCCGCGACGAGATCCCGGCGCTCGTCAAGGGCGAAGATGGGCGCCGCTTGGCGGCACACGCGCTCCTCTTCGAGGAGTTCCTCGCGCGCGAGGCCAAGGCCGGCGTCCTGAAACTTCCGCTCAAGCCCGTGGCGAAAAGGGCGTTATTGCACGGCCACTGTCACCAGAAATCCTTCGCGGCCATGGGCGCGGTCGAGAGCGTGCTGAAGCTCGTGCCTGATTTGGCGGTCGCTACCGTCGATTCGAGCTGCTGCGGCATGGCGGGCGGGTTCGGTTACGGCGCCGACACGATCGATGTGTCGCTTAAGATGGCGGAGCTCTCGCTCCTTCCTGCGGTGCGCCAAGCCGAGGCCGACACGCTCATCTGCGCTGATGGCGTCTCATGCCGCCATCAGATCAAGGACGGCAGCGGGCGCGAGGCGCTCCATGTCGCGCGCGTGCTGGCGATGGGACTTGAAGGACGCTGAGCAATTCAGCGAAGAGCAAGCGGCGAACCTGGTCTGCTCGGCTATGGCACGAGCGATCGTTCTGATCTTCAAATTGTCTGCGTGAGGAGCGCCAAGCCTGCGAGCGCGACGAGCGAGCCGCCGAGCTGGAAGGCTGTGTGGTTCTCGGCGATGCGGCCCATTGCGCAGCCGAGCGCAATGCCAGCGACGTGCAGCAACGCGGTCGCCAGGATGAACCCCGCGGCATAGGTGCCCGCGTCGGCATTGAGCGCCATCTCGGTGCCATGTGCGTGGCCGTGGAAGAGTGCGAACAGGCCGACGAGCCCCACGGCGATAGCGAGCGGGGTCCTGCGGGTGAAAGCCACCATGCCGCCGAGCACGATCAGCGACACCGCGATGCCGATTTCGACAAACGGCAGCGGGAGGCGAGCCAAGCCGAGCGCGGCGCCTGCGACCGTGACGAGGACGAAGGTCGCCGGCACGAGGACGAGCGCGCGACCGCCGAGCTGCCAGGCCAGGATGCCGACGGTCACCATCGCGAGAACGTGATCAAGTCCGCCGAACGGATGCGCGAAGCCCGAGATGAAACCGTGCGCGTCAGCCGCGCCCGTATGGGCGAAGGCAGCCGCGGGAATAAGCGTGAGGACGGCGGTTATCAGGCCAGTGCGCATCCTTGTCCCCTCTTGAAAAGTGAGATGGAGCAAAATTGCACATCGCAGGCGCGCTCGACAAGGGCGCGCTGCGCGTCCCCGCACCCTGCCTCCGCAACGTCGCGAGCGTATAAACAGAAAATAAAACGAATAGGGCAGGTCCGCCCGGACGCAGACGTCCGGGCGGATCGCCGGATCGACGCGGGGGTGGATGGGGGCGCTCGCGCCGATCACAACTGTTTGCCCCGCAGGCGAAACCTGCGGCGGATAGACAGCTTTATTCTCTTTGCGGCGCTTGCCGCCTCTCGTCCCGGTTCGTCGCGGAAGGCGTCGAACGGGTTCAACGGTCCTAACGACCGATGTGGGCTGAGGTAGGCGCCCCGGTGCGGGCGTATGGCGAAGCTGATATCGTCCGAATCTGCACGATGCCCGCCCGTCTTGCTCATGCGCCGCTAACCGAGATCCGTGTTCGCAAAGCCGAGCGCGCCGACCTCGACCTCGTGATGGAGCTCGAGCATCGCGTGTTCGCGACCGACCGGCTCTCGCGCCGCAGTCTGCGCCGTTTTCTCAAGTCTCCGAGCGCAGAGGTGATGGTGGCCGAGGAAGGCGGCGGGTTCGCTGGCACCGCCATCGTGCTGTTTCGGTCGGGCTCACTCGTTGCGCGCCTCTACTCGCTGGCAGTTGCGCCGCACATGGGCGGACGCGGGGTCGCCCCGGTGCTGCTCGAAACCGCGGAGGCCGCTGCGCTCGCGCGCGACTGTCGCGCCATCCACCTCGAAGTGCATGTGACGAACGACGCCGCGATCTCCCGCTACCGCAAGAGCGGTTATCGCGAGTTCGGGCGCATCCGCGGCTACTACGAGGACGGCGGCGAAGCGTTGCGTTTTGAGAAGCGGCTCGTCCCCAACTTGCCGGCGCTCGCGGCCGCGCCGCCTTATTTTCACCAGACCACCGAATTCACCTGCGGGCCCGCCTGCATCATGATGGCGCTCGCCTGGGCCGAGCGGAATTTCAAGCCGGAGCCCGCCTTCGAGTTTCAGCTTTGGCGCGAAGCGACCACGATCTTCATGACATCGGGACCGGGCGGGTGCGAGCCATACGGGATGGCGGTCGCGCTCAAGCGCCGCGGGCTCGAGCCGGAGGTCTATGTCAGCCAGCCCGGCCCCTATTTTCTCGACACCGCACAATCCGCCGCCAAGCGCCGCGTCATGCGCCTCACCCAGCTCGCTTTCCAGCGTGAGGCGAAGGCGCTCGGTATCCCCACCCACCTGACTCCGGTAAGCGAATCGGTTCTCATGCGCGCGTTCGCTGCCGGGAGCGTGGTCATCGTCCTCGTTTCGGGCTATCACATGGTGGCCAGGGGAAGACCACATTGGATTTTTGCCTTCGGCCGCGACGGACGCCGTGTGCTCATGCACGATCCGGCGGCCATCAGAGATGATCAAGGGATGGCGGTCGCCGCCGAGACCTATGCGGTACCGTGGCCCGCGTTCGAGCGCGTGACCCATTTGGGTCGCGAGCGGCTGAGCGCGGCCATCGTCATCCGGAAAGGACGTTCATGACCGGCTGGGTCATTCTGGTCGACCAGCCCAAAGATCTTCCCAACGCCGAAACCCCGCACAAGGTCATCACGACGAGCGAGCATCTCGCCCGTCCGCGTCTGTTCGGCATGGGACGGCCGAAGCTCAATCTGGCGCGCTCCTACGCCTATCAATCGAAGGGCTATTACGCTTCGCTGCTGGCGGAAGCGCGCGGGCATCGCGTCGTGACGACGGTCGAGACCATGCTGGAGCTGCGGTTTCTACCCTCCCCCTTGTGGGGAGGGTCAGCGCGAAGCGCCGGGGTGGGGGTCGTCCTGTGATTCGATGGACCCCCACCCCCAACCCCTCCCGACAAGGGGGAGGGGAAGCAGAGCGAGTGCGCAGCGTGACCATGCGTCCAACAGGATTCGTTCATTTCTTCTGCGCCGTCTTCGCTTCTGCGCTTCTGTGCGCCTCGGCGACCGCGCACGCGCAAACTCTGGACAAGGTCTCCTTCGGCACCAACTGGGTGGCGGAGGCCGAGCACGGCGGTCACTACCAGGCGCTGGCCGACGGCACCTATCGCCGCTACGGGCTCGACGTCACCATCGTGCCGGGCGGGCCCAACGTGAACAACCGCATCCTGTTGCCGGTCGGAAAGCTCGACTTCTTCATGAGCGCCAACACGCTGCAAAATTTCGATGCGGTCGAGGGTCATATTCCGATGCTTGCGGTTGCCGCGATGTTCCAGAAAGACCCGCAGGTGCTGATTGCGCATCCGGGGCAGGGGATCGATAAATTCGAAGACCTGAAGAAGCTCACGCTGTTCGTCTCCAAGGAGGGGCTCGCGAGTTACTTTCAGTGGCTCAAGGCGGATTTCGGTTTCAGCGAGAAGCGGGTGAAGCCCTATACGTCCAATCCGCAGCCATTTCTCGCCGACAAGCGCAGCGCCATGCAGGGCTATGTGACCTCCGAGCCCTTTGCCATCGAGAAGCAGGCGAGATTTACGCCGAAAGTCTTTCTCCTCGCCGACTATGGCTTCAACAGCTATTCGACCCTGATCGAGACGCGCCGCGACCTGGTGGCCAACAAGCCCGATCTCGTGCAGCGCTTCGTCGACGCCTCGATCATCGGCTGGATGAACTATCTCTATGGTGACAACAAAGCGGCGAATGCCCTGATCAAGCGGCAGAACCCGGAAATGACCGATGAATTGCTGGCCTACTCGATCGCCAAGATGAAGGAATACGGCATCGTCGATTCCGGCGACACGCTCACGCTGGGCGTCGGCGCCATGACCGACGCGCGCATGAAGAACTTTTACGACAAAATGGTGCGGGCGGGCGTGGTCAAGCCGTCGATTGCCCTTGACAAGGCCTATACGCTGCAATTCGTGAACAAGAAGGTCGGTATCGATCTGCGAGCGAAGCAATGAGGATCGACGTGTCCCGCCCTAGCGAGCGCGCATCTGTTTCTCTCAGGCAAGCTCCTGCGCGCGAGCGCGAGCCGGGACCCAGGGCCACACGACAGTGCGCGATGGATGCTCCGCGCTGTTTGCCGCTGGGTCCCGGGTCTTGCTCCGCTCGCCCGGGACACGCGTTAATGAGTGCAATGACCCGCATGTTTTACGTAATGACATGCTGGCTGCTGCTCGCCGGTTCGGCTTTCGCGCAGTCCTTTCCCTCGCACCCGCTGCGGATGATCGTTCCGGCGCCGCCAGCCGGCATCACCGATTTGTCCGCGCGATTGGTGGGAGAGGGTCTGCGCGCAAAATTCGGCCAGCCAGTCGTGGTCGAGAACAAGTCTGGCGCCAATGGCCTGATTGGGTTGCGCGAGCTGCTCAAGGCGGAGCCCGACGGCTACACGCTGATGGCCGGCACCATGGGCAATTTCGTTCTCGGCTACGCCATGGAGGTCAATGCGCCCTTCGACGCGTTGCGCGACCTTAATCCGATCGCCGGCACCGCCGAATACGCAACCGCCATGATCGTCAACACCAAGACGCCAGTGAATTCGGTCAAGGAGTTCATCGACTACGCCAAGGCGCGGCCGGGCAAGCTCACCTTCGGCTCGACTGGCACCGCCGCGCTCGACTATCTCGCGGTCCAGCTGTTCATGAAACAAACCGGCACCCAGTTGGTGCATGTGCCCTACCGCGGCGGGCCTGCGGCGCTTAACGATCTCATGGGGGGGTCGATCGACGTGCTCATCGAGGTGTTTCCGGTCGTGATGGAGCAAATCAAGACCGGCGCGGTCAAAGGACTGGCCGTCAGCAGTCCCTATCGGCTGCCGAGCATTCCACAGGTCCCGACCTTCAATGAGGCCGGGGTGAGCGGTGTCGAGCTGACCGGATGGCTCGGCGTCTATGGTCACCCGCAAATGCCCGACGAGATCCGCGCCACCCTCGGCGCTGCCATCGCCGATATCGTCAAGCAGCCCGACATCGGTGAGAAATTTCGCGCCATCGGCTTCGAGCCGACCGGGCTCGGCGTCCGGGAGTTTTCCGACTTCCACGCCGCCGAGGTGCAGCGTTGGGTCGCGTTCATGACCGAAGCCGGATTGCGGAAATAGAGACTCTCTTAGCAGCGGCCTCGCCTTTCACACGTCATGCCCGGCCTTGTGCCGGGTATCCACGTCTTGTTTTCTCTTGTTTCAGCATGACGCGCTGAATGGATGCCCACTTGTCCGCTGATCCTTCGAAATCCGCCACACCCGTCGTCGTGCTCAACGGCGTCGGGAAAAGCTTTGCCAACGGCGTCCTCGCGATCGAGCGCATGAGCCTCAAAGTCTTGCCGGGCGAATTCGTGTCGCTGCTCGGCCCCTCGGGTTGTGGCAAATCGACGGCGCTGCGGATCATCGCCGGTTTGAGCGAGCCGACCAGCGGACGGGTCGAGTGGCCCGAGGTCGAGGCGGCTTCGCGCCGCATCGGTTTCGTATTCCAGGAGCCGACGCTGATGCCGTGGGCGACGGTTGAGGCCAATGTGCGCCTGCCGTTGAAACTTTCCGGGGTCGAGCCGAACGCACAAGCACGCGTCGATGCGGCGCTCGCGCGCGTTGGCCTGTTCGGGTTTGCGGAGAGCTATCCGCGCGAGCTCTCAGGCGGCATGAAGATGCGCGCCTCGATCGCCCGCGCGCTGGTCACCGAGCCAAATCTTCTGTTGATGGACGAGCCGTTCGCGGCGCTCGACGAGATCACGCGCTTTCGTCTCAATAACGACCTCTTGGCGCTTTGGCAGTCGCTCGACAAGACCGTCGTCTTCGTCACCCATTCGGTCTTCGAGTCGGTCTATCTCTCGCAGCGGATTGTCGTGATGACGCGTCGCCCCGGCCGCGTCTTCACTGAGCTTGCAATCGATGCGCCTTATCCGCGCGAGGAAGCTTTCCGCACCTCCGCCGAGTATGCTGCGCACTGTCGGCGGGTGTCGGACGCACTGGCATGCGCATCTGAAGCGACGGCGCCTTAGTCGTTCGTATTAGGAGGCGAGAAGCCAAGATCCCTCTAGCTTGCCCGGCGCACGTCAAGGCTACGAGTGAATTCCGCGTCATGGCGCTGCTCCGCTGCGCCGTCGAGGATCGCCGATAACGCGCTGGATAACGTCTCGTGCCTGAACTTAAAGCCGCTGGCCTGAGCCTTATCCGGCAAGACTCGTTGTCCCCGCAGGAGTAGTTCGTCAGCAAGATCGCCCGCGAGCCGATGCAGCACTGATGCGGGCATTCTTAACAGCGCCGGCCGATGTAAGGCGCGCGCAAGCGCTCGTGCGAACTGCGCATTCCGCACCGGCGCTGGCGCCGTCCCATTCACCGGGCCCCTGAGCTGCGGGGTCGTAATGATGTGTGCGATCAGCCGGATGAGATCGTCGCGCTCGATCCACGAGATCCATTGCTCCCCGCTGCCAATCGGGCCGCCGAGGCCAAACTCGAAGGGCGCGAGTAGATTGCTGAGCATCCCGGCTTCTATGCCGAGCACGATCCCGATGCGCAATCGGACAACGCGCACTCCGAATTTTTCAACCTCCCGCGCGGCGCATTCCCAGGCCTCGCACACACGATGGCCGAACCCGCGCTTGCCGCCGTCAAACTCGGTCAGCGCCTCATCTTCCCATGTGCCGTACCAACCAATTGCCGAGCCGCTGATCAACACGGCAGGACGGCGCTGCAGGCGCGCGATCAGACGGACGACATCGCGCGTCATCCTCAAGCGCGAAGCGAGAATCCGCCGCCGTTTCCTCCGCGTCCACAGGCCGTTGGCGACCGGCTCGCCCGCGAAATTGATGACAGCGTCGACGGTGGCGTCATTTGCAATTTGATCGAGCCGGGTGACGAGCCGGAAGGGTGGCTGCAGGGTCGCCGCCTTTGCGGGGTCGCGGGCGAGCACGATGACGTCATGGCCCGCGCACGTCAGAGCCTCGGTGAGCCTTCTGCCGACGAAGCCGGTGGCACCGGTGATGAGGACGCATTGTCGGCCTGGCACCGTCCTGACGAGGTCGGCCGCATTGCGTAGCACCAGCCGGTACGCTCGGCGCGCTGCAAAAAAATCGCGCAAGCCGAACACGATCACTCCTGCCGCCGCCAGCGGCGCCAGCACGGTGGCGATGCCATACCAAACGGGAACGATAGCGGTCGGCTGCGTTGCCCAACCGACCAGCACGGGAACGAGTAGCGTGAGGATGGCCCCGTAATTGATCGCCAGCAGGGTGTGTGTGACGCGCTCGCTCGCCGGCAGCTTTCGACTCAGATCCTCCTCGACGAAGTCGATCAGGGTGATGACGACTTCCGCTGCCAGCACGGATATGACTACGATCGCCCAGAAGCCCTTGAGCTCGAACAAGCCGAGCGCGAGGAAGAGCACGGCGTAAGCGAGATTGCGGGCGCCGTGAAGCTTAAGCTCGCGGCGCTGCGAGACGCGCCACGCCAGCCGTTCCATCATTTCGTGATGGTAGACGATGTCGAACAGGCCGAGCGCCAGCTGAACGGCGATCAAGGCCCAAAGCAGCGGGGATGTCATGGCGCAATCTCCCGGAATATGGCCATCTGGCGCAGGAGCAAGCCGAAACGCGGATGGAAGATCTGCAGCGTGAAGCTGAATTTCGCGTCGGGAAGCTCGGCGTGAGTGACGTAGAGCGTGCCAGGAGTGAGCCAGGCCGGCAGGAACAGGCACCGACCGAACAGCTCGAGGAAATAGTTCTTGCTGCGGAAGACCAATGCGCCTTCGCGGGCATAGACCGTCAGCGTCATGCCGACGCCGCGGCCGACATATTCCTCAAGGCCAGTCGGACCGGCGAAGCGCTTGCACGAATGGATGACCTGCGGAAATCCCTTTCGGCGCGCATAGAGGCGGGTCCAGTTCTGGCCGCCACTGACCGGGTCTTCCGTCACCGTTACCACGCTTGCGGCATGGACGGTCGGCGCGCGGGCGCTTCGAGCCGCAGCCTCGCGCGTCAGCGGCAAAGGAGCGCCGATGAGACGTGCGGCCTGGGCGAGCCACCAGCCCGCCCAGCTCGTCCGCGTTTGCAGGATTTCGCCGGCGTAGACGAGCGTCTGCCCGCCGGCAAGGCGCTTGCTGAAGCGGCGGCGGATCGCGAGCGGGAGCGAGAGCCATTCCGTCTCCGTCATCAGCGCGCGAAAGCGCAGATCACCCAACTCGTGCCTTGGCTCGGACCTTGGCTCACGCTTCGGCGCGACTGGGCTTCGCAGGACTTCGGCGACGGCAGCGGGCGCACGCATGGGCGCCTCCCGGGCGGCTACTTGCGTCTGTTGAACGGTATGAGGCCGACGATGCGGGTGCCGAGACGGATGAGCGCGGCGAGCTTTGATTTCGGTACTGTGAGCATCTGCATGTACCAGCGATCCAGCATTTCAACGAAGGCCAGCATGTCGTTGAGCCTTTTGCGCGCGAGCGGATGCAGCTTCGGATCGCGCTCGGCATCGGCCACGCATGCCCTGAGCGTCTCGACCGCGGGGTCGATCTCGCGTTCCTTGCGGATCGCGGCGATTCGCATGGCGATTTCCCAGACGTCGGTTTCGGCCTCGAAATGCTCGCGCCGGTCACCCTTGACGGGCACGCGCCGGATCAGATCCCAGGCCATGAGTTGCCGGATCGAGGTCGAAACGTTCGATCGCGCGAGCCCGAGCATGGCGGCGATGTCCTCGGCCGTGCGCGGCCGTTCCGAGAGATAAAGCAGCGCATGAATTTGGCTTATCGAGCGGTTGACGCCCCACTGCCCGCCCATGTCGCCCCAATGCAGCACGAAGCGCTCGGCCGCGCCGGGGAGCTTAACGGTCTTTTCCGTCATTTCTGTCATTACAGAAATATCGGGAATTTTCGAAAGAAAGTCAAGGGGCGCGCCGGGACGGGGCAAAATCGCACACTCGGCGCCGCAAGGGTCGCCGAAGTCGGATATATCGGACTTCGGCTGAGAGGGCCCTCCCCGCAAGCGGGGCGAGGGTTGGAGCTCGCGGCGCTGCCGGAGCGCCTACGACTTCACCGCGTCTGCGGCAGGCTCAGCGTATATTGTAAGATGAGATGGGCGAAGATGAGTGAGCCGAGGATAAAGAGCGAAGCGGGCCCGCTCATCGACCGCACATTACGCGTGCTGCTGCCGATCGCAGTGCTCGCGCTCGGCGTGGTGCTCTGGGAGCTCGTGGTGCGCCTGGGTGATATTCCGCCCTACGTGCTGCCAAGCCCATGGCTCGTCTTTTCCACCCTGATCTCCGATCGCGCCATCTTGTTGGCATCTCTTCTCGTCACGCTCGCGACCACGCTCGAAGGTTTTCTGCTCGCGGCCGTCGGCGGTATCGGCCTTGCCGTCCTGTTCAATCAGTCGCGGCTCATCGAATATTCGCTCTATCCCTACGCGATTATCCTGCAGGTGACGCCGATCGTGGCGATTGCGCCGCTCCTGCTCGTTTATCTTCCGCAGCCGGCGGCGGTGCTCGCTTGCGCCTGGATCGTTGCCTTCTTTCCCGTGCTCGCCAACACCACGCTCGGGCTCAATTCGGTCGACCACAACCTCGCCGACCTTTTCCGCCTCTATGGCGCGACGCGCCTGCAGATGCTCTTCGACCTCAAGCTGCCGGCGGCGCTGCCCTATATCCTCGGCGGCTTGAAGATCGCCGGCGGGCTCTCGTTGATCGGCGCGGTGGTTGCAGAGATCGCCGCCGGCTCGGCCGGCGCCGGCTCGGGGCTTGCCTATCGCATCGTCGAATCGGGCTACCGTCTCAACATCCCGCGCATGTTCGCGGCGCTCATCCTCCTCTCGCTCGCCGGCATCGTCATCTTCTTCGCGCTGTCGCTCGTTTCGCACCTCATGCTGCGGCGCTGGCATGAGAGCGCCATCGTGCGCGAGATCTAGGCGTCCTTCGGAGCCCGACGACCTGTCGGGCAACCTCCTTGTCCAATTGGGGCTCGCGACCGAGCCCCTCAATCGGCAATGGTACGAGCGCACGACCGGCGAGGTTATCAAGGACATCCAAAGCTGGGTCCGCCACCCGTGATCCGCTGGATGGCCGCGACGCTGGACGGCATTGTCGAAGGCAGCGGCGCGGTGTTCGAAGCCAAATTCATGTTGCCTTGGTCGTTCTCGGAAGAGATGGCGGCGGAGCGGCACATGGCCCAGCTCCAGCACAACATGTGGGTGACCAATGCCACGGCCGCGGTGCTCTCGATTATCACCGGCGGCGGCAAATGGGTTGAGATCAAGATACCAGCCGATTCGCTCTACCAGCACCTCCTTCTGACCGCGGAAAAGAAATTCTGGCGCTGCGTCGAGAGTGGCGAACCTCCTCGCCTTTTTGGCGCCGAACCACCTCGGGCCCGCGTCGAGGCGGTGCGGATCGTCGACATGAGCTCGTCAAATGCGTGGGCGGAATTCTCGAACGTGTTTCGGCGGACCAAAGAGGCCTACCTCGAGCACGAGAACGCGAAGGCGGAACTCAAAGGCCTTATGCCGGAGGACGCCAAGGAGGCGATCGGTCACGGGGTACGAGCAAAGCGCTCAAAATCAGGCGCCGTGAGCTTTGATGTGCTCAGCGTGGAGGTTGATCGTGCACGGCTCCAGTGAGTCAATCGGCACTATTGCAGCGGCGCTCGCCAAAGCGCAGGCGGAGCTGAGCAATCCAGAGAAATCGCTTGTGGCCAGCATTCGCTCCCCTTTCCTCCGTGAAGGAGAGCGCACCTTCCGCTACGCTCCGCTATCAAGCGGTCTCGATATCGTGCGCAAAAGTCTTGGTAAGCATGAGATCGCGACGATCCAGCCTAGTGCGATCGACAAAGACGCCGGACTTCTCCGCCTCACTACGGTCCTTGCTCATTCGTCGGGCGAATGGGTCTCATCGGAATGGCCGGTGTGCCAAATCACCGATATTGCTTCAGCGCAGCGCATGGGGGCGGCACTCACCTACGCCCGGCGCTATGCCCTGTTCACGTTGGTCGGTATTGCCGGAGAAGACGATCTCGACGCACCGGATCTTGGTCCCGGTGGGAGGGCTGAAGTAGAGCTGCCACGAGCTGATTATCAGACCCAATCAGACGGGGATGGCGGCCTAGCAGGCCGGACACCTCGTGGAGGTAGTAACTCAGCAGCTTCAGCCAGACCGGTCCTTGCGCCTGACGAATCGGCAATCGTGAGGGAGCGATTGGTCGCTGAACTGTCGGCTATCAATACGGCAGATGAGGCGGCGGTCTGGGCGCAGCAAAATCTGCCTGTCAAGGACACTCTCACAGCGGGGGATGCCAAAATTCTCGAGGAGCGGTTTCAGGCTAGGCTCCCTGCAATTGGCGAAGGCCATGCCCCGGATGGGACGACCTGTGCCGATGCGCTCGATGGTGTGGCCCCTTGCCAACCGCCTCATGCCGTCCCTGACAAAAACTTCGTATCTGCTGGCCAAGCGGGTGCGGACACCAGCCACAAAACTTCTCCGGTGCCCAAAAAGCGATCTCGCGGCGGGGTGATCCGCGCTTTGGGCAAAGCTGTCCGTCTGCGCGATAAGGACCACCGGAGGTTTGTGCTGCGGCAGCCCTGTCTTGTGTGCGGCCGCGTACCGTCGGATCCGCATCACCTCACGTTTACCCAACCGCGCGGGCTTGGATATAGAGTGAGCGACGAGTTCACCGTCCCGGTTTGCCGGATCCATCATCGCGAGCTTCATCGCTCTGGTGATTAGGCCGCATGGTGGCAGAAGCTCAACATCGATCCGCTTCCAGTCGCTCTCAAGCTCTGGCAGCACACGCGGCTCAACAACGACGAATTCGCCCCATCAACAGGCATCAGACCGTCGCAAGCTGCGCCAAAGTCGGATGGGTCGCCTTAAAGGCGATACGATTTAGCGCACAGGCTCTTGGTTGCTGAATGGCGATCTGGTTGGAACCTGCACGACGATAAAGTCCAACCCGGCCGCCTGATGGCCAACGGGCCTGATCGGGTGGATCAGTTTCGGCGCGCAGCACGAGCACACAACGGTCCGAATCGGTTTGCGCCCGGTACGTCCATCGACAATTTTCTCATCCGGAAAATGATCCCGGATGCACTCCTCCCTGAGCCGAATCATTCGACATTGTTATCCGATCCACAGCAGTCAATTTTGAGATAGGTTCATACAACAAGCAGCTCACTGCACTTCTTGTGGTCGATCTCGGACGACGACTGCCTTATGCATGGGACCCTCCCAGAGCCATCGTCAGCGCCAGCCTTTGCTGCTACCGGAGCGCGCGATCTGCACCGGTACGATCGCCTTCCCGATCGGCCATAGCGCCAGACCGGCGAGCTTCAGGTGCGCCCAGGCGAACGGGATGCCCACAATGGTCAGGGCGAGCAGGATGGCCGTGACGAGGTGGCCGAGCGCCAACCACCATCCGGCGAGAAGCAGCCATACGATGTTGCCGATCACCCCCAGCGGACCGGTGCCGACGTCTTCGCGGCCGAAATATTCGTCGCGCGGTACAGCCTTGTAGCCAAACGGCAGCAGCGTGTAGGCGGCGATGTTGAACGCAGCTCTTGCCCAAGGCAAGCCGACAATGGTGATCGCCATAACGACGGCGGCGATCACCCAACCGAGCGCCATCCACAGGCCGCCGAAGACGATCCAGAGCAAATTGAGAAGGAGGGAGATCAGGGACATCGCGACGCGGCGACCGACGACGATGCGCTCATCGCCAGCGCTCGTGGTCCAGCCACTCCCGTAACAGCCGCACGTTTCGCCGGTTCGCGCGCCACAACACATCGAAGGCGTCGCCGACCAGTGGCACCGCGCCGAACACACCGTCGACTGCCACGTTGCCGAGCATGCGCGCGATAACATGGCCCGGTGCGCCGAGCTGGTAGGCCTCGTGCACGATGAACAGCGACAGCGCCGTGGTGATGATGTCGCCGACGACCGGAAAGAGCCCGATCAGCGCATCGAGGCCGAAGCGCACGCCGGTACCTGGAATGACGAGCGCGGTGTCGAGCAGGGTCGCAAGCGCGTCGATCCGGGCAATGCGGGCGTCACGGGAGCGGGGGCGCGCCAAGTCGGCGAAACCGAAGCCATAGGTGGTGGTCATGGTGAGTGAGAGGTAGACCCGCGGCCTTGGATTGCGTTCTGGGATTATAATGACGAATCGGTACGCGTGCGACGCTCCGCCATGAACTGATCGAACTCCGCCTTGTCCTTCGCCATTCGCAGGCGAACGAGAAACTCCTGAAACTCCCGCTGCTCCTCTTCCAGCCGCCGTAACGTCTCCTGGCGATACTCATCAAAAGCCCGGTTCCCGCTCGGCCGCGTCGACGGCTGCCACCAAGTCCCGGCAGGACGCATTTGGTCCGCCCCTCCATACCAACGAGTCACGCCCCCGCCTTTCGAGGAAGTCATTCGCCCGCTCCCAATAATGAATGCCAAGGTGGCAAGACCAAGCGGCCACCAGATGAAGAAGCCGAGGATCATGAGCGCAATCCACGCCGGTTTTCCCAACTCATCGAGCTTTGCAACGATCGGCATAGTGGCCTCGTCAGTGAATGTTAATCACATTTACATGAATAAAGTCGTTCGGCCTTCTTGTCAAGCGCGACGACCTATGAAGATCGGGCACCTGGCACGGTGAGGCCCAAGCCGCGAAGATAGATGAGCAATGCTGCCTCCAACAAATCCTCAGGAGACATTGGAAACGACCGCCGCGCCGCGTCACCTCGCCCGAACAGGGACGCGATCCCATGCGACAGCGCCCAGATGTGCAGCGTCATCATGAGGGCTGGGGGACGCTGCCGCGCCGGCATTGTGGCGATGAGCCGCTCGGTAGCGGTTCGCAACATGGCGAAGGCCCGCTCCCCGGCTTTCTGCAATTCCGGGCTCGCGTCGGGTGGGATGCCGGCCTCGAACATCGCGGAATAGTAGGCTGGCTCGCTCTTTGCGAACCGAAGGTAGGCTTTCCCGAGCCGGTCAAAGGCTGCGAAGGCATCTGGACGGCCGCCGTCCCAGGCGCTTTCAAGCGTAACCGCGAATCGATCGAAGCCACGCCGTGCCACATCGATCAACAATTCGTCGCGGTCGCGAAAATGTCGGTAGGGCGCTGCCGGACTCACTCCTGCCCAGCGGGCGGCTTCCGCGAATGTGAAGCCGGCAGGTCCCTTCTGCGCGATCAATTCCAGCGCGGCGCGGATCAAGGCCTCTTTCAGATTGCCATGGTGATAGCCGCGAGGACCTGAACGTCCGCCTTCTCTCGACCAGCTCATGTGAAGGGTTCTTACATGACTCGCGAGAGGGCGTCGACACCGGCTTATTGCCTTCGCATACAAACGTCGCCCGCAATTGCACCATGCTTATCAGCGCGTCGCTATTAACCGTTCCAGAGACGCGTTCACCAACTGCCCCAGTGTGGCGCTCGCCACTCTTGCCGTTCTCCCGCCGATTGTTGTCCAGTCCCCCACTGCCAACCCCACTGTTGCTGGGCTCGCCAAGGATCCCGTGACCACGGATTATCGGATTTAATGCCGAGCGCGCCAGATGCGCCGCGCCTGGCATTAATTCCTTCTTGAGACATCAGGCGATACGCGGTGTCGATGACCCTGCCTTTGCGATCCACACGAAAGCATTCAGAAAACGCTTTTCCGCGCCCGCTCTGCACTTCGCTCGGCTCGAGATCGATCGATTGGCACGCGAGCTGGCGTTTGGCCTCAGGCGACGGCGGGGCGAGTGCAGCTTTCGGCGAAGCGTAGGCCCACGCCGCCTGAATTACCGGCTCAAAGATCGGAACTGCGATATGGCCGCCGGTCGAGCCGCCGCCCAGCGTGCGGCGCTTGCCATCGGCATTATCGTAGCCGATCCAGACCGCGACGGTCACGTCGTTGGTGAATCCCACAAACCAGGCGTCGTTCTCGTCGTCGGAGGTGCCGGTCTTGCCCGCGACGTAGGGGGATAGACCGGCGATGGCCCGCGCCGTGCCCCGAGCTAGCACGCCTTGCAGCATGGTCTTGAGCTGATAGAAGGCGGTACGGTCCACAGATTTGATCGTCACCGACGATTTGGGATCGTGGTGATAAACGACCGCGCCGTTGCGCTCGATACCTTCCACGACATGGGGC
>Ga0126381_100000703_pt1 | contig 37007 bp, 50 predicted proteins | sample PanSoiMetPlot_28_FD_96465 | JGI IMG/M metagenome (GOLD analysis project Ga0126381, IMG submission 96465) | Tropical forest soil microbial communities from Panama - MetaG Plot_28 | ecosystem: Environmental > Terrestrial > Soil > Tropical forest > Bulk soil | place: Panama | collected 2016-02-17 | reverse complement strand
TTTGCCGATGCCGAGGTACTTGAGCCGTGCCTTGGTCGGCAGTCGGTTGAGGTAACCGGCGACGATCCGCTCGGCGCCTTGCTCGGGTGTGAGATTGTCGATGAAGGCGCCGCGCCACTCGCGGTGCCAGATCGCTCGCGGATCGATCTCGACCTCGGCCAGGAGCTTCGCGACCGCACCCTTCCAGGTGGGGAAGTCGGTCATGTCGACTCCTTTCTAACCCGCTTGATCGATTTGATTCGCACCAGCGTGTCGGGATACATGCGCGGGAGAAAGTCGCGGACTTCCTGTGCCGTGTTGGCGCGGAAATAAACCTGATCCGGTTCGTCGCGATCGGAGCGAATGATCGTTGCGCAGAAGTGGGTCATGATCGCCCCTCTTGGCCGCGCTCGTCATCCCAGGTGACGCGGCCCACCGTGTTGCCGTTGGAGTCGATGATAGGGCGCGCTCGAATGTCGTCTCCGTCATCGACCCTGCTGATGATCTCGCGCAGGATCGCCATGATCTCCATCCGCGCGTTCGGCTGGAACGCGTCGTTGTCGGTTTCGAATTCGATACGGAATGTCATGACGCGTCCCTCTTGGCTTTGAGCGCGGCCATTGCCTTGCGGACGTTCTCGGGGTTTTCCTCCAGGCCGTTGGCCATGAGCCATTCGACCACGTCGAGGTTATAGGAAGCGTTCCAGCTTCCGGTGGTGGCCAACGTCGACTGGCGCGCTGTGCCAACGCGCGGCACCTGCGTTTCCATTTCGACGACGGTCTCGGGCGGTTTCTGCCCTCGTCCATCGGGGAGCGGATACGCGTTGCACTTGATCATGCCGTTGACCAGGCTCGATCGAGCGGACTTGTTTTCGATGGCCTTCTGGCCAAGCTTCCGCGCCAGGGCGTCCTCGTCGATCTCAAGATCGACCTGGCACGACACATCCTCGTACTCGCGTGGGTAGGTGCCGCGCTTGTGACGGCGCAGCCTGATCTTCGTGGTGAAGTGTTTCATCAGACTTCCTCCTTCGTTGTCAGCCATAGACGATCTCCTTCAGCGTCACGCACTGCAGGAACACGTCCGCGGTGATCGCGTCGTCGTTCTCGTTGACGATGTCGGCGAAGTGGCTCCGATGCTTCTCGGCCATGAGTTGGAGCCCGCGTTTGATGTCGAGCAGGTCGACGATGTGCTCCTTGGTCTCGTCATCGTCGACCTGCTCGACCACGCGCAGCCGAAGCTGTGTGTTCTCGTAAAGCTCCGGTGCGGCGTACCAGGGCTGTTCGCTCAAGCTGTCCTGGTCCGGTCTTTCCAGGAAGAGACCGCTGCACCAATAATTACAGCCGCCCTCGACCGCGGAGATCATCAGGCAGGCGATGCGCTCGCCCGAGATCGTGGTGGTGGTGGTGATGTCCATCAGGTTCCTTCCTCCAATAGCAACAGCATCTTGGCGCGGGCGTCGGCGTCGGCTTCGTCGAGCCGTGCGAACAGGCGCGGGTGAAGTTTGCGGGCGAGCTTCTCGGGGATGCGTCGGCACTTGCGCAGGTACTCGTGCGCGACCGCGCCGAGCGATGTGTCGGAATTGGCGTGGCCGAACGTCGCCACGAGGGCTTCCTGTTCACCATTGCTGCAACGGTGCTCGTCGCCGAGGAGCAATGCCACGACGTTCAGCTCGCCACCGCCATCGGCGAAGGCCTTGAGCTTCTTGATGCTGGTGCGCAGCGGCAGCACCGGCCTGGGATCGGCGAACCGGTTGTCGTATGGTTCGGGTTGCTGCAGCGTGCCAGGGAGATCGGCGTAGAAGCGGTAGCCGTTCATGGTTTTACCTCATCGAGCGCGTCGGCTGCGGCACGCATCGCACGATGCAGCTCGTCCGAGATCGGTTCGCCAACCTGGTAGTCGCGCAGAACCTTTTGGATTTTGCGTAGATCGTGTTTCGGTGTGGTCATGGCACGACCCCCCAATTCATGTTCTCGGTGCCGTAGAGATCGAGAATCTCAGCTTCGGTCGCGCCGCGCTCGCGCATCGTCTTGACGCACGGAACGCACACGCCATAGCCAGTGTCGCGGTTCCAATGCTGCCGCCAGGTGCCCGCATAGCGCCCGCAGCAGCAACAGGTGAGGCGGCGGAAGTGGTTGTCTTGACAAACCCTCACGACACTGCCTCGACCGCGACCAGGTTGCCATTGACGTACCGGTAATTGACCGGATCGTCGCACTCGACCACGCGAGTCTCGCGCACGGCAATCCAGCGCATTGCGAGATCACGCACGTTGGCCTCGGCTTCCTCGCGGGTGGCAAAGCGCAGGGCGTTGCCGACGAACTGACCCGACGAGTCAGCGATCACTTCAGGTTTGAAGCTCATTGCAAATCCTTTCGAGGCGCGGACGCGTTGACACAGATGAGACCATCGAAGGTCGCGCCTTCCACGATGCTCTCGACATAACGGGATTCGATCGCCACGGATTCGCAGAAGCGCGGCGCATCGGCGGGAATGTGCTCGGCGATCCAAGCCGTGCCCAATTCGGTGAGCGGCTCCATCAGCCAGATCGTGCCGTGGTTGGTGAAGCGGAGATCGATCATATCGGTTCTCCGCTCGCACGCCGTCGATTGCCGATGTAGCCTGCGAAGAACGCGTCCGCTTCGTCGGTGTCGCCGTAACTCTGAACGGCGATCACGCGAACCACGGCATCGCTGTGATGTGGGCTTTCGTCGAATAGCTTGCGCCCTTCCTTGTGGGCGGCGATCATTGTGCCTTCGTCAGTCATAGCCAACTCCCATCGGGCTGTTTGGTCGGCCAGGGCGTCTCGCCGAACAGGGTGAAGAGGCTCACGCCGTCGACCATCACCTTGCCGACGCCGTCGTCACTGACGGCGTAGGTCGAGCCGATCGTCGGGTGCTCGCCGACCCACTTGGTGGCGAATGCGCGGGCTCGCGCCAGCGTCTTGAACTTGCGGTGCTTATGAACGCCGTCGATCGAGCTGTACGTGACAGCGATGATTCGCGGGTGGTCTGTCATGCAGTCTCTCCCTTCACTTCGGTGAGGTTCTCGCGCTCGCGCTTGGTCAGGGCGTACAGCAGTCCGTCGTTCTCGAACCGGAGCACGTTGTGAGCGATGCGCCGACCGACACGAGCGTTGACCTTGCGAACCGTGAACGTGTCGATGGTTCTCCCGTTGAGGAACTTCAGCGGGGTCGGGAGCTTGACCTTCAGGCCGTCGCGGAGCTTCACGGCGTTCTTGCGCTTGGCGATCCGGGTGCGACATCGCGCGCGCCAGTCGGCGGCGTATTTGGCCGACTCGGTGCCATCCGCGATCGGTGAGAGCATGTCGAGCAATCGCTCGGGGCAACCCTCGCCATCGTAGGGACCGCAAAATTCGTCCATGTCCTTGTAGCCGAAGTTGTAGCCATCGGCGGCCTTCGGCGTGCGCTTCATCAGTACGACCATCGCGTAACGAACCTTGCCGTTCTCGTCGGCCATCAGGCGCGGTTCGGTCGCGGCGTCGCCCTCGATCACTGCGTAGAACGTCCCGGACACCGAGGCGGTCGCAACGATCTTGTCGGCTCCGCTCGCCCACTCGCGCTCGAAGAATTCGCGATCCGTCATCGCACCGGGAACGCGTCGTAGATAAGTCCAACCCATTGCAGTCCTCCGTTAAACCAAGAACAGGAGCAATTCCTCGGCTCCGTACACGGTCTTCTCGCCGCAGCTTTCGCACTTGTATCGCCGCGCATCGGGCTCAACGCCTTCGACCTCGATGCCGCACGCGACACAGAACCCGGGATTGTCGAGTGACATCATCGAGCGCTCGGCCGCCTCGACGACCACGTCTTCCGTGATCGACTTGTGAACTTCACGACCGTCAACTTTCATCGTTTTCCCTTTCGCTTGCTTCGTAGGACTTTGGTGAAATCGGGTGGCGCGCCGTCGTACGTCGCCACGCGGAAGCTATGGAACCCGTCGAGCTTCGCGATCTCGATGATCGCGTTCGCGGCTTCCTCGCTGGCCAAGCGACTTGCCAGCAGTTCCTCGGTGTAGCGTTCGGTTTCGCCAGCACGCAGGCCGTACAGCAGGTACTCGGTTGTCATCGTTCATCCTTCCGGTACACCCGCGGGAACGGTGTGTCCGTGTCCCAATAGTTCGGGATGGTGCTGTCGTTCTCGGGGACAATCTCGTAGCGGTTGTTGGAGAGGCTGGTCGCCTCGGCCAGGGCCTCTTCGACACTGACGAAAGTCTCCGCGCAGTGCTTGCTTGCGGCCCACCATGCCCCGGCGCGATCCCAATCAGGCTTGAGGTAAACGTGATAGGGGATCGGGGGCCGATCGCGCGCCGCGTCCGAGTAAGGGTGGTAGCTGGCGTCGGTGGTGGTCATCGATCGGATCAGGTATCTCGTCATCTTTCCTCCACCACTAATATGGGGCGCCGCGCCCGCATTTTCAAGGTGCAAGGGCGGCGCGCACAATCTTGGCGGCCTCGCGATAGGTGAGTGCCTCGCGGCGGTACAGGAGTGCCAGCCCCTCGTCAGTGTGCAGATCGGCCGCCAGGTTGGCGGTGTTGGCGCGCTCGTCGAGCTTGCGCGCCGCTTGTTCGCATCGTCGTTCCACGTCACACATTGCAGTCTCCTTCCTTCATCAGGTGTTCTTCGATCTCCTGCAGATCGCGCAGCACCGATTCGAGTGCCCTGAGTCGACCTTCGTGCTCGCGCGACGCGATCTCAATCGCCTCGAACTCGGCAAAGCCGGGGATGGTGTAGAAGTCGCGCCCGTGCGGTGCGGCTCGCTGCAGCTCGCCGTAGGCCGTGTCGATGGCCAGGATGGCGGCGCGGGTCTGTCGCCTCAGCTCGCCGCGGCTAGTGCCGTTCAAATGCACCTGGGGAAGCAACACGCCGCGCTCGCTTCGCGCGGAGTCGCGGATGCCCTGCTCGCGCTTCGTCGCGAACTGTGCCTCGCGGCGTTCCACTTCGCGCAGGGCTGCAGCCTTGAGCATCTTGCTGCCGTTGCCCGGGTATTGGTCAGTGGCGACCGTGAACCATCCGCCGCGGGGCGAGTAGCTCATCCGCGACGTGATCCCGAGGGTCTGGGCGGCGGCGTTGTGGCGCTCGACGATCGACTCTGGTGTGATCGATCGGGCGCTAACGCGTTCCTCGATCCCGGCCAGTTCGCGTTTGAACTGGCTGTTGGTGAGCGGTTGCAATCCGCCGCGCGAAAGCTGAGCACGAAGATAGGTCACGCGCTCGCGCTCTTGTTTGGTCATCGTCATCGTTGCAGTCTCCTTTCAATCGTGCGTGCCGATATGCGTGTCTCCGTGCGTCGGGCAGGTGAACGAGTACATGCAGACGCAGGGGGTGAACTCGGCCTTGTCGCAGCACGCGAACCGCGCCTTGATGTCGGCTCGGTAGCATTCGGTCGAGCAGCACTTCTGCTCGAAGCATCGCCGCGCCCAGGCGGCGGTCGACTCGTCCAGCTTGCTGCCGCACACTCGGCAGAGATCGTATTTGGCCATCACGTCAGTCATCGTTGCTCCTTCAATTGGCGTAGAAAACCCACACGTTGCCATCGTGCTCGACGAAGTAATTGTCGCCTCGGGCGTCGCGCGCGTAGGCCTCGTAATCGAAGTAGTACCGGAGGTTCTCGGGGATTTTTTCGAGCGCGCCGGTCGACTCCAGGAAGTCCTCGGCCCAGGCCTTGGCGCTATCGTAGGTCCCGGCGTAGGCCTCGCGCGCCTGCTCGATCGTGCCCGATTGATCGACGCCGTTCTGGTAGACTTCGAGTAGCTCGCGGTCGTTCTCGTCGAGATCGAGCCATTCGAAAAGCTCGTCACTCACGTAGGACTCGGAGTACATCGCTCGCGGGAAGCCCTCGAAGTCCTGGAACATGAACTCGGGGTCACCCTCGTCCTTGTGAAGCTCGGCGCACGCTTTGAGGAAGTCTTCCTTGTCGGCGTAGTCTTCCAGGTCGAGCCATCGGCCGAACAGCGAACCGCTGTTGTACTTGGCGTAGGTCCCGACGTAGAGGCGTGGGGTCGTTGCAGTCGTCACGTCAGTCAGCTCCTTTCTTTTCGAACAGCTTGGCGAATTCTTTTTCGGCCTCGATGCGGCGGATGATTTCGGCCTTGGGCAGAAACCGAACGTCGCCGTACTGGTAACCGTCGTAGTAAGGCAGGTGGATCAGGATCGACTTGCGGCCGTCGCCGAGCATGTACTCGGCGTATCCGTCAGCGACTTGGAATCGGACGATCTCGCCGGTGCGCTTGCCGGTGTAGCCCTTGGTTTTCAGCCATGACGTGACCTGCAGCTTGTGGGCCTCGATCTTGGCGTTTTCCTTTTCGCGGTCGTAGTTCGCATAGTCCGGGTTGGGGGCCGGGATCGGGCAGGCGTAGACTTTCATGTGCAGTTTCCTTTCATCGCTAGGCTTGCGATCACGGCGTCCACTTCGGCCAGCATGCGTTGGGCCTCGGCGAACCGCGCGACCAGGGCGGGGAATTTTTCGTGGTCATCAAGGTCGTCGGGATCGTTGTTCTCGACGAACTGGCTGAGCGCTTCCGAGAGCATCAGCACGCGATCGAAGGTCATTTGGTCTCCTTCTCGGCCTTCACGCGCAGGAATTCGGGGATGGGCTCCAGCTCGCGGCCCGTCCCGGTGGGGGTCCAGTCGGCTCGCAGGGCCCAGGTCAGTTGCACGGCGCGGCGCGTGGCCGCGGCGTTCTCGTTTCGGTAGGGGTGTTTCCACTTCAGTCCGTTCATCGTGCGAACCGCTCGGCTCTCAGGGCCAGGTGGCGCGCCGTGGCGCGGACTGGCACGGGCTCAGGGCCCGCGGGGAGCAAGGTCTCGGCCCACCGGACGAGGGTGGCGAGGGCCTTGTGCAACCAGTTCTTTCGGGTCTTTCTCATTCGTTCCTCCACTGGAAATATAGGGCGTGGCGCCTCCATTTTCAAGGGACCACAGGTGGTAAAATCCCACTTCACGCGGTGGCCCCCCTGGTGCCGAAGTACTCCCACGCCAGCTCGTGGAGGTAGTAGATGGCGCCCTTGCCGAAGAACTCGAAGGCCAGGACGAACCCCACCGCGACGCCTACCTTGCCGGTCAGGAAGTAGGTCAGGCCGAAGGCCTCGCAGCACCCGACGGCCCGCCAGGTCAAGGTCTTGGCGAGCTTCCGCATGACGGTCGTTTTCATGTTTGCTCCGTTTCCCATTGCACGAATAATATGGGCGTGGCGCCCGTATTTTTCAAGGGAACCGGCGGTAGCAATAAGCCAGCTCACCCGGGCAGCTCGACGGCGAGTCCGCCCGGGCGAAACTGGTACGCGGCCCTTTTCCTCTCATGACCCTTCCGTGGCAGGGATTCTCACCCTTCGCGCCGTTGTTTTGTTCGATTTTCTCGGTCTACGCTGATCCGCTGTGGGGCCTGCAATGGGCTTCCGTCGCCCAAACCGTGCCGGGGGATGTCGGCGCCCGGCCGCCGCCTGGGGGAGTCAGCTCCAGGTCTCGAACCAGGAGGCCTAAACGTGTCGGAGGGAACCTGGTCTCCCCTTCCGCCCTTGGACGGTGGCCATCAGCCGTGACCACTCGGCAACCGTTGGGGGAATGCCCGCACCATGCAGTGCCTGTTGGAGGGGCTACCTCCGCATTCACTCAGGGGTGTTGGGCTTTCCCTGACACCAATAATATGGGCATGGCGCCCGCATTTTGCAAGGGGTCGTATGGCTGATGCAAGCGATTGGTTCGTTGTCGATGTGTCGGAGATCGACAGCATGGCCGCGACCATGAACGCCGCGGCCGATCAGATTCCGTTTGCGCTCGCCAACGCGATGAACCATGCCGCGTTCGTGACGCGGCAGTACCTGATCGACAACACCTGGCCGCAGCACGTCCACATGCGCAATCCGAACTTCATGCGCGCGGCGCTGCGGGTCGAGCAGGCGACGAAGCAAAATCTGACGGTGGAAATTTACGACGCGTTGAACAGGTCGGTGAAGCTCAAGCTCCATGCCGAGGGCGGCACCAAAGTTGCGCGCGGCCGGTTCGCGATCCCGAATCCGAGATATGTCCGCAAGGATGCGACCGGTGTCGTGGTCTCGCAGAAGCCGAAGAATTTGCCCGACTCGTTCATCCGTGGCGACGCGATCTATCAGCGGGTCAAGCGCGGGCTGCAGCTCATGTACGTGCTGGCGCGATCGGTCGTCGACAGGAAGGACGTGCCGTTCTATGACGACTTTGCGAAGCACATGGCCGAGGAGACTGCCAAGGCGTTCCCCGATTCGATGGCGCGCGCCATGGCCACTCGCAAGCCGCGGTGACCCGTGCTATCGTGCGCGCTCCTTCGTACCGAATGCGACCACACTTGCGCTGTCGAGCGTTGTAAACTCGACAGCGCTTTTTCGTGAGTGCTGCAATGCCATGGTATCCGTCCGACACGATCGCCAAGGTGCTCAAGCTCACGACGTACCACGTCAAGCGCTTGTCCGATCAAGAGGTGCTGCCGAAGCCAAACGATGACGGCAAGTTCGATCTCGTGCCGTGCGTCCAGGGCTATATCGATTTCCTGCGCAAGCGGGGCGGTACGGCAAAGTCGGCGCAAAAGTATTCGCGAGAGCGCGCGCGGCTCTACGAAATGAAAGCCGACATCGCCGAGGTCGAGCGCTCGCGCATCGTTGGCGATCTTGTGTCGGCCGAGGAGATCGAGCTGGTGTGGACCGATCTGATCACGATCGCGAAGATCAGAATGCTCGCGATCCCATCGAAGATGGCGCCGCGGTTGGCGTTGATCTCCAGTCCGACGAAAATCCGGGAGCTTCTCGACGGTGAACTATCAGCCGCGCTCGGCGAGCTTGCAGGACTTGCCGAAGTCACTCTCGATCCGAGCCAAGAGTACCCGCGTCGTCGAAATGGTTCGCGTCGCGCTAAAGGCCTGGTCACCACCACCGAAGTTGACAGTAAGTGAGTGGGCTGACGCCAATCGCGAGCTGTCGATGGAGGCGGCGGCCGAACCCGGGCGATGGGTGACGGCGCGAGCCGAGTACCAACGCGGGATCATGAATGCGTTTTCGGACACGACGGTTCACACGATCGTGGTTCCGAAGGCTGCGCAGGTGGGGTTCACCGAGTGTGTGCTCAACGCGCTCGGCTTCATCGTGCATCAGGACCCGTGCCCGATTCTGATCCTGCAGCCGACCATCGATGCTGGCGAGACCTGGTCGAAGGAACGCCTGGCGCCGATGGTCCGCGACACGCCGGTGCTGCGTGGGCTCGTGCGTCAACCGATCTCGCGCTACGTCGAGAATTCGCTGCGGTTCAAATCGTTCCCCGGCGGCTACATGGCGATCGTCGGCTCGAACGCGCCTGCGGGCCTGGCGGCGCGGCCGATCCGCGTCGTGTTCGCCGACGAGGTCGATCGCTTCAAAACCTCGGCCGGAACCGAGGGCGATCCGCTGCAGCTCGCCGCGAAACGGCAGACGACATTTTGGAATCGCAAGACTCTGCTCGGCTCATCGCCGGGGCGAAAGGCCACATCGGTGATCTGGCGCGAATGGCTGAAGTCCGATCAGCGACGGTTCTATGTTCCCTGTCCGCAGTGCGAAGAGAAGCAAACGCTACGCTGGGAGAATGTGCGCTGGGATAAAGCCGCCGACAGCGAGCAGCGTCGCGTCGGCGCGCCGTTCTGGCCGCACAAGCCCGAGACCGCGTATTACGTTTGCGAGCATTGCGGCAATCCGTGGGACGATGTCGTTCGCTGGGAGGCGGTGTCGAAGGGAGAATGGCGCGCGACCGCACCGTTCAACGGCATCGCGGGATTCCACATCCCTGGATTCATTTCGCCGTGGTTGACGCTGACCGACATCGTGGTCGAGTTCCTCAAGGCGAAGGACGTTCCCGAGCTGCTCCAGGTGTGGGTCAACACCGTGCTCGGGGAGCCGTTCGAGGACCCGGCCGAGACCGTCGAGTCATCGTCGCTGGTGTCCCGCGGCGAGCAGTACGGGCCCGAGCTGATCCCCGAGGGCGTCAAGCTCCTGGTGGCTGGTGTCGACGTGCAGGGCGATCGGCTCGAATGCCAGGTGCTCGGGTTCGGCCCGCGCGAGGAGTGCTGGGCGATCGAGTACCACGTGCTGCCCGGTGATCCGGCGCAGCAACACCTATGGATGGAACTCGACGAGCAATTGCTCAAGGTCTATCCGACCGAGGACGAGCGCCAGCTCCGCATTCGTGCGGTGTGCATCGACACCGGCGGCCATCACGGCAACCAGGTGCTGGCGTTCTGCAAGGGGCGGCGCGGGCGCAAGGTGCTGCCGATCAAGGGCGCGAGTGGCGCGCGACCGATCTGGCCCAAGCGTGAGAGCAAGGCGAAGAAAGATTTCTACGTCGTCGGCGTCGACACGGCGAAGGATGCGATCTACGGGCGCCTGCGCATCGCCAAGCCGGGTCCTGGCTACATCCATTTTCCGGTCGGCGTTGACTTCAACGAGCAGTACTTCCAGCAGCTCACCTGCGAAAAGGTGATGACGCGCTATCGCCTCGGGCATCCGGTGCGGGTGTGGGAGAAGCCGCCTGGCGCCAAGAACGAGGCGCTCGACACGTTCGTCTATGCGCTCGCCGCTCGTCAGGCGCTGCCGATCCGGTTTGAGCCCGTGCCGATCCCGATCGCCCCGGCGCCGGTGGCCGGTCGACCGGCCGAGCCGCCGCCACCGAAATCGCTGTTTGGTCCACCCCCGCCGCCGATGCCCGCCGAGCACGAAGCGGAGAGCGTACGCGAGCGTTCGCCACCTGGCGGGCCTCCACCCAACCCCGGCATCACGCCGCGTCCCTGGCGCCCGCAGCTCCGTGGGCGCCGCATCCTGCGATCAACCTACATGAGCTGATCATGTCCAACGGAACCGTCACCACACTGCCGTCAGGCTTCACGCCGCAGGCCAAGCAGGCGCTCGAAGAGGCGATTGCCTCGGGGACGCTGCACGTGTCCTACGACGGCAAGAGCGTGACCTATCGCTCGATCGACGAGCTGCGGCTGGCGCTCTCCCTGGTCAACACGGCGCTCTTTGGTCCGCCGACCCGAACCTTCCTCACGCGCACCCGGGGAACGAAGGGCCTCTAGGTGGACGTACCCACCAAGGACCCCATGGGCCGAATGTTCGGCGATGGGGTGAATACCTTCCGCGTTCGCGTTCGGCCGAAGATCACGGCGCAGCAGGATTGGGCGTGGCAACCTGGCGGCCCGTGGTGGTCGCCATCGCAACAGGGCTTCCACGCGGCCAACGCGCGGCGCCGGTTGTCGCAATGGCTCCCGAACAAGGGCACCATCAACACGCTGGTGACGCAGGGTGGCGAAATCCTGCGCGACCGCGCGCGCGACATGGTGCGCAACAATCCGCATGCGGCTTCGGCGGCGGATAGCTACGTCGGCAATCTCATCGGCACCGGCATTCGGCCATCGTCGCTGATCCCTGATCCCGAGCTGCGCAGTGCGGTCAACAAGCTGTGGGCGCAGTGGGCGTGCGAATGCGACGTTGACGGCCAGGTCGATTTCTACGGCATGCAGGAACTCGTCGCTCGGTGCCTGTTCGAGGCGGGCGAATGCTTCATCCGCTATCGCCCGCGCTCGATTGAGGATGGGCTCACGGTTCCGCTGCAGCTCCTCGTCCTCGAATCGGACATGCTCGATTACTCGTACAATCTGCTCGCGCCGAACGGCAACCTGATCATGAACGGCGTCGAGTTCGACGCCAGCCACCGACGAGTGGCGTATCACTTTTGGCCCTACCATCCCGGGCAGATCATCATCACGCCGCTGCGCGACTTCCGTTTCCGCGTTCGCATCCCGGCCGAGGAAATCTTGCACGTGTTCAAGCCGAGGCGGCCGGGCGATGTGCGTGGCGTGCCGCTCGTGTCGTCGGCGCTCGTGAAGCTATTCCTGCTCGATCAGTACGACGACGCCGAGCTTGACCGCAAAAAAGTCGCGGCGATGTTCGCGGGCTTCGTGAAGACTCCGCAGCCCGAGGAGATGCTGATCCAGAATGCGGAACCCGCGCCGTATCCGAACGTCGACGAGGGCCTGGTGACGCTGGAGCCGGGCACGATCCAGACGCTGCTGCCTGGCGAGGACATCACGTTCTCCCAACCGGCCGCGGTCGGTGGTGACTACGAGCCGTTCCAGTACCGGCAAATCCTGCCCGCGTTTCAGGCGATGGGTGTGCCGTACGCGCTCGGCGCCGGTGACTTGCGCCATGCGAATTACAGCTCGCTGCGTGGAGCGATCGTCGAGTATCGGCGCCGCCTCGGGCAGATGCAGGCGAATGTCATCGTCTACCAAATGTGCAAGCCGATCTACGAGCGATGGCTGCGCGACGCGATCCTGTCGGAGGCGATCGACATCCCGGACTTTGCGGATGACCCGCGCCTCTATCTCTCGGTGAAGTGGATGCCGCCGAAGTTCGAGTGGGTCGATCCGCTGAAGGATCAGCAGGGCGAGAAGCTCGCGGTCGACTCCGGGTTCAAGTCGCGATCGGACGTGATCGAAGAGATGGGCGACGATCCGCTCGACACCGACTTGCGCATCAAGCAGGACCATGTGCGTGAGCAGGCGCTCGGGCTCGACTTCCCGCCTGCGGGTAAGGGTGCGGGCAAGCCTGGCGCGCCTGGTCAGCCTGGCCAGCCTGGTGAGGGCGAGGAAGGCGGCAAGCAGTTCGACGGCCAAGACATCAAGGACGCGCTCGAAGACCAGGGCATCGAGCTGCCCGACGAGATCGCGGAGCAGCTCACGGCGTTGATGCGAGATCATCGTATCAGGGCGTTCGAGGAATCGAAGCATCCGCGCGTACCGAAGGGTACGACGGAGGGCGGGCAGTTCACGAAGGGTGAGACCGGCGAGGCCGGATCAAAAAAAAAATCAAGCGAGCCAGCCCCAGGTGTGGGCGGCGACGGCGGTCAGCATCAAACAGTTCCGTTCGGGCTAGGCCTTCCCGAGGGCTCGCCGCTCCGCAAAGCGCTCGGCACCGACACGATCTCGTACGGCGATGCGGAGAAAGTCGCCGAGCAGATTGCGCGCTCGACCGGCGCGCAGATGCTGCAGACCCATCACGTGGTTGGCGGCTGGACCGATCCCTCGACCGGCGAGTATTCGTCCGAGCCGACGCTGGTCGGCGAGTTTCACGGCGAGCCGCATGATGCGACGTTCGCGGCCGAGGCGATTGCGCATGTGCTCGGCCCGCAGAAGGAAGTGTGGGTCGTCCGCGATGCCGAGGGCCTGCCAGCCGCGCGCGATCTTCGCATCGACATCATGCCGACCAAGCCTGGCGTCACGGCGCAGCAGCTCGCCGAGGTCGCGCGCAAGGTCGACCCCGAGCTGCTCGCGGGCTTCACGCAAACGGTCGACGGCGAGGGCCGCACCGGCATCACGCTGCTGATCCCCGAGGGCATCGCGCCGCGCAAGCGCGCGCAGACAACCTCGGTGATGGTCAAGCCGTTGCACTCGATCCAACCGATCGAGGTGCTCGTCAACCCGAGCCTGCGCGACGTGATCGGCATTGCCAAGGATACGGACTACGGCGAGGTCCGCGTCATCCGCGATGACGATGGCAACCTCTACGCATGGAAAGCCGAGGACGCGATTCATCAGCCGGTCGCGCGCGCGCTCGGAGTTGCCTACAAGGAAGCCGACGCTGACATTTGGATGCTCGACCGCGGCAAGCTTGTCAGTACCTATTTCAACGATGCGCGTCCATACCAATGGCTCGAAGAGACTCACGCGGTGCCGAAGGGCCCGGCGACGATCGCGGACAAAGCCGACGCCGCGGTGATGAAGCTCGCTGGTGCTCTTGCGGATGCGGGCATCGATGCCGATGTATTGCCGACTGCAGCGATCGTGGATAAGAGGATTGGCGATGCGCAAGATTGGCGGGGTTACGGTTCATCCATTGAACGCGAGGCTGGGGCGGATGCCCTCGCGGCGCTCGATGATTATCGTACCCAGCTCGGCGAAAGTCTTGCCAAAGGTCGAGGCGTCCCAGCCTTCCACGAAAGCCTCAAAGAACTCGCCCGTCGAGCAGCGCCCCAAGAAATAGGGCCGCCGGTCAAGCTCGCTGCGGCCTGGCGCCAGCGGTTTTTCGCGAAGGATTGGGACGAGTCCGAGCACCCGCGTGGCAAGACCACCGAGGGCACAACGCCCGGGAGTTTTGCTCCTGGGGAAGGCGGCCAGGTCGATCTCGCGGCCGGGCATGTCGTCTTCCAATCGAAGTCATTGGGTCGGCCGACCCAGCACGCCGATACGACGCCTGAGGAAGCCGAGAAGCAGGCGCGCGAGAGCATCGAGGAATACGCCAAGGCAGCACGCGAAGCTGGCGTCACGCCGCTCGCTGGCAGTCAGGGTCATCCGCGGTTGATCTCGACGCGATTGCCGTGGGGTGTGAAGGCGACCGAGAACGGCGAGCAGGTTTTCCTCAAGCCTGACATCGACGCGATGCGCCGCGAGCCCGAGAAGTTCAAGGCCGATATGGCGCTGTTCAAGAACAAGGACGATTACCCGGGCCTGCGCGACGACGAGCGCAAGGGAACTCCTGAGCAGATCGCGCGCACCGTGATCAACCGGATCAAGTCGAACCTCAAGTTCATGTATTGCAACATGCCGACCGACATCCGCGATCGAGCTGTGCTCTGGTACGTCGGCGCGCGCCGGATGGTCGATCGCAAGGCCAAGGAGACCGGCCTCAACGATGCTGCGATTGCCGGTGTCTATGCTGCGCTGAGCCCGCAAAAGGATTGGTTCGTCAACGTGTATCTCGGCGATCGGGTGATCGACATCTACACGAAGCAGCAGAACCACCCGTGGGATGCGGAGATGGAAAAGGGCGCCAAGGTCGCGCTCTCGACCGACGTGAACAAGAAGCTGCTGAAAAAGATTCGCGGCAAGACTCTCGGCGAGCTGACCGACCCGATGGAAAAGGGCGCGTGGATCAGGGCGTTCGATCAGTCTGGAATCTTCCGCGAGTCGAAGCTGGATCGCAGCTACCGCTCGGTGACGCCTGAGGGTGACTACGACGGGTTCGTCAAGACCAAGGGCAAGGGCAATCCGAATGCGCAAGCTGCCTGGCAGACGGCGAAAAACATTGCGGGAGCGGTGATGGCGATCGAGTCGAATGGCGACCGCGAGGTCATCAGCAAGGCGATGGGCGCGGCGCACAAGGTGCGATCATTCTACAACAACTTCCTCGATCCGTATTCGGCTGACGATGACGTGACGATCGACACGCACGCGACGGCGGCCGGATGGATGCTGCCGCTCGGCAACACGGCGGCGTCGGTGCTGCACAGCCTGCATTCGAGCCCGCAGAAAGAGAACGCGCCGAAGAATTTCCGCAACGCGAGCGAGTCGGCCTACACCGGCAATTCCGGTCTCTACGGCATCTATGCGACCGCCTATCGCGAGGCGGCGCACGAACTCGGGCTTCCGCCGCGAGCGCTGCAGTCGGCGGTGTGGGAGGCGCAGCGTGGCCTCTACGGTGAGGACAGGAAGGCGCTGGAGCGTGCGCAGAATGTTTGGGCCGACTATCGCGAAGGGACGATCGATCTCGCCGAGGCGCAGCGCCGGATCGTGAGCGATGGCTACAAGCCACCTGCTTGGTACTGATCCGGTCGTCGCGTGGATGCGTGCAAACGACATCCCGGTCAATCGCCGAAACTACATCGAGCTGAACTGGGGCGCGGTCCCGCGGACCTGGACGCCTGATGACGAGAGCGAGCTGCCGTCCGAGCTGCAGGACTGGACGATTTTCGAGCGCGATGGCGGTGGCGTGCGCCTGCGTGCGACCCCGGTGACCAAGGCGCCGATCACGGCGCGGCTGGTCGATCGGTTCACGGCGGAATGGGAGGAGTCAAAACATCCGCGTGAGCCGAAGGGAACGCGCGAGGGCGGCCGGTGGTCGAAGGGCTTCAACGAGATCGTCCACAATTTCGAGGAAGCGACGAAGTCGCGCCATCACGGATCGACCAGGCCACCGTCCTCGACGGCGCCCGAGTACGAGCAATGGCGGCAGAAGGGGAAACCGGAGGCCCTCGATCGCCAGGCGCGTGATGCCGTGCTGCACCTTGGGGGCAGCGAGCGTGAGTATGGCGTTGCGATCCAGAAAGGCGGCGACCTTTCGCAAGGCGCGATGATCACCGTGCTGCCTGGCGAGAAGCGCGCCGTCAAGGTTCCCGACGATCTGCATGATCGGATCACCGAACAGGGTCCGGTCGACTTCCATCACAATCACCCGAACAACACGCCGATCTCGGTCTCCGACATCGCGTTCCTCGGCCAGAAGCCGGGCATCGTCAACGTGCATGCTCACACCGTTGAGGGCGACTCGACCTATTCGGTCTCGATCAACGGCCGCACGTACGAGAAGCCGGATTTGAAATGGCCGAAGCAGATGAGCGAGGTGCTGCGTACGTCGTTCCATGAAGGGAGCCGCCGCGGCTGGCCGGAAGGTGCACTCGGTGATGTTCGAAGCCGCCTCGTCGACGAGCTGGAGAAAGCGCGAGGGGAAATCAGACGCGGGACGACCAACGAAGAAACCGCGTTGATCAACAACACGCTGTCGCGCATCGACCAGCATGCCTTCAACGTCGCGACTGATAATGTCGGGTTGACGCACTATACCTATTCGCTTTCACCCCAGGATGAGGCGTTTTTCCAAAAGTACGGCAAGGAGCTGGCGCGGCAGACCGAGAATCACACCGATGCGCTCAAGCTGTTTTTGGAAATGCGCGAGATCGACCCGAGCACGTTCACCGCGCGCCTGCGCATCCAGGCCAAGGACTGGAACGAGGACGAGCACCCACGCGGGCCGAGTGCTCCTGGTCACAGCGGTGGGGAGTTCGCCAAGAAGGAAGGCGGCGAAGCAGCGGCGGCCGAGCCCGAGCTGCACCCCGATGTCATCAACGTCGGCGGCGATCAGTGGAACAAGGACACCGCGGTTCGGCTCGAAAAAGAATACCAGGCCGTGCGACCGGTGCTCGAAAAGATGGCGAAGGACGCCGAGGGCAAAACGGTCATGGGCTCGGTTGCGCGCAATTGGGACGACCTCGACGGTGCTCAACAGGAGAAAGCCGAGCAGGAGTGGACCAAGGAGAATTTCCACAACTTCTACGAAGGCGAGGAAGAGTCGTGGTACCAGAGCGAGCGCAAGGAGCGCGCGGAATATCTGGTCGCTCACGAGTTCAACAATCGTGATGCGCGCGCCTGGGCGATGGATGCGATCCAGGCCTGGCGCGAGCAGCGCGAGGAAGATGGAGCCAAGCCCCTGCCGTTCGATGACGAAGAAATACTCGATGCGATTTACATCGCAGAGTCCGGCGGCGAGATCAGGTTCGACAACGATAAGCTACGCGAGGCGGCGAAATTTTCTCGCCTTGATGACAGCAGGCAGCTCACGTTCCCGGGCGTCGAGGAGCAGGATTACTCGAAGCTGCTCACCGAGCAGATGCGCAACGAGATCACCGATGTGCTCAATCACGCGTGGGGCGAAGAGGCCAGTGAACGAGAGGACAAGCTCGAACCGCCCGACCTCACCGACCAGACCAACGATGTGATGGCGGATCACTGGAGTGAGATGCCCGACGATACGAAGTTCGATTACGCGCAGTCGCGAGGCATTGGCGGATCGAGCGAGGAAGTGATCCACTTGCCGACGAAGTACGATCCGCTGAACTGCGACACCAGCAGCGCCGAGGAAGAACTCGACTACCAACGCACGCAGGCGCTCGCGCGGTATATGTCGATCGAGCGCGCTGCAGATTTGATCCTGCAGAGGGTGAAGTTCGAGCCCGAGAAAGCTGCCGAAACGCAAATCGCTTTCTTGACCAAGCTGCTCAATCAGCCTGAGCGGTTGGAATCTCTGTCTAAGGAGGACGTACAAAAGCTTCGTGACGAGGTGACGCAACGGACCAAAGAACTCGATGAAATGCGAAAGAGAAAGGTGCAACCCGATGCGCGTGAGGACCTGATCAAAGACCTCGAACGCTACGATCAAGACCTGTGGGGTGCGTGGAAGGCGGCCTCGACGACGGCCAAGGGGAAATTGCTGCAGACAGGGGTGGCCGATGAACTGGGCGGCCGGTTGTTCACCGAGCATAAGGAAGGGTTCAATCCTGAGTCGGTGCGCAAGTACGGAGATCAGACATATGGCGACATCGGTGGTTATGACGGTGTGAAGGCTTATATCCGCGCGAAGTGGGAAACCACGCAGTATCTGCTCGACAAGGCGGGCGATCAGCGGCTGCACCTTTATCGCGCGATCAGCAAAGACCCTGAGGCGCTGGCCGAGGAGCCCCGGCGATTTCTGAACAAAGAGGGGAAGGTCGTGGGCGAGTCAGCCGAGTGGTTACAGAACCCGAAGCGGCCCGGCTATGCATGGGAGCAGCTCACCGATATGCCGGTGAAGCGGAACGGTGCGGCGTCGACCTCGGTCAAAGCCAGCGTATCGAACGGTTGGGACGGCTCCACGGGTCGTATCGTGTTGCGCGCCGATGTGCCGCGTACAGCGGTCGTGAGCATCCCGGCCTATGGCATCAACGAGAAAAGCGAGCAGGAGGTCGTGGTCGCTGGCACGGCGTGGCATTCCTGGGATGCGTGGAAGGGCGAGGCGCCGCCATTCGACCTGGTCCCGATGGGCGGTGGGGCAAAGGCAGCAGCATGACCGAGATCGACATCCTGCGCATGGAGCTGGAGGAGAACCTCCCTTACTGGCTCTCACCTGAGGCCAAGCTCAAGGGCAAGCTCGAACCGAAGCTCAAGGCGACTCGCGAGAAGCATCGCGCCAGGCGGCGCGAGGAGCTACAGCGGGAAGAATGAGCCTGCTGGTCGATCCTCCGCACGAGCTGTTTGGCTCGGAATCGGAGTGGCGCGCATTCCTCGATGAGATGCATGAAGCCCGCGAGGATGGCGAGAGCGATGCCGACGAGTACATCGCAATGGCCGAGCGGGTGCTCGCCGAGCGTCGGGCGAAGCGGCCTGGGGTGAAGACGAGCGCTCGATCCGAGCGTGCCATCGCCCGTGCGGCGAACCTGGCACTCGTGGCGTTCGAGGAGTCCGATCATCCGCGCGTACCAAAAGGCGGCGAGAAGGGTGGGCAGTTCACCAAGAAGGGTGAAGGCGACGACGAGCCCACGCACCGCGTTGGCATTCCAGGCCTCGGTGACAAGGATCAGCCTGATCGTGAGTCGCCGAAGTCGAGCAAGGGTACGAGCCTGGAAGACTTCAAAAGCGCAGGCATCAAGGTGCGGGTGCACCCACGCGGAGAGGAGGAGTTCCTCGCCGATTGGGATGAGCATGTCGGTGAGCCGCCCGAGAAATTCCGCAAGGAGTTCCTCAGCGGGCTGAACGGCACGATGACGATCGAGCCTCTGCCGGATCGGAGCTGGTCGGTGAAGGGCGATTTGCTCGCGGCCACACCCGAGCGTAAGCGCGGCACGGAGGAACGCGCTCGTCCTGCGGGTGTCGAGCGGATGGGGTCGTACAGCCGCACGATCGATTTTGGCAACAAGACAGCGACCAATGCCGACCTTCAGTTCGAGGACGAGTACAGCGGTCTGAAGATCGGCCGGAAGATGATGGCGGGCAACATCGCGAAGCTCCGGGAGCTTGGCATCAAGTGCGTCGACGTTGCGGCGAGCCCGATCGATGTCGGTGGCTACGCGTGGGCAAAGTACGGTTTTGTGCCGACGAAGGAGTCCTGGAAGGAACTGCAGGACAAGCTGAGCTATGGCATCGCGGTGCGCGGCGTCAGCGGCGACGATGAGCCGCTAATCAAGGACAAAGCTGACCAGAAGGCCATGCTTGACCTGATTAAGTCGGACGATCCGCGCACGCTGTGGGCGGTCGCCGACTCGAAGTACGGGCGTGATCTGCTCGTCAACACCGGTTGGCAGGGGTCGCTCAATTTCTCCGATCAGGCGGCGATGAAGCGGTTCGACGACTACATCGGGCCGACCAAGGGTCTGCCGTTGGCTGGGAGAGCCTGATGGCCGAGCTGTGTTATCGCGACAAGGACGGCAAGCTCTGCGACGCCACGCTGCACAACGACATCCTCGCGGGCGACCACGACGATGCGACCGAGGTTTCGCGTGAGCTGCTGCGCAAACGCGGCTGGAGCGCTGCCGACATCGCTGATTTCCTCGGCGAGGCTTCGGGGGCGAGCGCTCGATCGAAGCGCTCAGCGGCGCGCGCTGCACGCCTGGCGGCCATCGCATGGGAGGAGTCGAAGCATCCGCGTGGGCCGAGCGCGCCTGGCCATAGCGGTGGCGAATTCACGGAGAAGGGCGGCGGCGATGGTGGTGGCGCGAAGGCTGAGCCCAAGCGCAACGGCAAGGGCGGCAAGGCCAAACCGTCGGCCGACAAGCCGTCGATCGAGAACGCCGACAAGATCAAGGCGGCGTGGGTCGCGGCGTCGCCGCACACCTCGGTCGACAGCCTGGTCGAGCATGCCTCGAAGGACCAGGACGAGCTGGTTGCCCTCGCGCAGGGAGTCGCCAAAGAAACGGGGACGGTGCTGCACAATCCCGGCGTCAAGAAGCGGGCGCGGATCGAGGAGAAGCTCAAGCTCTCCGGTCGCAAGCCGCAGTCAATCCCCGACGCGGTACGCATTGGGTTTGAGGTATCGACGCCCGAACAGTCAGAGGCGATCGTCAACCGGCTCAAGCAGAAATACCTGGTGGCCGATGAGGGCTGGCAGGCGAAGGACGTTGGTTACTTCGACCGCAAGGTTACGGTGCGCTTTGCCGATGGGATGATGGGCGAGGTGCAGCTCTGGCCGACGATTATGTTCAGGGCCAAACAGAATGGTGGGCACGAGCTGTATGAGAAAGCTCGGACGATGCCGAACGGCCCTGCCAAGGCGAAGGTGATGGACGAAATGCGCCAGCACTACCAGAGCGTCGACGTACCAGCCGCGTGGAGGGAGGAGTTGGGCAAGTTCGGCAAGTGAGGCCACCGGTCCTCGAATGCCTGCTTGCTCATGACCGGCGCTTCGTGGGCGACTTCGGCCGCTTCGATCTCGTGCCACTGGCCATCGACGAACCACCACGCCGTTCCTCCGCAGAGGATCGTCGGGTTGCCGTCGAGGCTCGCGTAGGTGATCTCAGCCATATCAGGAATTTATGCGCGCCGTTCTGGTGCGTCAAGGAGGGCACAAATGCCGATCCCGAAGCCAGGTGGTGGCGAGAGCGAGCAGGACTATGTCTCGCGCTGCATGGAGAAGCTCGCCGACGACTTTCCAGATCAACAGCAGCGGGCGGCTGTTTGCTACCGCCAATATCGAGAGGCTCAAGCCATGCCGAAGATCACCGCGCAAGACGACGATGACGACGACGATCGCGACGAGCGTCGGCGCCGCGCCCGCGACAAAGAGGACGATGACGAGGGTGATGGCGGCAAGCGTCGTCGCGACGACGATGACGACGACGACGATGATGATGACGAGCGCGAAGACCGTCGTCCGCGTCGCGGCAAGGAGCGCGAGAGCGCGCCAGGCAACGGCTACAGCGCGCGCCATCCGCGGCCCTGGTTCCAGATGAAGGCCGCCAAGGCCGACGGGCCTGCCGAGATCATGATCTACGACGAGATCGGGCCCGGGATGTTCGGCGGCGGTCTTTCGGCGAAGGACTTCCACAAGGAGCTGAACGGGCTCGGCAAGGTCAAGGAGATCGTGCTGCGGATCAACTCGCCGGGCGGCAATGTGTTCGATGCTTTGGCGATCCACAACATGCTCAAGGCACACCCAGCGCGGATCACGGCCAAGATCGACGGCATTGCCGCTTCGGCGGCGTCGCTGATCGCGATGGCGGGCGACAAGATCACGATGCCGAAGAACGGCTTCTTCATGCTCCACAAACCTCAGGCGATGGTCATGGGCGACGTGGATGACATGAAGGCCATGGCAAGTGACCTGCAGCGCATGACCAAGGTTTTTGCGCAGTGCTACTCGGCGCGATCAGGCGGCAAGAAATCGCCGCGTGACATGGTGACGTTGATGGCGGAATCCCGCCTGATGGATGCGGCCGAGGCCCACGCGTTTGGTCTCACCGATGAGATCGCGGACCCGGTCAAGATGACGGCGTGCTTCGACATCCGCAAGCTGCCGACGAAGGCAGCGCAGGCGCGCATCAAGGCCGAGTTCACCGTCGCCACCGGCTGGGGCGTTCCGCGCGACGAAGACGAGGAGCAGGTGGTTGAGACCGGGTCGCCCAATCCGTTCGACGACAATGGATTGATGCCGGTCGACGAGAACGGCCTCATGGTGCCAGCGCAGAAGCCTGGCCATGGCGTCGAGGAGTCCTACGAGACAGGCTTCAACACGCCGCCGTTCAACGATCTCGGCAGCGAGCCCGAGGACATGGACACCGAGTCGTCGTCGCTCGGCCGCCCGAAAAAGACGAAGAGGAGCGCGAAGATGAAGGCCCAGGATGACGATCTCTACGGCGATGGCTCGCCTGGCGATTCCAGCAAGGCGACCAAAAAGTTGTCGAAAGACGACTACGGTGACGAAAAGGAAGAGGAGGAAGACGACGACCTGTATGGCGAGGGTGCGGTCTCGACCGAGAAAGCGAGCAAGGCCTCGCGCAAAGCGGTCGAGGCGCTTCGCGTCGCGGCTGGCATCCGCGCCTATGGTTCCAAGGAAATGAAAGAGACGATGGAGCTGTGCGCGCTGGCGGGAGCATCCGCCAAGGTCGCGAACGAATTCATCGCCAACAAGACACCGGTCGCCGACGTGCGGCGTGCGCTGATGGATCGGCGCGTGCTGAAGGATGCGGAGACTCGCATCCTCGGACGGCAACCGGCGTTCGATGCGGAGCGCAGCGAAAAGGCTGCGCTCGATTCCTGGCAGAAAGCGATCAGTGACGTGAATGCAAGGGTCGCGATGCCTGAGGTGGGGAAAACACTGGTCGATCGAAACTGAAAAAGGAGCAACGTCATGGTCTACCCGATTCTAACCGAGCCTCGGCATGCCGGTGAATTCATTCTGTGGGAACAGGGTGGTCACTTGAGCCGAGACAACATCGTCATCGCTTCCGGCCAGGGCGTCGTCAAAGCCGGAACGGTACTCGGCAAGGTGACGGCGAGCGGGAAGTACATCATTTCTGCTCCCGCTGCGGCCGATGGTTCGCAAACGCCATCTGCGCTCAACATCTACCAGGTCGACGCAACGAGCGCCGATCAACCGGTCGCGGCGATCACGCGTGAAGCGGAGATCAACGGGCCGACGATCACGTACCACTCCAGCATCAACACTGGTCCGTTGGTCGTGGCGGCGAACACCGCCCTGGCGGCAACCGACATCATCGTTCGCTCGCGTACAACGCCGTAACGACAGCCGCCGTTGACGCCGTAAAGGCCGCGCCGAGAGCGCGGCTTTTTTGTTGTCCTCACCGTGCCCGCCGTGATGGCGCGCAATCCTTCAATGGAGCTTACTGAAATGTTGCTCGACATCTTTAACAACAACGCGTTTGGGGTGATTGCGCTCACGGACGCGGTGAACAAGCTGCGCTTCGTGCCCGGCTTGCTCGGCAAAATGGGTCTCTTCACCGAGACCTCAATCTCCGTGACCACAGCGACGATCGAAGACCGCCAGGGCATCCTGGCGCTCGTGCCACCGACGCCGCGTGGTGGTCCAGGTCTCGCGATGGACAAGTTCAAGCGGCACCTCTACGCGATCCCGGTTCCTCACTTCGAGATCAACGACGCGGTGATGGCCGAGGAGGTGCAGAACCTTAGACCGTTTGGTCAATCGACCGGACTGACCTCGGTGCAGACCATGCTGTCGCAACGGCTGCAGCAGCATTCGCAGTCGATGGAAGCGACGCTCGAATACTCGCGCGTCGGCGCCGTGAAGGGCGTGATCACCTACGCGGATGGAACGACGCTGGACCTGTTCGCGACGTTCGGCGTGTCGCAGCTCCCGGCGGTTCTGTTCGACCTCAGCAACGCCACGCCGGTCGCCGGTGCCGTGCGCCAGAAGTGTGCGGCGGCGATCCGCAGCATCGCGGTGCAGCTCGACGGCGTGCCGTTCTCGGGCGTGTATGCGATCTGCGGTGATCAGTTCTTCGACAACCTGATCGCCAACGTCGAAGTCCGCGCATCGTTCTTGAACCAAATCCAGGCGGCCGAGCTGCGCACCGGCTACGTGCACGGCGGAATGTCGTATGGCCGGTTCGAGTTCGGTGGGATCGTGTGGGAAAACTACCGTGGTGCGGTCGGCGGCCAATTGTTCGTCGACACCGACAAGTGCCACATCATGCCGTTGGTGCCGGGCTTGTTCCGCACCGTGTACGCGCCCGCCGATTACATCGAGACCGTGAACACCCTCGGGCAGCGGATGTATGCCAAGCAGTTCGTGATGCCGAACGGCAAGGGCATCCATCTCGACACGCAGACCAACGGGCTGTGCTACTGCACGCGCCCGAACGTGCTGCAGGTCGGTCATATGGGCGCCACGTGACGATCGACTTCAACGCGACGGTGCTTCAGGCGGCACAGGACACGTTCGGCCGCCCGGTCACGATCTTTCCAATCAGATCGCAGCCGGGCATGCCGCCTTACACCGCGCGCGGAATCTTCAAGAGCGATTCGATCACGGTCCAGATGGAGGGTGGCGCCGCGTACTCTGACGCGTACACGACGCTTGATGTCCGCGATAGCGAACTCGTGGTCCAACCAACGACGATGGACCAGATCACCATCGGCATTGTGCAGGAGATCACCTCGGGCCTCGGCCAGTACGAGGTCCACGACGTGCTGCATGATGGCCAGGGCGGCACCAAGCTGGTGCTCAAGCGCATTCTCCCGGCAGCGCCATGAATGCCTTGACCCCGATCTCGGATTTGACCAACAGCTATACGCTGCTGATCCGCGACGGTGCGCTCGCGCGGCTGAAGAAGCTTCCGTTCTTCACGGGCTTCAAAACGTTCCGCCGCAGCCCGATGCACGTGATGCAGGGAGACGAGATGCCGCTCGCGGCGGTGTTCCTGCTGCCCGAGATGATGGAGCCCGATGGTGATGCCAACGCTGGCGAGCCGCGGTTCATCCATAGCGCTCAGTTCGGGTTCTCGATCGTGATCATCAACAACGACGATGACACGCAGGAGAACGAGCTGGACGCCGCGTTCTGGTCGATCATGAATGGCCTGCTCACCGATGCATCGTTCCTGATCAATTGCTCGCCTTACCCGACGAGCCAGCCGATCAAGATCGAGGGCATCACGCGGATCAGCCGTCAGCATGTGTACGGCACGATCGGCAAAAGCGAGACGCCGATCGCGGAGCTGCGCATGCAGATGACGATCACCTACCGCACCAACTGGCCGCCGGTCGTGAAGGACGACCTCAAGGTCATCCATGTCAAGACGGCGTTCCCGATCGAAGGCGACACGGCGTCGACGTTGCAAGTCGAAACCGAGTACGACATTCCGCAAAACTGAACGGAGCGAAAGATGCACAAGCTGAGAGGCCCGGTGAAGCCGCCACCGCTGCGATCGCAGTCGACACGGCCTGTCGGAACGCCGCCGAAAATCATTCGCGTGTGGGCGGCCAACGAGGACATCCGCCGCATCATGCGGCATCCGACCGGCGTGCGCTTCCAGGCCGACATCAGTCAGTCGGTCGGGTGGCCCGAGGATGCCTTCACGCTACGGCGCCTGCGCGATGGCAGCGTGCTCGACCATCCACCGAATGGTGAGCCCGAGCCTGCCCTCGTTGCACCGACATCGCGTGGCGGGCCAGGCACAGCCGCCGCCAAGCCCGAGAAGAAGTAAGCCCCTTCCGAAAAAACGGTTCATTTGGGGCAGGACCGCCCGGCCCGCGGTGACGCGCGCCATTCCTTCAACGGAGCCCTCATCATGCCTATCTCATTCGACAGCATTCCATCGAATTGGCGCCTTCCGCTCTATTGGGTCGAGACCGACCCGAGCATGGCGGGGCTCCCCATCAACAAAAACCCGGCGCTGCTGATCGGGATCATGAAGACCGGCGCGCCGGGCATCCCTGACGTACCGACGCCGATCGGCAGCATCGCGCAGCTCCGAAATCTTTATGGGGATGGATCGCACCTCGCCTGCATGGGCACGGCGTTCTTCAACAACAACTTCGCGCAAGAGACGTTTGCCATTGGCGTCAACGAGCCATCGACGGGCACGGCCGCGACCGGCACGATCACGATCACGGGCCCGGCGACAGCGGCGGGAACGTTGTTCCTCTACATCGCCGGGCATTCGGTCGATGTCGGCATCAGCTCGGGCGATACCGCGACTGATGTGGCGACCAACATGGCGGCGGCGATCAATGCCCTCACGACTCTGCCGGTCACGGCGGCGGCTGCGCTCGGCGTCGTGACGCTGACCTGCAATTGGAAGGGCGACACCGGCAACGACATCGACGTGCGTGACAGCTACTACGGCACGCTCGGTGGTGAGACTGTCCCCGCTGGTTTGACGCTGGTCTATTCCACCAACGGCAAGCTCGCGAGCGGGGCTGGTGTCCCGCTTTTCACCAATGCGGTCGCCAACATGGGCGAGCAGGAATTCGACTACATCGCGTTCCCGTTCACCGACTCGAACAGCCTGTTGTTGCTCGAAACCGAGATGGGGTTTGGCGACAACGGGCGCTGGGGCTTCATGCGGCAGCTCTATGGCCAGCTCGTATCGGCCAAGCGTGACACCTATGCGAACCTGCTGACCTGGGGAGCAACGCGCAATGCGCCGACGACGGCGGTGTGGGCGATCGAGCCCGATGCGCCCTCGCCGGTGTGGGAGTTCACCGGTGCGATCAACGCGATGACCGCTCGGGCTTTCACCAACGATCCGGCGCGTCCGCTGCAGACCTTGACGTTGACCGGCATTCTCCCGGCGCCGCTGCACAAGCGCTGGAATCTCGACGAGCTGCAGTCGTTCGCGATGAACGGCCTCGCGACGCAAAAGACCGGAGCTGGCAACATCGTGCAAATCCTTCGGGATACCACGACGTACCAGTTCAACCTCTATGGCCAGAGCGATGACGCGTACGAGCTGATGACGACGCTGGCAACGCTGGAGACCTTGTTCCGCAATCAACGCCATGCGATCACGTCGAAGTTCCCGCGCTCGAAGCTCGCCGATGACGGCACGAGATTCGGCGTTGGCCAAAAGATCGTGACGCCGAAGATCATCGCGGCCGAGCTGATCGCCGAGTACCGCGAGGACGAGTTCAACGGCCTGGTGGAGAATGCACCGGCGTTTGCGGCGAACCTCATCGTCGAGCGCGATCCCAACGATCCGAACCGGGTCAACGTGCTCTATCCACCGGACCTCGTGAACCAGCTCCGCGTGTTCGCGGTGCTCGCGCAGTTCCGCCTGCAGTACGACCGCGGCATCGACACGCAGGTCGCCGCGTAGAAATCGCGGCCGCACCTTTCCCACCTGATGGAGTTCGGACATGGCCCAACGAATCGCTGGCATCGCTTTTCTATTCGTCGACGGGAATCAGTTCCCGTTGCGCGGCAACTTCACGGTCAGCCCGTCACCGGTCGAGCGCGCGATGATCGCTGGTCAAGACGGGGTCCACGGGTACAGCGAGCTGCCGCGCGTGCCCTACATCGAGGGTGACGTATCGCTCGATCCGAGCCTGAGCACGACTCAGACCGAGCTGATCACCAACGCTACGGTCACGGCCGAGCTGGCGAACGGCAAGAACTATGTGCTGCGCCAGGCGGTGTGCAAGGCGGCGTTCGATCTCAACGCCCACGACGGCCTGGTGCGGATTCGCTTCGAGGGCATCTCGTGCGACGAGGTTGGCCCGTAATTGTTTCACGTGAAGGAGGAAAACAATGGCTGAAAAAAATGATACCGAGGTCAATGGTTCGGAGGCGCCGCTTTCGCTGGTGGTCAAGCTGCGGCATCCGATCAAGGCACACGGCGAGGAGTTGCAGGAGCTGAAGCTGCGTGAGCCGACTGCCGATGATCTCGAAAAGATCGGCAACCCGGTGATCACCAAGCCGTTCCATGACGGTGAGCCCGAGATCACGTTCGACGAGGCGCGGCTCACCATCATGCTGTCGACGCTGGCGGCGATCCCGCCATCATCGGTGAAGATGCTTCACCTGAAGGATCGCGGCAAAGCGGGGTGGCTGCTCGCGGCCAATTTTTTTATGCCGGACTTGTGGAGCAACTGACGCTCGATTGTTACCGGCTGGCCAAGTTCTACGGGATCAACCCCGATATTTTCCTTGCGCAGCCGCTGTCCAGAGTTCGCCGTCACATGGAATGGACGACGAAGATGATCGAGCGCATGAAAGCTGAGCAACAGGACGTTTGATGGCTGGCGACTCCGATACCCTTCGCATGACTGCCTCGACGGTCGACAAGTCGACGACCGTCTGGAAGGCCATTGCCAAGGAGATCAAGCAGGTCGCCGACGCTGGTCGCCTGGCTGAGAGCGCGATTTCCGGGTTCGCTGGTGGTCTCGCGAGCGGCATGTTCCAGCAGCTCACGGCGGACATTGGCAAGCTCGGCGATGCGATCAAGAATCTCGGCGCGCGCGCGATCGAGATGAAATATCTCGCTGAGGAGACGTTGCTGACCCAGCAGCAGGTTCTCCGTTTCCGGTATGCGGCCGAGCAGCTCGGCATCAGCAGTGATGCGGCAGACGCGATGTTGCGCGGCCTCACCGGGAAAATCCGGGACATGAGCACGTTCACCAGCGATGCTTACAGGGAGCTGCAGAAGCACGAGGGCGGCGCTTCGATCGGCGAGACGATTCTGAGGAAATTCCGCCAGGGCGACATGGAAGGTGCCTATCGCGAGGTGTTCCGCAAGCTGCGGACGATTCGCGATCCACAAGGTCGGCGTGACTTCGCGCGGATCATGGGCATTCCCGAGCGCATGGCCGACATGGACCTCGACAAGCTCGAACCGATCATCGAGCAGAACATCAAAGCCGCGGAAGAATTCCACCGGCACTGGACCGATCTACGGTGGACGATTGGCAATGTCGGCACCACGCTCGGCAATGCCATCATGCCGACGCTCGGCAAGCTCACCGAGCAAATGAATGAGTGGCTCGCCAGGCCAGAGGTGCAGGAGACGATCGAAAACGCAATTCGCGCGATCGGCGGCGCGATCAGAGAGTTCCCGTGGAAGCGGTTCGGCGAAGGCCTCGTCGAGATCGGCAAGGGGTTCTATCAGCTCGGCGTTGGACTCGCGGAGGTGTTCAAGGCCTTCAGCAATCTGCCGCCCTTCCTTCAAGGCGCGATCATCGGCGGGAAGATTGGCGGTCGATTTGGTCCGACCGGCGCGGTTGTCGGCGGCATTGCTGGCGGCATCGGCGGGATACTGGTGGGGCCGCAACCAGAGCCAAGTGGGCCCGGGGTAGCAGCTCCCGGCATGCCGACGCCAGCGGAGCGACCGCTCACGCCCGAGGACAGGGATGTCACCGAGTTCGATAAACGGGTGCAGGAGGAGAAGCTCCGAAAATTGCGCGAGCGCCTGTCCAAGGAGAAGGAGGGGACGCCGAAGTACGAGCGACTGAACCGCCAGCTCCGGGATACGACGGACTCGATCCAGAAGCTTGAGAAAGCCCTCAAGGATTTGGACGATGCGCAGCGCCCGCAGGGCCTTCAGCCGATCAGCTACAGGCCTGGCGGCAGGTATGGTCCAGGCGGCAGCTACGGCTATGGCGGCGGTCGTGATGGCTACGGCGGGCCTCGCGGCTACGGCGGCGGCATCGATGGCAGCGGACGCGGCTACGGTCGAGGTCGTGGTGGCGGCGATCGTGACGAGACTCGCACCCCGGCTGGGCCGCCGCATCCAGAGCAGTTCGGCCAGGGCGGGCCGCTCTACGAGCCGATCACCGGTACGAGCCTCGGCGGTGGCGTCGGCGGCACGAGCGCCTCAATGGGGCCAGGTCGCCACCAGGGCGACGACATCATGGCGCCGATCGGTTCGCCGGTTTACGCCTCGAAGGACGGCACAATCACCAAGATCGGTACCGACAACTTCGGCCAGCCGACGATCACCGTTCGTCACGCCGACGGCACCTATTCGCGCTACCTTCACATGAGCAAGATCGGTGTGAAGATCGGCGACAAAGTTACCGGTGGGCAGGAGATCGGGAAAAGCGGCAGCGCGAACGGCGTGCCACACCTGCACTTCGAAATGTGGAACGGAGAGCCAGGCAGAAGTGGGTCGACGCTTCTAAACCCGCGCAAGATTTATGGTTGGGGCAAGGGCAATCTTCCGCAAGGCGGTCGCCAGGTCGGTGGTCAACCATCGCAGCAGCCAACGCCAGGGGCGGTGCAGGGACAGGGATCGCAGGGCCCGTTCCCGACCACCGGTACGATCACCGGCACCGCCTCGACCTACGATCCGACGACACCTGGCGGATATGCATCGGGCGGCCCGCGCACTGCATCGGGCGAGATGTATGACCCGGATGACTATACGGCTGCGATCCAGATCGGGCACCGTGGTGAATTCGGTGGCGTCGGCTACGGCAAGAATTACAAACCGTCATACGCACTGGTCGAGTCGCCCGATGGCAAAAAAGCGATCGTTCGCATCAACGATGTTGGTCCGCTCGCGCCTGGTCGCATCATCGATCTCAACAAGAAATCGATGGAATATTTTGATCCGAGCGGCAAGAAGGGTTTGCTCCCCGGCATGAAGGTCACGCCGCTGCCTGGCACTGATTGGCAGGTCGGGCCGGTGTCGGAGAAGAATGTTGCGCCAAGTCCTGCGACGAGCCCCGCAGCCTTCCGTCCGACCGGCGATGCATTGGGCCTCTCATCGCTGGGGCCCAGGAGCGTCCCCATCAATCTGCCGCAGACTGGCGACTTTGATGCTCCAGGCCGCGCCATCGATCGAGTGAACGGTGCAGAAGCGGTTGCGCCCGATCCGTCCGCCAAGCTCAAGGTCAATGTCGATGCGCCGCGTGGCACGCAGGTGGACGCCAGCGGCGACGGCATCTTCAACGAGACCGAGACTCAACGCACGATGCGTGGGTTCGAGGGCGCGGTGCCCTGATGGCAACGCAATCGCACGAAGCCAAGATCACCGTCACGACGGTCGATAAGTCGTCGGCGACTTGGAGGGCCATCACCAAGGAGATCAAGGATGCCACCGGTGCGATCAATGTAGCGCGCTCGGCGTTCGGTGGGTTCATCGGTGGGCTTGCTTCGGGCGCCTTCCAGCAAATGGCGAAAGAGATCGATGCGGTCTCGGCCGCGATCGTTCGCCTTGGGTCGTCGGCCGTTGAGATGAAATATCTCAGCGAGGAAACGAAGCTTTCGCAGGAGCAGATTCTCAAGTTCCAGTATGGGCTGGATCAGCTCGGTATCAGCACTGAGGAATCGGGGCGGATGATCGCTGGGGCGACCGGCAAAATCCAAGACCTCAAGCAGAGAGGCTTTAGCGCCCTCTACAACGAGCTGAGCCAATTCCCTGGTGGTCGAGCGCTCGCCGAGTCGCTGATCAATGCGCCCAACATGGAGTCAGCGCTCAAGCTGCTGCGGGAACGCATGCAGCGTATGAGCCCCGCTGGCCGACGTGAGGCGGCACGGCTGTTCGGGTTGCCTGAGCGCTTTGCCGATCTCGAACTCAACAATATGCCGAAGATCATCAAGCAGAACATTCAAGCCGGGATCGAGTGGCACAAGGCCTGGACCAATCTGCAATGGACGTTTCGCAACTTCGGCACGATGGCCGCGAATGAGCTGACGCCGGTTTTCCGCGACCTGGCCAACGAGTTCGACAAATTTCTCAAGGAGCACCACGAGGACATCGAGAAGGGGATTCGTGCTCTCGGCACGCGGCTCCAGGACATCAAGTGGAACGAGATCGCCGATAACATCAAGAACGTCATCAACTCGGTCCTCGGGCTCGGCGAAAAATTCGATTGGATCGTACAGAAGATCAAGGGCTGGCCGCCGGAAATCCAGGGCCTCATCATCGGATATGCGCTCGGCGGCATTCCCGGCGGCATTGCTGGTCTGACCATTGGGTCGCAGTCGCGGGTCGAGCGTGAAGCCAGGCTGAAGCGTGCGAGAGAGCTGCGGGACGAGGCGCAGCGGCGTCGTCAGACTATCGACAAGGAATTGGAATTCGCCCGCGAATCTGGTGATCCGCAGCGGATCAAAAACGCACAGGACTTGCTCGAACTCAACACGCGGCTTTTGAAGGAGCTGAACGACGCGGTCGACAAGCTGGAAAAGGGTGTCGAGGACCAAACCGATTACTTTCGCAAGCAAAGCTTCGAGGGTGAGGGATTCCCACGTGGCCCCGGTATCACGCGGGCTGCTTTTCATCCCAGCGGCACCGGTGGCATGCCACGCACCGGGCCATCGATCGGCCAGGGACAGGCTGGACCGAACGTTGGTCCTTCACCTCAGAACACGCAGCCTGGCACGACTCAGCCTGGCACGACGCAGACCGGTGGTCCGCCTGCCGGTCTACCGAATATCGGAGCGCTTCAGTCGCCGACCTCGCCGATGCTCGCTGCTACCGGGGAAAAGCCGGAAGCCTTCATTTTCCATCACACGGGCGGTCGTGGAACGATCGCCGGTCTCCAGCAGACGCTGCGCGAGCGCGGGCTCGGTGTCGAGTATGGGATGGATCGCGAGGGCAACATTGTCCAGATCGGCGGTGCTGGTGCTTCGCACATGAAGCAAGGTTGGGGTCCGCTAGGAGCTGGCCTCAGCAATCGCAATACGCTTGGCATGGAGATCATCGCCAGGAACGACAAGGACGTGACTCCGGTCCAGATCGCGGCGGCGAAGGCGTTCATGGAGCGCCTCTATCCGGGCACACGCGTCCTCGGTCATGGCCAGGTCAATCCCGGTCACAAGGAAGCCGATGAAGGGCTGTCGGCTGTCCGTGCCGTCATGGCGGGCCGAGAAGAGACTGAGCGCGCGCGTCAAACCGTTGATCGTCTAAACGGTGCGCGCGCGTACGGGCCTGGCACGATGCTCGGCAACGCCAATGTCAACATCAAGGTGACTCCGTGGAATGACGCGTCGCCATCGCAGCAGACGTTCAAGGAAATTCCGATCGAGCGCACGCCGCAAATGTCCAACGCCGGTGGCGATGGCAGTGGCTGGAATCCGTGGCGCCAGGAGTGATCGGCCATGGAAATCACCGATCCCAGGCTGCTCGACAAAAACCCGTGGCGCCGAAGCCTCATGCTCGGCTGGTCGTTCCGCGGCGTGCCGTTCTACGTCGAGCAGCAGGCGCGCACCTCGGGCCGCCGCAACGTCGAGCACGAGTATCCCAAGCGTGACAATCCGTACGCCGAGGACATGGGTCGTCATGCGATCCGCTACACGATCCAGGGCTTCCTGATCGGGCCGAATTATCTCGCACAGAAATGGAACTTGATCGCCGCGCTCGAAGGAGCCGATGCGGGCACGCTGGTCGATCCGCTCGTGGGCTCGATGCTGATGATGTGCGACCGCTACTCGGTCACCGAGACGCGCGAGCGTGGTGGCTATTGCGTGTTCGAGATGTCGTTTGCCGAAGCTGGGATCGCGGGCAACAGTCTGACGACGATCCTGCCGTCGACTTCTGACGACGTGAACTCGAAGGCCAACAACGCGGCCGGTGCCGCGGGCAACAATCTCGACAATCAGCTCACCCAATCGATCTAGCCCACCCGAACTTGGAGGACGACATGGCCGGTAAGGTCAATGGCACCGTGCTCGACAATGGTCTGTTGCTGCTGCACAACAACGCATCGCACATCTACATCTGCTCAGCCGAGCCAACGAATTTCGCCGACGCGACGGTGAACTTCGCGCTCGGGAACTATAACTTCGGTGCGGGCAACTGTGTCGGTGCTCCCGCGGCCGGGACCCCCAACGGTCGCAAGGTGACGACGGTCGCTGTGACCGCTGGCACCGTGACCGGCACGGGCACTGCTACTCGATGGGCTATTGTCGATGTGCCGAATAGTGCCCTATTAGTGGACAACGATCTTGCCTCAAGCCAACCAGTAACTGCCGGAAACGTATGGAGCTTGCCCGCATTCGATTTCCGAATTCCGGGGTCATAAGCCTCCAATAGGGTAAGGGGTAATGACTGGGTTCCCCGCCTTTCAATCTGGCGCATTCCAGGCCGACGCGTTTCAGACCGGCCAGCTCGCGGTTGCCAGTCCCTACTCGCTTGGCTCGCCGGTCTTTGCTGCGCCAAGTCTAGTTTCGCCGATCCTTCACGCGAACACGTATACGCTCGGATCGCCGGTGTTCTCGACACCGTCGCTGACCGTGCTGCAGTTGATACTCCATGCGAACCCTTATTCGCTTGGCTCGCCGGTCTTCGCGCAACCGCTCGTCCAACAGTACCAGTTTCTCCACGCCAACAATTACAGCACCCAGTCGCCGGTTTTCTCTGGCGCATCGCCCTTTGTCCAAACGTACTATCTGTTCGCCAATTTCTCGGCCGTTGATCCACCGGTCTACGCCACGCCGGTCATGGGGGAGAATTACGTTTTCTCCAGCCCGGCCTATACGCTTGCCTCCCCGATCTTCGCGTTCGTCGATTCGGCTGGGATCGTCGATCGGGTATGCCACACGGCCGATTACATCTTGGACTTTCCCAGGATCGCACGACCAGCGTTGCAGCAAGCTTTGCCGCAGGCGCTGCAGTTGCTGTTGCTGCAGGAGAAGCCGCCGTTCTTCCTGGAAGTCATCGACGAGGCGGTGGCGATCCTCAACGGCATGCTGCAGGACGTGCTCGCGAGCGTGCCGCAGCAATTCGGGCATCCGTTTGCCAATCTACAGGAGCAGGTCGGCGCTCTCATCGCGGGCGCCGATGTGGCAATCCGCAGCGGCATGCTGTCGGCGCCGCTCTACGCATGCTTCGAGGCCGCACGCGCGGCCGGGGCAACGCTCAACGGGATGGAAAAGGTTCGCCAGGACTTGCTTCTGCAGAATCCGCAGAGCGTGCCAGGCATCGCCGTTCAGCAGGCTGGCATTGTGTTTGCGCTGGTCGAGGACTCGAAGATCATCACCACGATGACGTTTGTGTCGCGCGACGACATCAGTGTGATGATGGATCGTATGCAGGCGGCCTTCGAGCCTGCGATCGAGACCGCGGCCGATGTGCTCGACAGCGCAAGCTACCAGACCATCCTTGCGCTCTATGGTTCAGTGACCAATTGGCTCGCTGGCACGCAGCTCCAACTGCCGCTGGTCGTCACCTACACGACCGGTCAACCGACGCCCGCGCTGTGGCTTGCGAATTACATCTACGGCGATGGCTCGCGCTACGATGAGCTGATCGCTGAGAACAAGGTGGTCAATCCGGCGTTCTGCCCGCGCGTCGTGCGCGCCTTGAGTGCCTAACGATGCCTGAGTTCAAGCCGCAGGAAGTTGCGGTGCTCATCGTCAATGGGGAGCTGTACCGTGACTGGGAAAGCGTCATGGTCCGCCATTCGATCGGTGACCAGCATTTCGCCTGGTTTCGGTTCACCTGCAGCGAGGGCATTCCGCTCGTCAAGAATTTTGCCAAGCTGCGGATCAAGCCTGGTGATCGTGTCAGCATCACGCTTGCCGGAATTCTGGTGATCGAGAACGGGGTCGTCTATTCGCGCCAGGTGAGCTATGCCGCGACGACTCACCACATCGAGATTCAGGGAGTTTCGTACTCGCATGTGCTGAGCGAGGGCTCTGTCGTCCACAAAACCGGCGAGTGGAAGAACGCGAGCTTTCAGCAAATCGCGCAAGCCGTGATGCAGCCGTACGGCGTTTCGCTTCGCATGCTCGGCTCAATGCCATCGAATCCATTTCGGCGCGTCCACCTTCCGATGGGTATACCAGCGTTCCCATTCATCGAACAGCTTGGCCGCCAGCGCGGCATCGTCTTCGGCAGCGATGGCAAACCGGACTTGATCGCGACGACCGGCGATTTTGCATTGGGCAGCGGTGACGCGGTGATCGAGGGCTGGAACATCCTCGAAGCTCGCGAAATCCTGACGGTGTTCGGAAGTCCTGAAGGGTTCCTCGCGACGATGAGTCAGCAGACCGGTGGAGACAACCTCTCGATGGCGGCGGCTGCTCACCAGGTATTCGCGCGGGTCGCGCAAACCGGATCACTGAGCGGGGTCGCAAATACGATCCTCACCACGGCTGAAGTTCCAGGCGGCATCCCCGACATGCGCGACCGAAACAGCCAAGAGGATTGGAAGCGCAATCTCGAATCGATCCAGCTCTTTATCACGGTGCAGGGATGGCTCAAGCCGAGCGGTGGCTTATGGGAAATCATGATGCAGGTCTATGTCCGCTCTCCGATGTTGATCATGGATCAGAGCCTATTGTGCAAGACCGTGACGTTCACGCAGGACAGCCAGAGTGGCACGCGAACGACGTTGGAGTTGGTCAACAAGATCGGATCGCGGTCGAGCTTTGAGAGTGGACAAGGCGGTAGCGAGGGTGGTGCCGAATCAACGTGAGGGGAGAACGTGAGATCGACGATCAGCGATGCTGCGCGGCGTTCGCAGCTCAATATGTCGCGCGCCACGGTGCGCAAGGTAGACGACGACCACAATTGGCAAGAGGCCGATGTCGATGTGCATCACTCGGAGACCCATACCGGGATCGAGCGCATCCATCATTACGGTTTCACCGCAGTCCCGGTGAAGCAGGACCAACAGCAACAGGAGCAAGGGACCTCGACCAGCAGCGCCAACGATGGCACGTTCAACGAGAACCAGCCGAAGGGTCCCTCGGCCGAGGCGATCGTCGCCTATCTCAACGGCTCGCGCTCGCATCCGGTCATCGTCGGGATCGACGATCGGCGCTATCGACCCTATGGGCTGAAGGAAGGCGAGAGCTTCCAATACGACCAGTACGGTCAGGGTACGCTGATCAAGAACACCGCGACCTACGTGCTATCGCTCGACGATGAGCAGCAAGGCGGTGGCGGCGGCGGTGGTGGCGGTGGTGGCGGCCAACAGCAGCAGACGCGATTCGTTTCGTTGCGCCACGTCAACAAGCAGAAGCAACAGCGCAAGGGCAATCTCTCGCAGTTTGGTCAGCAGCAAGGCGGCTCTGGCGGT
>Ga0126381_100000701_pt1 | contig 37014 bp, 31 predicted proteins | sample PanSoiMetPlot_28_FD_96465 | JGI IMG/M metagenome (GOLD analysis project Ga0126381, IMG submission 96465) | Tropical forest soil microbial communities from Panama - MetaG Plot_28 | ecosystem: Environmental > Terrestrial > Soil > Tropical forest > Bulk soil | place: Panama | collected 2016-02-17 | reverse complement strand
AGCCGCTTCAGGTCGAACTGGACGGGCGGGGCCGCGGGCCTGGCAGGCGCCGGCTGGTACTGCCCGCCAGCCGGGGGAAAGCCCGCTGGCGGCTGCCCCGGCGGCGGGTACTGGCCCTGGGGCGCGCCGCCCTGCCCGTATCCGCTGGGCGGGCCGTAGCCTGGGGCGTCGGATCCGCCTGGGGCGCCGTACCCGGCGGGCGCGCTCTGTCCCGGCGGGGGGAAGTAACTGGGTTGCGCAGCGGTAGCCGCGGCTGGCGCGAGCTGCGCTCCGCAATTCGCGCAGAACGCCGAATCCTGCTGATTCGGCGTCTGGCACTGAGGACAGTTCATGTGCTGAACCCCTCCTGCAACTGTCTCGGGGATGTAATCTTCGCTGATTTTCGCCGTTACGCCGCGTCACCCGGCGGCGCCCCCGGCCGTGTGTTACATCACATTGTCGTATTGACCGGCTGCGGGGCAAGTGTTCTCGTTTGCGGGCATGTCGAAAACGCCTATCCAAGGGCCGGTGAAGTCGTCGCGGACGGTGACGGCGCGGGGAGCACCACGGGGGGCGGCGAGAGCGTCGGCATCGCCTGCTCGTCCGCGAGCGCGATGGCTAGTTCGCCCGCCGCGTTCGGGTGCAGCGGCGCCAGATCGGACGTGCCCTGCACGTACGGGTTGGGCGTGCACAGCTCGTGTCCGCTGAATCGCGGGCTGGCCACCCCGAACCCGAACAGCCCGGCGCCCTGCGCGAGGACCGTGTTCAGCTGCCGGAGCCGGGACAGCAGGACCTTCTCCTTGGCCGGGGTCATCCGGTACTGCCCGAGGCAGGCGATCGACGACCCGAACGGCGAGTAGTACTCGTTGACCAGCACCGCGGGGTGTCCGGGCAGCTTGGACAGGTCGCTGAGCAGTTCGTAGTAGCTACGGGTGAAGGCGTCGAGCAACTGCCCGAAGTAGGCGGATGACACCTTGTCGTTGCACACCGAGGCGGCCGCGCACAGTTGCGTCATCACCCCCCAGGACAGGTCGTCCGCGCCGACGCTGACGATGATCAGCTTGGCGTGGGTGGCGGCCTCGGCCCGCGGGAACTGCGGCGCGGCGATCGCGCCGCTGGACAGCACCTCGGGCCCGAGCAGGCCGTTGAGTATGGTCGCGCTGCCGCAGGCGAGGTTCAGCACGTTCCAGTTGTTGGCGGCCGCGAGATCGCTGGCGTAGGCATCTGGCGAGCGGCCGCAGGCCTTGTCCTCATCGCTCGGGTCCGGCCCCCAGGGCAGGCCCCAGCCGGACGCCGTCGAGTCGCCGATCACCACCGCCTGCACGCCCGGCTGCGGCCTGCCGACGGGCGCGGGTTCCGTGAGCTGGTCCACGCCCACCAGGTCATCGAGCGTCTTCACGCTGCGCAGCACCTTTGGCGTGCTGGACGCGGTCAGGACGATCCCGCCCACGTTCACGGCGGACACGACCGCGATTCCGGCGGCGAGCATCTTCCAGATCGCCGGCTTGCGGCGCACCGCGGCCACCGCGACAAGCGGGATCGCGGCGAACCCGGCGGCGATCAGCGTCTCCCACAGGAAATAGCGCTTCCAGCCGGCGGCGAGCTGCTGGCTGAGCGTGAGCGCTACCTGGTGCGGACCATCGCTCCTGAGCATCTGGACCACTCGCGGGTCGATCGTGATGTGCTCAAGGGCGAGCCTGGGCCTGATCGGGCCGGTGAACAGCGGCCGGGTCGCCATCACCTGGCCGAAGAGATCTAGCTCACCGGGTCCCTTGATGCCGGCGTTCGGCAAGGTGGCACCCACCTGTGCCGTCTGGCCTGCCGCGGACACCGTCTGCAACGGGGTAACGCGCAACGCGAGCCAGATCGCTCCCGCAGTGACGATGAGGAAGGTGAGTACGTAGAAAACAGTGGTCGGGGTTGATCGCAGGATTGCCCGCAAGGTTGCTCGGATAGGCCTAGAAATCGTCCATACCCCCTGCCGGTCAGAATGTGACCGTACCCACGGCGCGGCGCCCTACTCGCCCGCAAGCTGCCAGGCCGCGTTTGTGCTCACCCGAACCCCAGGCCGGCGGTCTCCTGTTGCCCCGGCTTATATCGCCTGGTGCGCGCGCGGCCCATGATGTGTCTATGCAGACGGTGACCTTGCCGGAGGTACACAAGACAGGCGGGCTAGTCGGCGCGGAGATCCGCGGCCTCGACCTGACCAGGGAGTACCCGGACGAAACATACGAGGCCCTGCGGCAGGCGTGGGCCGAGCACGGCGTCATCTTCTTCCGCGACCAGTTCCTCAACGCCGAGCAGCGGGAGAGGTTCGCGCTGCGGTTCGGCGCCATCAGGGTTAAGCAGGAGCTGCGCAAGGAGCCCGAGCAGACGCGGGCCATCGGCGAGGGCTGGCACACGGACATGACGTGCTTCGACGAGCCGCCGATCGCCACGATCCTGTTCGCGGAGGAGATACCGCCTTATGGCGGCGACACCCAGTGGGCGGGCATGGGTCCCGCCTTCGAGGCGCTGTCCGCGGGGCTGCGCGCCACCTTGACCGGGATGCGCGCGGTGCACTCGAACGTGCGCAAGCTCGGCCTGAGCTACGACCAGACCGATCCGCCCGAGCCGTCGATCGCCGAGTACGACGCGGCCGAAGGACCGCTGCACCCAGTGGTGCGGCTCATCCCAGAAACTGGCCGCGGCGTGCTGTACGTGAACCCGGAGTTCACCATGCGCTTCGAGGGCTGGTCGCGCCGGGAGTCGCTGCCGCTGCTCCGGTACCTGTACGAGCACGGCGTGCGGCCGGAGTTCGTGACCCGCTTGCGGTGGGCCCCCGGGTCGATCGCGTTCTGGGACAACCGCCAGGTGTGGCACTTCGCGGTCAACGACTACCAGGGCCAGCGCCGGGTGATGCACCGCATCCTGCTCGCGGGCACCAAGCCGGTGCCGGCCGACGCGATCTAGGCAGGTCGCGTCGCACGTCGAGGCACATGGGAGCACACCGATTCGCACACTTGGACAAGCTCCACTCGATACACTCCCGTCGTGAGATCTGCTGGGCCGGTATTCACCGATTCCTCCGGCAGGCGTCGCCGTGCCATGCGTGCGGCGGGCCTGGCGGCTGCGGCGGCGCTTCTCGTCTGCCTCGGCGCCGTCGTCATCGCGATGACCGGCGGTCCGCGGGCGCCGTTCACCCAGTGGGCAGCCCCGCAGACTCAGGCGCCAGCGGGCAGTCAGTCCCAGCAAGTCGCGGGCCACACGCGCGACGGGAGCCGGGCCGGTGGTTCGCAGCCAGGCGGCGGGGCCACGCCGGGCGGTGGCGGCCAGCAACCTGGCGACAGCACCCCGGGGGCGACGACACCCGCTAGCGGCTCACCGTCGCAGCACCCGACTCCGTCTGCGGACGCCTCGCCGTCGGCCGGATCATCCGCGACGGCGACCCCCACCAGTTCACCGGTGCCGACCAACCGGGCCGGCAAGACGCCGCCGGGACATACCAAGTCTCCTAACCCGCACAAGTCCGGCAGTGTCGCCTAGACCCGTCAACCATCGCCCGGACCGCACGCCCCGCGGCCACTGGGTGCTGGTCAGCCTGGTTGTCTTCGTGTTCGCGCTCGGCCTGCTCATCGAGGGATACACCCACGGGGTGCTCGGTGAGAACAGCGCGGACGAGCCGCCCGCGACCGCGCGCGCGCAGGCCGCGCCCGCGAGCGTGACCAGCGGCGGACCGGTCATGACGGTGGTGAACGGGCAGCCGCGCAGCTACCAGATCCCGCGGAAAACCGTGGTCCTGTCCTTCGACGACGGCCCGGACCCGACGTGGACGCCGCGAATCCTCGCGATACTCAAGCGCTACCACGTGCCCGGCACGTTCTTCCTCGTCGGCGCTCACGCGGCAGGCAACCCGGGCATCGTCGCGGCCGAGCTGGCCGACGGCGACGAGATCGGGTCGCATACCTACACGCACGACAACCTCGGCACCTCACCGCGCTGGCGCGAGAGCCTGGAACTGACCCTGACCCAGAACGCGCTGGCCGGCGCGGCCGGGATCCACACCCGCCTGCTGCGCATGCCTTTCTCGTCCGAGCCTGACGCGATGAGCGCCGCGGACTGGCAGGCAGCGCGCCAGGCGGCCGAGGACGGCTACCTGGTCGTGTTCACGAACATGGACACGAAGGACTGGGCCAAGCCTGGCGTGCGGCACATCGTCGCCGCGGCGACGCCGCGGGGCGGCCACGGCGCGATCATCATGTTCCACGACAGCGGCGGCGACCGCGCCCAGACCGTCGCCGCGCTGCCCGCGATCATCGAACGTCTCAAGGCTGAAGGTTACCGGTTCGCCACGGTCACGAGCGCGCTGAAGCTCGCCGATGGCGATGTGCCCGTGGTCGCGAGCCAGCGCTTCGCCGGCCGGGCGCTGGTCCTCACCCAGGAAGCCGCCGACCACGCCGTCGCGGTCCTCGCGGTGGCGCTCATCACGATGAGCGTGCTTACGGTCCTGAGGCTGCTGCTGCTCGTCGGCTTCGCCATGGCGCACCGGCGGCGCGAGCGGCGCCTCTTCCGCTGGATCCCGCCGGACGCCCCGAAGTACCTTCCCGACGTGTCGGTGGTGATTCCCGCCTACAACGAAGCGGCCGGCATCGCCGCCACCGTACGCTCGATGGCCGCGAGCCGGTACCTCGGCAGGCTCGAGGTCATCGTCGTCGACGACGGGTCGAAGGACGACACCGCGGCCATCGCCAGCGGTCTCGGCATTCCCTACGTCCGCGTGATCACCCAGCGGAACACGGGAAAGCCCGGCGCGCTCAACCGCGGCATCGCCGCGGCGCACTCCGAGATCCTCGTGCTCGTCGACGGCGACACCGTATTCGAACCTGACACGATCGAGCGGCTGATCGCGCCGATGGAGGACCCGCGGGTCGGGGCGGTGAGCGGGAACACCAAGGTGGCCAACCGGCGCGGGTTCATCGGCGGCTGGCAGCACCTGGAATACGTGATGGGGTTCAACCTCGACCGGCGCATGTATGACCTGCTCGGCATCATGCCGACGGTGCCAGGGGCGATCGGCGCCTTCAGGCGGCGGGCGCTCGCCCAGATCGGCGGCGTCAGCCACGACACGCTGGCCGAGGACACCGACCTGACGATGGCACTGTGCCGCGCCTCGTGGCGGATCGTGTACGCGCCAGAGGCCATCGCCTGGACCGAGGCGCCGTCCAGCGTCCGGCAGCTGTGGAAGCAGCGTTACCGCTGGTCGTACGGGACCATGCAGTCGATGTGGAAACACCGCCGCGCGGTCATCGAGGGCGGCAAGTCCGGCAGGTTCGGCCGGTGGTGCCTGACCTACCTGGCCCTGTTCCAGGTGCTGATGCCGCTGGTCGCGCCCGCGATCGACGTCTCGTCCATCTACGGGCTGATGTTCCTCAACCCGGTCCACGTGGCGGCCTTCTGGCTCAGCTTCCTGATCTTGCAGGGCGCCGCGGGAGCGTACGCGCTGCGGATCGACGGCGAGCGGCTGCGCGCGCTGTGGGTCCTGCCGTTCCAGCAGGTCGTCTACCGGCAGCTGATGTACCTGGTGACAGTCCAGTCGGTGTTCGCCGCCCTGCTCGGCACGAGGCAGCGCTGGCAGGCCATTCGCCGGACCGGGGTCTTCGCCGATGAGGGCACGCAGGGGTCGCCCACAGAAACGGTGGGCTCGCTGTTATGACCGGCGGCAAAGGCACCCGCGAAGGTGACGCTTAACACGTGAAACCAGGACAGCCTCTTGAACGTCACACATAGTGGACCCCCTGGCTCCACCCCAGTCAGGGGGTTCCATCGCTAACCAGGCACCGCCAGAGTAACCTGGCCGCCGTGTCCACCTGGATCGTCACGGAAACCCAGCCTGGGACGGGGCTGCGAGTCGCCGTCAAGGACCTCATCGACATGGCCGGCCTGCCGACCACCGCGGCCTGCCGCGCCGTCGCCGACACCGCGGGGCCGGCCGCCGCGGACGCCCGGTGCCTCGCGGGCCTGCGGGCGGCGATCAGCAGGAACGAGGCCCGCTTCGTCGGCAAGACCAACCTGCACGAGCTCGCCTACGGCATCAGCGGGGTCAACCGCGCGTTCGGCACGCCGGTCAACCCGCTCGACCCCGGCCGCGTGCCCGGCGGATCGTCAAGCGGTTCCGCGGCCGCGGTGGCCGCCGGCGAGGCCGACATCGGGTACGGGACCGACACCGGCGGGTCGATCAGGATCCCGGCCGCGTGCTGCGGGATAGCCGGGCTCAAGACCACCTGGGGCCGGGTATCGCTCGACGGGGTGCGGCCGCTGGCGCTGAGCCTCGACACCGTGGGACCGATGGCGCGGGACGTCGCGGGCCTCGTCGCGGGCATGGCGCTGCTCGAGCCGGGATTCACCCCGGCGGACGAGTCGCCGCACGTCATCGGCAGGGTGGCGATCGACGCCGACCCGGCGATCAGCGCGGCCGTCGACGCCGCGCTCCGCGCGGCGGGGTTCGATGTCGAACCTGTGGCGCTCACGCAGATCACGGCGGTCATCGACGCCTCGATCGTCGTGCTCGGCGCCGCGGCGTGGGCGACCAACGCCGAGCTTGTCGCCGCCGCTCCCGACCGGATCGGCGACGACGTACGGAACCGCCTCCTCGACGGCGCCAAGATTGGCGCTGGACAGCTGTCCGCGGCCCGGCAGGAGATCGAGCGCTGGAAGGCCACGCTCGACGACCTGTGGCGGCGTGTCGACCTGCTCGCCGCGCCCACGCTGCTCGGCTTCCCGCCGCTGCTGCAGGACGCGCCGGACATGTTCAAGATCCGCGGCCTGAACTCCGCGGTGAACGTGGCGGGCCTCCCGGCGCTCGCGCTGCCCGTCCCCGCGAAGGCGCCGCTGCCCGCGAGCTTGCAGCTGATCGGGCCGGCCGGCGGCGAGGAGCGCCTGCTCGCCGCCGCGGCGTTGCTGGAGCGGGCGCTCAGCTAGCGGCCGCGGCGGCGTTGGGAGCTGGCAGGAGGACCGCCTCGTTCCGGATAAAAATGAGCGATCAGCCGACCGTGACCAGCACCGCTGTGTACGGCCCGATCGTGACGGGACAGGAGCCTGACGCGCAGTGCACGGTGTCCGGCTTGCCCGCTGTGAAGCGCCCGTCCGGGGCGATCGCCGCGCCCTGAATGCGGACGCCAGACGTCGCGAGCAGCGACGGCGCCGTCAGGTGCAGCACGGTGGCCGAGGAAGGGTGCCCGCCCACGCGCAGCACCGCGTTGGTGTGGTACTTGCTCAGGTTCTCCACGATCAGCCGCAGGCCGCCGCCGGTCAGCGGGCGCAGCGCGAACGCGACCACGTTCCCCGCGCTGGACGTGGCGGACACGGTGACCGGCAGCAGGTGCCCGCTGCCGAGCAGGCGGGTGAACAGCATGCCGTAGTAGATCGGCTGGGCGGCGTACTCGCTGGCGCCGACCTGGCATAGCGGCGTGTAGCCTGTGCAGCCGGTGCCGAGCCCGCCGTGGAAGTTCATCCCGTACACGCCGTGCTCGGCGCCGGTGAGCAGGTAGTCGACCACCCAGAGCGCGGACGCGTACGAGTCACTCGCGCCGGGCGCGCCGCCGCCGCAGGCGGTGTTCGTCTCGCTCATCCGCAGCTTCGCTCCCGCGGTCTTCGCCGCCCGGGCCGCGCCGTCGAAGAACGCTGCCTCGGTCGCCCGCAGGCCGGGCGACAGCAGCCTGGCGGCGAACTGTGCCGGGGTCTTGCCCTGCAGGCCGCACCCCATCGGGTAGTAGTGCTGGTCGAGCCAGCCCACCTTGCCCGCCTCCCTGGCCGCGTAGCCGGGCAGCCAGGCTGCCCCGGCGGTGTCCGGCCCCGCCAGCGCCACACCGGGCGCCCCGGCGCGGATCGCGGCCAGGCAGCTGGCCGCCTCCTTCAGGTAATCGCCTTGCGTGTAGGACGCCGGGCGGATCCCGTTGTGGTGGTAGAGGTCAGGCTCGTTGCCGCAGGCGATCGCGGACAGGTGGCCGCCAAGCGCCGCGCTGACGTTCCTGGCGTCCGCGGTCACGGCACTGGCCGTCCCCGGGCCGAATGTCCCCAGATTCTCGCTGTAAAGCACCGTCCATCCGGCGGCGGCGGCGAGCCTGGCCAGGCCCGCCAGCGCGCTGGCGGTCGCGCCGGTGAACGTCGCCCGGTCCACCGAGTTGCCGCCGAACCGCATGACCGAGCTGCCAAGGTTCTTCAGCAGCCGCGCGAGGTCACCGACGTTGTCGAACTTGCCGCTGCTAAGCCCGCCCGACTCGAACGACAGCCCGACGTAGTGGCTGTTGATCCCGCCGACGATCTTCCCCGAGGTGTTCACGGTGACCGTCGTGCCGAACACGTCCGGCCGGGCGGCGCTGGCACCGCTCACCCCGGCCGCGCCAGTCACGAACGCCGCGCTCGCGGCGGCGGCAATTGCGAGACGAACCATCTTATTCCGCATGGGATTAATTCTTGCGTTACAAGGTGAACGCTGTCGGATATTTCGGCCCAAGAAGGCGTGACACGTTGCTATTCACGCCGTTAATGTCCCGGTTTAGCCGCTGGTCACGGCCGGCCGGCACATGCGAGGCTTGACCTTGGCAGCACTCCTTTACCCGGAGGGAGCACGGCATGCAAGCCACCATCGGCGACAAGATCTGCATACACGGCCACGTCGTCGGGCACGCCGACAGGCACGGCGAGATCGTCGAAGTGCACGGCGAGAAGGGAGAGCCGCCCTACCTGGTCCGGTTCGACGACGGCCACACTGGGCTGGTAGTTCCCGGTCCGGACGCGGTGATCGAGCACCTGCCGGCGCAGCGCTCCACCCCGTCAGTCTGAAGGCACGCTCCCGCTGCTGTGGGCAGATCTGCCCACAGCAGCATTGCGCGCGAAAGAGGCGGCAATTCGCGCACGCTGGTTGCATGGCTCAGGAAGAACAAAACCAATTTTTCACCGAACGAGCGCGGCTTTCTCTGCTGCAGCGACGCATTCTCGTTCTCGACGGGGTCCTCGACGATGACAACGGAACCCTGCTCGCGACCCAGTTGCTTAGCCTCGCCGACGAGGATCCGGACGCTGACGTGGCGCTGTGGATCCACTCCCCCGGCGGGTCCGTGCCGTCCATGCTGGCGATCCGCGACCTCATGCGGCTAGTGCCGTGCGACGTGACGACCCTGGTGCTCGGGATCGCGTGCAGCGCGGGGCAGTTCCTGCTGTCGGCGGGCACGAAGGGCAAGCGGTTCGCGCTGCCGCACTCCCGCATCCTCATGCACCAGGGCTCGGCCGGCATCGGCAGCTCGGCGGTGGAGGTCGAACTCCAGGCCAACGACCTGCGGCACACCCGCGACACCGTGCTCGGCATCATCGCGGAAGACACCGGCCAGCCGATGGAGCGGATCTTCGAGGACTCGAGGCACGACCACTGGTACACCGCGGAAGAGGCCCGCGACTACGGGTTCATCGACGCGATCGCGGAATCGTTCGGCCAGGTGATGCCGGCAAAGAAGCGGCCATTCGGGCTGCGGGCAGGAAGCGGGTCATGAGCACTTACACGATCCCCAACGTCATCGCCGAGCACCCGCGCGGCGACCGGATCATGGATGTCTACTCGCACCTGCTCACCGAGCGAATCGTGTACCTCGGCACCGCGATCGACCCCGGGGTGGCGAACACGCTCACCGCGCAGCTGATCTACCTGGAGGCGCACAGCCCCGACCAGGAGATCAACCTGTACATCAACTGCGAGGGCGGCGACATCACCTCGATGCTCGCGGTGTACGACACCATGCAGTACATCCAGGCGCCCGTGTTCACGACGTGCGTCGGGCAGGCCATCGCGGCGGGCGCGGTCCTGCTCGCCGCCGGGGCGCCCGGACGGCGGGCCATGCTGCCGCACGCCCGGGTCGTACTGCACCAGCCGGCCGCGCGCGGTCAGGGCACCATCCCGGACCTGATCCTGCAGGCCGACGAGGTGGTCAGGCTGCGCGCCGACATGGAGTCGATCCTGTCCAAGCACACCGGGCAGTCCGTTCAGGCGCTGCGCGCCGACACCGACAGGGACCGGATCTTCACCGCGCAGGCCGCGCTCGAGTACGGCCTCATCGACCAGGTGCTCACCGATCGGACGTGACTACGCGGCCAGCGCGACGGGAGCGCTCGGTACGCTCGCCGAACGGCGCAGGTCCTCGGTGACCTGTGTGGTCAGGTCGGCGAGCGTGGTGTCGAGCGCGCCCGCGAGGGCGGCGATCATCTCGCTGGACGGCTCCTTGCGTCCGCGCTCGACCTCGGAGAGGTACTGCGGCGAGATGCCGGCGCGCTCCGCGGTGTCGGCCAGTGTCTCCTTGCGCTCGGTGCGCAGCTCACGCAGTCGCTGCCCCAGCACCTCCCGCCACAGCGGTTCGGGCTGCTGCCTGTTCAGCGGGTACACCCGCGCGACCTCCGGCATGGCATCACTGTAGGTGCCCACGTGCGGCGCCGGAAGGCGGATTCGCTGCCAGCAGAGCGGCACCCGTGCGGGACACGCCGCTACGAGAAATTTCCGAGTTGTCTTGAGATTGCATATGCAATTGTTGTTAGGTGGTGCATGTCAACATAAAACTTTCAGGAGGGGCTTATGCGTCGATTGCAAGTGATCGCTGCCGTGACCGTCCTCGGTTCAGCATGCGCGCTCACTTCGCTCGAGGCGGCGAACGCGGCACCGGGGCACACCATGGCGGGGAGCATCCCCGCGTGGGCGAATTCGAAGAACCTGCAGGGCGCGGCGGATCCGCAGGGCGACATCGGCTTCCGCGTGTACCTGGGCTGGAACGACCCGGCCGCGGTGCAGTCGCTGGCCGCCGCGGTGTCCGACCCGCATAGCTCGTCGTACCGCCAGTTTCTGACGCCCGCGCAGTTCAGGCAGCGCTTCGCGCCGTCTCAGGCGCAGGTCGGAGCGGTGCAGTCCTGGCTCAAGAGCCAGGGGTTCAGCGTGGAGTACACGCCGCAGAACAACCACTACGTCTCGGCCGAAGGCACCGTGGGGCAAGCCGAGGCGGCGTTCGGCACAACCTTCGGCGAGTACAGCGTAGACGGGCTCACGGTCCGTTCCCCTGAGGCGAACGTGACGATCCCGGACTCGCTGGCCAGCATCGTCAGTGACGTCGTCGGCCTCGACGACAGCGCGCAGTTCGTGCAGACTTTCCACACCACAGGGGACGCGCCGCCGCCGGCCGCTTTCGTCAGCGCCCAGCCGTGCTCCACGTACTGGGGGCAGAACCTGGCGACTGGGTTCACCAACCCGTACGGCACCTCTACGCTCCCCTACGCCCCGTGCGGCTACACGCCGGGCCAGGTCAAGGGCGCCTACGGCATCTCCGGCTACGACGGGTCCGGGCAGACGGTGGCGATCATCGACGCCTACGCCGCGCCCACGATCGCCACGGACGTGAACCAGTGGTCGGCGAACCGCGGCCTGCCGAAGCTGACCGGCAGCCAGTTCACGCAGGTGGTCGCGCCGGGCACCTACCACCACCCGGAGTCGGGCAAGAAGCAGGACCCGCAGGGCTGGTACGGCGAGGAAACGCTGGACGTCGAGGCCGTGCACGGCATGGCGCCGGCGGCGAAGATCGTGTACGTCGGCGCGCCGAACAACTTCCAGGACCTGGACGCCGCGCTCAACTACGTCGTGGACAAGGACGTGGCGCCGATCGTCACCAACTCCTACGGCTGGGACACCGAACTCCTGCATCCGGGCTTCATCAAGCCGGTCGAGGACACGATCATGCAGGGCGTCATCGAGGGGATCGGCATCTACTTCTCCTCCGGCGACAACAGCGACGAGTCGCAGGTCGTCGGCTACCAGACCGCAGACTGGCCGGCTTCCAGCCCGTTCGTGACCGCTGTCGGCGGGACCACGCTGGGCGTCGGGGCCAGCAATAACTACCTGTTCGAGACGGGCTGGGGCACCACGACGTCGACGTGGAACGGGACGGCGTGGGCTACCACTCCCCCCGGGCCGTGGCTCTACGGCGCCGGCGGCGGCGTCAGCCGCCTGTTCGCCGAACCCTCATACCAGCAGGGGGTCGTGCCCTCGTCGGTGTTCACCGCGCAGGGCCGCACCGGCCGGGCCGTTCCTGACATCTCTGCGCTGGCGGACCCGAACGCCGGCTACCTGATCGGTGAGACCCAGACCTTCCCCGACGGCTCGGTGAAGTACTCCGAGTACCGCATCGGCGGGACCAGCCTGGCCTCGCCCATCATCGCGGGGATCATGGCACTGGCCAACCAGGCCGCCGGCCACCCGCTGGGCTTCGTGAACCCGCTGCTCTACGGACTCGGGGGCTCGGCGGCCTACAACGACGTCGTCAGCCCGTCGGCGACCGTAGCCATGGTGCGGGCCAACTACAAGAATGGGGTGGATGCCAGCAACGGGCTCAGCTACGTGCTGCGGACAGCCAACCAGACGCTGAGCCTGGTCACCGCACCCGGCTACGACGACGTGACCGGCCTCGGCACCCCGACAAGCTCGTTCCTGGCCGCGGTCAGCGGTCACTGACCCGTTAGTCGCCGGCCGGCCAGGCTCATGCCTGGCCGGCCGGCGACGGCTCTGCCATCCTGGGATCCATGAGTGACCGGATCCCCGCGGTCGAGGCGTACCGCGACGCCATAGTCAAGGGTCCCGCGGACACCGTGGCCGCGTACCTCGCGGACGACGTGGTCGTAGAGACCAACTTCGGGCATGCGGAAGGGGTGCCGGAGGCGCTCGCGCTGCTGGCCGAGCCGCGTGCCGCCGGGCTGCTCGCGGCCGGCGCGCACTGGCAGGAACCCGTGGCAGTCGGCGACGCCGTGACGGTCGTCGCGGAACTGCCGGCCACGGCGCCGTTCAGCGGGATCGAGTTCGTCTTCACGTTCGCCGGCGACAAGATCGCGCGGGTGGAGCAGCAGACCTTGCCCGCCGCGCCACTGCGACCTGGCGCGCTGCAGCTCACCGACGAGATCAAGAGCGCGGTGGACGGCGCGCTTGACAACCAGACGCCCATGCTGATCGCCTACAGCGACGACCGCGGCGAAATCCACATGTCGTTCCGCGGCACGGTCCAGGCGCACTCCGACACGGCGCTCGCCGTCTGGGCGCGCGACCCGGGCGGCGGCCTGCCGCGGCACATCGCGGCGCGGCCCGCGGTGACGCTCTTCTACCACGATCCGGCGACCCGGACCACCTACACGTTCTACGGCCGGGCCCGCGTCGAAGACGAGCCCGCCGCGCGCGCCGCCATCTTCGAGAACTCGCACCCGCGCGAGCGGCAGATGGACTTCAGGCGGCGCGGCGTGGCGATCGTCGTCGACCTGGACAAGGTCGAGGGCAGAGGACCGGAAGGCCGCGTCCTCATGGGGCGGTCGTGAGCATCGACGTCAGCCGGACGCTCGGCTCCCGGTGAGAAGCGCGAAGGCCGCGGCGTCCGCGGGCGCCGCGACACGCTGATCGTTGTTGAAATACGCGTACACGGGTTCGTCCGCCGGCCACGTCCGGGCCAGCAGGTCCGCCCAGCGCCGCAGGTCCTGGTCACGGTAGCGCGGCCAGGGCCTGGCGGCGCCCTCGTGGAAGCGCAGGTATCCCCAGTCCGCGGTCCGCCACAGCGGCGTGATCGCCTGGCCGGCACGGTCGGCCCAGCACAGTGCCGCGCGGCGCGCGGTGAGCACCTCGCGGACGCGGTCACTCCACCAGGACGGGTGCCGCGGTTCGACGGCCACCCGCACATCCGCGGGGAACTGGCCGAGCGCCCGGTCCAGCAGCGCCGGATCCGCCTTCAGGCTGGGCGGAAGCTGGAGCAGCACAGGGCCCAGCCTGTCGCCGAGCCCGGTGAAAGCGGCGAGCATGCGGCGTACCGGTTCCGCCGGGTCGCGCAGCCGCCGTATGTGGCTGAGGTAACGGCTCGCCTTCACCGCCATCACGAACCCGTCCGGGGTGCGCGCGAGCCACTGCTCGAATGCCTCCCGGGCGGGCAGCCGGTAGAACGTGCCGTTGTTCTCGACCGTGGCGAAGCGCCCGGTGTAGTACTCCAGCCAACGGCGCTGCGGGACGTCCTGGGGGTAGAAGTCAGCGCGCCACTCCCGGTACTGCCAGCCCGAGGTGCCGACCAGAACAGGCATCGCACTACGTTAGCGGGCCGGTGCCGCCTTCTGGTTCGCGGGATGGTCGCGGTACCTGTGACGAGCCTGGCCGAAGTCAGGGATGCTTCCGCCGCGTTACCGCCTTGCGGATCTCGGAGATCACGATGATCGACAGCGCTACGCAGATGCAGATGAGCCATTGCTGCACATCGAGCGGGGTCATGGTGAGCAGCCGCTGGAACGGCGCGAGCACGGTCGCCAGGATCAGCGTCAGTACCGATACCCCGGTCGAGATGTTGAACGTCTTGTCGGCGAAGGTGTCGAGGCTGAACACCGATCGCCGCTCGTCCTTGGTGGCGATCGAGAAGAACACGGCGTAGAGCGAGAAGGTCACCACGCCCATCGTGTGCGCGACGGCCTGGGTGCGCGCCTGTTCCGCCCAGCTAATAACGCCGAGCGTGCCGACGCCGATGACGAGCCCCACGATGACGAGCCAGATCATGAGCGCGCGCGGCAAGATGGGCTGATCGGGCTGACGCGGCTTCCGTTGCATCAGGCCAGGCTCCGGCTTGCCGTATCCGAGCCCGATCGCCTGGAAGAGCAGCGTGGTGAAGTTGATCCACAGCGTCTGCAGCGGAAGGAAGGGCACGCCGCCGGCGATATTGAAGATGCTCGCGCCGAGGAACGAGATGATGAAGCCGAACAGGCATCCCATCTGGAACCTGACGTACTTGACCAGGTTGTCGTAGAGTCCGCGGCCGAGCTCCACTGCCTTGACGATCGTGGAGAAGTTGTCGTCGGTGAGGATCATCACCGCGGCTTCCTTGGTCACCTCCGTCCCGGTGATGCCCATCGCGATCCCGATGTCGGCCTTCTTGAGCGCGGGCGCGTCGTTGACACCGTCGCCTGTCATCGCGACGATCTGGCCCTTGCTCTTCAGCAAGTCCACGAGGCGGACCTTGTGCTCCGGGGTGACCCGGGCGATCACGCCCACGTCGTCGATGGCGGCTAGCACGTCGTCGTCGCTCATCGCGCCGAACTCCGCGCCGGTCAGCACCCTGCCCTCGATGCCAAGCTGCGTGGCGATGGCGCCCGCGGTGACCGCGTGGTCGCCGGTGATCATCCTGACCTTTATCCCGGCGGCCTTGGCGGTCGCGATGGATGCCTTGGCCGATGGCCGCGGCGGGTCCACGATCCCGACGAGCGACAGCAGTTCCAGGTCGGTCACGAGCGGGAGCAGGTCGGCCCTCGGGTCGAAGGCGGCAGGATCGAAGTCCCTGCGCGCGGTGGCCATCACGCGCAGGCCCTGCTCGCCGAGCCGTTTGTTCTCGTCCATGTACCGCTCGCGGAATTCGCCGTCGGCCGGCGCGGTGCCGCTGTCCGCGACGTAGACGGTGGCGGCACGGGCCAGCAGCTGGTCGGGTGCCCCTTTGACGAAGCAGCGGACCACCTCCCGGCCGGATTCGTCGTGCATCTGGTGGAAGGTGGCCATGAGCTTGTAGGCGGCGTCGAACGGAAGGTAGGCGAGGCGCGGGTAGTGCTCCCTGGTAGCGGCGGCGTCCACCCCGCCCTTGACCGCCAGCGCCACGAGTGCGCCCTCGGTCGGATCGCCGATCAGCTCCCCGTCGGTAAGAACCGCGTCAGACGCGAGAACCATCGGCAGCAGGAACTGGTCGAGCTGGACCGGCGGCTGCCCAGCGACGCCGGTGATCTGCCCGTTCGCCGAGTAGCCGCTGCCCTCGATCACATACCTGCGCCCGACGATCGCCATCTGGACCGCGGTCATCTGGTTCAGGGTTAGCGTTCCGGTCTTGTCCGAGTTGATCGCCGACGTCGAGCCGAGGGTTTCGGTCGACTGCAGGCGCTTCATGATCGCGCCGGCCTTGGCGAGCGCCTGCGTCCCGTAGGCCAGGATCGTGGTGACCACCGCGGGCAGGTTTTCCGGTATGGCGCCGATGGCGAACGCTACCGCCGCGTTGAATACGGCCGTGAACGTGTCGCCGCGGGCCAGGTTCAGGGCCATCGACACGACAAGCGCGACGCCGGCGATCCACAGGATCTGGTGGGTGAGCCTGTCGAGCTGACGGGTCAGCGGGGTCTTGGCGGCCTTCTCCTCCGCCAGCATCCCCGAGATGTGGCCCACCTCGGTCGCCATACCGGTGGCGGTGACGACGAATTCGCCCGAACCCCGGGTGACGTTGGTGTTCATGTACACCATGTCGGTGCGGTCGCCGAGGGGAGTGTCCGCTTCCCGGACGGCGTCCGTTCCCTTGAGCACGGGCAGGCTCTCCCCCGTCAGCGCGGACTCGGCCACCTCCAGTGTCGCCGCCCGCAGCAGCCTGCCGTCGGCGGGGATGATGTCGCCGGCCTCGATGGCCACGACGTCACCGGGAACCAGCTGCTGTGCGGGGATCTGCGTGAGCTGGCCGTCTCGCATGACCTTGGCCTTGACGATCATCATCTTCTGGAGGGCGGCGATGGCGGCGGCCGCCTTCCCCTCCTGGCGCAGGCCGAGCACCGCGTTGAACAGCGTCAGGAAGATCAGCAGGATGCCGGTCTCCCACTCTTTCAGCGGGTAAAGGCTGCCGACGCCGGCCACGAGCAGGACGATCTGCATCGGGTCGGCGTACTGGCGGATGAACGCGTGCACGCGGGACTCCGCCTTGGCCGCGGCGAACGTGTTCGGCCCGAACTGGGCGGCGCGCCCCGCCGCCTCGGCCGAGCTGAGGCCGGTCTGCTCGTCGACCCGTTCCACCGCCAGGACACGGTCGGCGGTGAGCGTGTGCCACAGCTGGCTATCAGCCTGCGACGGTACTAGATCGGAGAGGTGCGTATCGGGTTGGCTCGTCACCCGGCTCGCCTGCGCACATTGGTGCCTCGTTCCCCCGCGACGATTCCTGCGATGTCATCTAGCGACCCGATCGCGGCCCGCATGCCGGTGTTCGCCGCGAAACGGGCAGCGGCCTTGACCTTGGGGCCCATGGACCCGGCGGGGAACTCGTGGCCGGTGAGTTCTTCCGGGGTCACCTGGTCGAGCCGCCGCTGCTGCGGCGTGCCCCAGTTCACGTACACGCCGTCCACGTCCGTGGCCATGAGGAACAGGTCGGCGTTCACGTTCTCGGCGAGCAGTTCGCCCGCGAGATCCTTATCGATGACCGCTTCGACACCCTCGAGCTCGTCGTGACTCTTGGCCGGGTGCATCGTGGGAATCCCGCCGCCGCCGGCGCAGATGACGACCGCGCCGCGGTCAAGCAGCCAGGTGATCGGCTCGATCTCCAGGATCTCCTGCGGCTCGGGGGACGGCACCACACGGCGCCAGGCTTGGCCGTCCTGCCGGAAGGTCCAGCCCTTGTCCGCGACCAGCTTGTCCGCGTCGTCCTTGGTGTAGACGGGGCCGACGAACTTCGTGGGGTTGTCGAAGGCGGGATCGGCTGGATCGACCACGATCATCGTGAGCAGCGTGGTGACCTGCGTCTGCGGCGGCAGCAGGCTGCGCAGCTCCTGCTGGATCAGGTAGCCGATCATGCCCTGGGTGCCGGCGTCGAGGACGTCAAGCGGGTAGGGCTCGGCGCCCTGGTACGCCTCGGCCTGCAGGGACAGCAGGCCCACCTGGGGGCCGTTCCCGTGCACCACCACGATGCTGTGCTCGGCGGCCAGCGGGGCGATCGCCTCGGCGGCGATCGCCACGTTGTGCCGCTGTACCTCGGTGGTCATCGGATCCGAACGCCGGAGCAGCGCGTTGCCGCCCAGCGCGATAACGATCCGCATGGCCGCGTCATCCCAGCGTGGCCACGAGGATCGCCTTGATGGTGTGCAGGCGGTTCTCGGCCTGGTCGAAGACGATGCTGGCGCCCGAGCTGAAGACCTCGCCCGTCACCTCGAGGCCGGAGGTCATGCCTGTGTGCTCCATGATGTCCCTGCCGACGACCGTCTCGGTGTCGTGGAAAGCGGGCAGGCAGTGCATGAACTTGACGGCCCGGTTCCCGGTCTTTTCCATGAGGTCGGCGTTGACCTGGTAGGGCGTGAGCAGCTTGACCCGGTCGGCCCAGACGTCCTTGGGTTCACCCATTGATACCCACACGTCGGTGTGGATGAAGTCGACGCCGCTCACGGCCTCGGCGGGGTTGTCGGTGATCGTGATGCGGGCGCCGGTGCTGCGGGCGATGTCCTCGGCGATGCCGACTACCTCCTTCGGCGGGTGCAGTTCCTCAGGCCCGGCGAGGCGGACGTCGCTGCCCATCAGCGCGCCCATGACGAGCAGCGAGCGGCCCATGTTGAACCGGCAGTCACCCATGAAGGCGTAGGCGATGTGGTCATACGCCTTGCCGCTCGCCTCGTGCATGGTGAGGAAGTCGGCGAGCATCTGGGTGGGATGCCACTCGTTCGTGAGCCCGTTGTAGACCGGGACACCCGCGTGGGCGGCGAGCGCTTCGACTTCCGCCTGCTCGCTGCCGCGGAACTCGATCGCGTCGTACATGCGGCCGAGGACGGCGGCGGTGTCCGCGATGGACTCCTTGTGCCCGAGCTGGGAACCAGAGGGATCCAGGTACGTAACGTGGGCGCCCTGGTCGTACGCGCCGACCTCGAATGCCGAGCGGGTGCGGGTTGAGGTCTTCTCGAAGATCAGGGCGATCTCCTTGCCCTCAAGCCGCTTTACCTCGTTGCCGGCGTACTTGGCCACCTTCAGCGCCTCGGAGAGGCGCAAGAGGAACCGCAGTTCACGCGGGTCGAAGTCGATCTCCTTGAGGAAGCTGCGGTTACGCAGGTTGTAGGTCACGGCGTTGCTCCTGATCGGCTTAGAACGCTGGGTCGCGTTGCAGCGGACAAGTCATGCAGTGCGAGCCGCCCCGGCCGCGGCCGAGCTCGAAGCCGGCGATCGTGATGACCTCGATCCCCGCCTTGCGCAGGGCGGTGTTGGTGCCTGTGTTCCGCTCGTAGGCGATCACCACGCCGGGCTCGAGCGCGACGACGTTGTTGCCGTCGTCCCATTGCTCGCGCTCGGCCTCGAAGGCGTCGCCGCCGGTCTCGATGACCCGCATCTTCTTGATCCCGAGAGCGGCGGCCATCAGCTCGGGCAGCGGCTTGTTCTGTTCCTCCATGACGATCTTGTCGGCCGAATCGCCGGGCCTGATGGCCCAGGTGCGCGCCTCGTTGATCACTTGCGGGAACAGCGTGACCAGATCGCGGTCGCACATCGTGATGACCGTGTCGAGGTGCATGTAGGAGCGCGACTTCGGCAGGTGCACGGCGAGCACATGGGTCGCCGAGCCGGCGCGGAACAGCGAGCGGGCGATCCAGCTCACCGCCTGGGGCGTGGTGCGCTCGCCCATCCCGATCATCACGGTGCCGTTGCCGATCGGCTGCACGTCTCCGCCTTCGACATGCGCGCGCCCCCAGTCCTCGCCCGAGCCCCCGAGCCAGACCGGGAACTTGTCGGCGGTGAACATGGGGTGGAAGGTGTAGATGACCTCCATGATGAGCGTCTCCGGCTTGCGGGCCGGCTTGGTCATCGGGTTGATCGTGACTCCGTCGAAGATCCAGCACGACGGGTCCCGCTGGAACAGGAAGTTCGGCAGCGGGGGCAGGAGCATGGAGTTAGGGTCGGCGGACTCCCATACGAGTCCGGCGTCCACCGCGACGTCGGCCTTGGTGATCCCGCCGATCAGGAACTCGGCCACCAGGGCGGGATCCGCTTTCTCCACCCACTCGCGGGCCCGGGGCGCGCCCATGACGCCGACCTCGCGCTCGTTGAGGATGTGCTGGCAGACCCAGTCCTTGACCTCGGGCTTGGGCAGCGTCTCGGCGAGCAGTTTCTCAGCCTCGAACACTTCTACCCCACGCTCGCGCATTACCTCACAGAATGCGTCGTGTTCTTCCTTCGCTCGCTTTACCCACAAGACGTCGTCGAAGAGCAGTTCTTCGGCATTGGACGGGGTAAGGCGGCTGTGCTCAAGACCAGGCCGGTGCACCATGACCTGGCGCAGCTTGCCGACCTCTGAGTGCACTCCGAATGCCATGTAGATCACCTCATCGTGTCCGCGATCCCACCGGCAGCATCGACCCTGAGGTGCGCTAATGCATCACCTCTCGCGGGGGATGCGAGCGTGAGCGAGGCGAGGCGATTGTTGCCTGAGGGGGTGTGGTCATGGCTGACAAGATCGACATTTCAGGACGGGCACCTGCCCCTCCCGTGGCCAAAGAGGGCGAAGGGCCGCATCAGTTCGGCCTCGCCCAGGCGATGGCCCTCATCGTCGGCAGCATCATCGGGGTCGGCATCTTCAACCTGCCCACCTCGCTGGCCGCCTACGGGCCGATCACCCTTATCTCGATGGCGCTCACCACCGTGGGCGCGCTCGCGCTGGCACTGCTGTTCGCGTCGCTGTCGCGGCGACTGCCGGCCGACGGCGGACCGTACGCGTACGCGCGGGTGGCGTTCGGCAACCGCCTCGGGTTCGCGAACGCCTGGTCGTACTGGATCACCGCCTGGGCCGGCAACGCGGCCATCGCGGTCGGCTGGGTGCTGTACGTCGAGCACTTCATCAACAAGAGCCACAACAAGCTGATCACGGTCCTGCTCGTGCTCGTCGGGCTGTGGATCCCCGCGGCGATTAACCTGTCCGGCGTCAAGAACATGGGCTCGATCCAGCTCATAACGACAATCATCAAGTTCGTGGCCCTGGCGTTCGTATCGATCGTCGGCCTGTTCTACATTTCCTCCGCCAACTTCACGCCCTGGAACGTGAGCGGAGAGAGCGCGATCAGCGCGATCGGCGGGGGCATGTCCATCGCCTTGTTCAGCTACCTCGGCGTGGAGACTGCCTCCGTCGCCGCCGCGAAGGTGCGTAACCCCGACCGTAATGTCCCCAGGGCCACAGTGCTCGGCACGATCGCGACCGCCGTCGTCTACCTGCTCTCGCTTACGGTGGTGTTCGGGATCGTGCCGACCTCCAAGCTCGCCAACGCGACCGCCCCGTTCTCCGACGCCGTGAACACGATGTTCGGCGGCACCTGGGTCGGGAACGTGATGGCCGTCGCGGTGATCATTTCCGGCTTCGGCGCGCTGAACGGCTGGACGATGATCTGCGCCGAGATGCCGCTCGCCGCCGCGGAGGACGGGTTGTTCCCGGCGCAGTTCAAGCGCATTTCCAAGAGCGGGGTGCCCGCCTACGGGATCATCGCGTCCACCGTGCTCGCGTCGATCGCCATGGCCATCAACTACATAGGCTCTGGCGGTGCGACGGTCTTCACCACGCTGGTGCTGATGACCGGCATAACCTCCGCCATACCTTATGGATTCTCCGCGCTCGCGCAGCTGAAATGGCGCTGGATGGATCACAAGGCCATGCAAACTCCGCGCTTCGCCCGCGACATGATCGTGGCGGTGCTGGCAGTAGTGTTCTCGGTCCTGTTCATCTACTACTCGCGCAACACCGGCCACAGCTTCTGGACGTACTGGGCGCCGTTCTTCCTCGCCGCCGGTGCCCTGCTGCTCGGCATCCCCGTCTACATCAAACAGCGCAGCCATCTGACCCCGCCGCCGGCGACGCCGCCATACCCGCAGGAAAAACCGGTCACGGATGGCTGATACCGCGCGGACAGACGAAGCCGGGCCGACGCAATCGCGGCAGTACCTGACAGTTCGCCAGGCCGCCTTTATCGGGGTCGGGGCAATGGTGGGGGCGGGCATATTCGCGCTCCTCGGGGCGGCCGGCGCGATAGCGGGGGCGGCGGTTTGGGTCTCCTTCCTGATAGCCGGATTCATCGCGGCACTGCAGGGTTACTCCTTCGCCAAACTCGGCGCCCGGTACCCGTCGGCAGGCGGGCTGCTCGAATACGTCGCGAAAGGATTCGGCGAGCGGGGTCATTTCACCGGCATAACCGCCTGGCTGACTTACATCGCCAATGCCATCGTCACCGCGATGGTCGCGGTGTCGTTCGGCAGCTACGCCAGCTCCATGTTCACCGGGGAGAACAAGGCCTGGGCGAAAGTCTTCGCGGCGCTCATCATCATCGTGATGAGCGCGGTGAACGTCGTCGGCGCTGAACTCGTCGCGCGGGCGCAGACCGTCATCGTCTACGTCGTCCTCGGCATACTCTGCATATTCGCGGTGGTCACGCTCGTCAACATGCATCCCCACCTGCTGGACCCCGCGGGGTATCCGCCCTTCCGGGACATCGTCTCCAGCGTCGCGCTGACGTTCTTCGCCTTCCTCGGCTTCGGCATCATCACGTTCACCGCCAAGGACCTCGCCCAGCCTGCCCGCCAGCTGCCCAAGGCGATGTACCTGGCGCTGGGGATCGCGACCGTCATCTACGTGGCGATCGCGCTCGGCGTGTTCGGCACGCTGACCGTGGAAAAGGTGATCGCTTCGGGGGGTACCGCGCTTGCCGTCGCCGCCCAGCCGACCCTCGGCCAGGCGGGCTACTGGCTGATGAGCGTGACCGCCCTGTTCGCCACCGCGGGCGCCACGAACGCGGGGCTTTACCCCGCACCGGGACTGTCAGAGCGCCTGGTGGAGACCGGGCAGTTCCCCCCGCTGATGGCGCGCAAGCACGGCGGCCGGGTGTCGGCCGGGCTGCTTTTCGAGGCCATCGCCTGCCTCGTCCTCGCCGTCGTGTTCAAGCTTGACGCCATCGCCTCGATCGGCAGCGCCGTCGCCCTGCTGATCTTCACCCTCATCAGCGCGGCACACCTGCGGATCCGCGCCGAAACCGGCGCCAGCGTGGTCATCCTCTGGCTGGCGATCACGGCGGCCGCCGTGGTCCTGGTGACGTTCGTCTTTACCGACCTCATCCACGAGCCCGCCTCGGTCGCGACACTGCTCGGGATCCTGGTGCTCAGCATCGGCCTCGACTACGGATGGAAACGGGGCCACACCGGCAGCGTCAGATCGGGGGCGACGACATGACCGCGCACGCGGACACCCAGGGCCAGGGCCAGGGCCAGCTAGCTGCGGGGGAAGGCGACTGGTTCGCGCGCTCCCCTGAGGCGGTCGCGCAGGCCTTCGAGGTGGATCCCGCCGCCGGGCTGAGCGCCGCCAGGGCGGCGGAACTGCTCGCCGCGAACGGCCCGAACGCGCTGCCCGAGGAAAAGCCCAAGCCTGGCTGGCGCCGGTTCATCGAGCAGTACCGCAGCTATATGCAGATCATCCTGGTCGCCGCCGCGGTGGTGTCCATGGCGATCAAGGAGTGGACCACCGCGGTCCTGCTGCTCGCGCTGACCGTGCTGAACGCGGTGGTCGGCATGCGGCAGGAAGGCAAGGCCGAGAGCGCGATGAACGCGCTCAAGTCCATGATGAAGGCGACTGCCCGGGTGCGCCGCGACGGGACGGAAGCGCACATCCCGGCCGAGGAACTCGTCGTCGGCGACGTCGTCCTCCTGTCCGCCGGGGACCAGGTACCCGCCGACGGCAGGATCGTCGCGGCCAGTGCCCTGCAGATCGACGAGTCGGCGCTGACCGGCGAAAGCGTCCCCGCCGCCAAAGACGCCGCGACGCTGACCGCCGGTCAGCTCGGTCCCGGCGACCAGACGAACATGGCGTTCATGAACACTCCCGTCACGCACGGCAGCGCGACGATGATCGTGACGGCCACCGGCGCCGGCACCGAGCTGGGCAAGATATCCGGGATGCTGTCCGCCACCGCGCGCGAGGAAGACCCGCTCACCCGGCAGCTCGACAAGCTTACGCTGTGGATCGCGGCGGCCGCCGGCCTGACGATGATCGTGATGTTCGCGCTTGGCCGCGCCCGCGGGCAGGCGTGGGACGCCCTGTTCATCAGTGCTGTCTCGCTGGCCATCGCGGCCATCCCCGAGGCGCTGCCCACGGTGACGCAGACAATCCTGTCGCTCGGCGGCGTCGAGCTCGCCAAGCGGAACGCGATAGTCAAGGACCTGCCGTCGGTGGAGACGCTCGGGTTCACCTCGGCGATCAATTCCGACAAGACCGGCACGCTGACGATGAACCAGATGACAGCGGTGGAGGTCGTGGATCCCACGGACCGTTACACGATCTCGGGGACCGGCTACGGCCTCGAGGGCACCATCCAGCGCGCCGCCGGCTCAACCGACACCCTTGAGAACGCGATCCTGCCGTACCTGGTCGCCAGCGACGCCAAGCTTGTGGACGGGAAGGTTGTCGGCGATCCCACCGAGGGCGCCCTGCTCGTGCTCGGCCACAAGGCGGGGCTGGACATCGACGCCACCCGCGAGCGGCTGCCTCGGCTGGCCACCCTGCCGTTCGACCCCACGTACAAGCTGATGGCCACGTTCAACTCCACGGTGGACGGGTCCAACCATCCCGTGGTGCGCTGCTTCGTCAAGGGAGCGGCGCCAGCCGTGCTCGCCAGGGCGGCCGGCGCCCTGGCCCATGACGAGATCATCCCGTGGAGCGCCAGCCTGAACGAGCGGGCCCAGTCCCACCTGGAACGCATGGAGGGCGAGGGCTATCGGGTCATGGCGGCGGCCATCAGGGACATCGATCCCGCCGACTTCGACCCGCGCGGTGACCTGCTCAGCTACGTGCACGACCTGCACGTGACGAGCATGGTGGGCATGGTCGACCCGCCTCGCGATGAGTCGCGGCTCGCGGTCGCCAGCGCCCAGGCGGCCCACATACAGGTACGGATGGTGACCGGGGACGACGTGATCACCGGAGCGGCCATCGCGAGGCAAGTGGGCATCCCAGGCGAAGCTCTCCTCGGCGCGGATTTCGCGGCCATGCCGGAAGAGGAGCGACTGGCCCGCATCGACGGCATCGGCGTCGTCGGCAGGGTAGCCCCCGAGCACAAGGTGCTGCTCGCGGACACGCTCAAGAAAAAGGGCCACGTCGTCGCGATGACCGGCGACGGCGTCAACGACGCCCCCGCGATCAAGGCGGCCGACATTGGCATCGCGATGGGCTCGGGCACCGAGGTGGCGAAGAACGCGGGCCGGATGATCCTGTCCGACGACAACTTCGCCACGATCGTGTACGCGGTTGAGATGGGCCGCAAGATCTACGACAACCTCACCAAGTACATCCGCTTCGTCCTGGTCCTGCTCGTCGTGTTCGTGCTGACGTTCCTCGGCGCGACCCTGTTCAACATCGCCTCCGGCGAGCCGTTCAATCCAGCGCAGGTGCTGTGGATCCACTTCATCGTCAACGCGGCCTTCGGCTTCGCGCTCGGATTCGACCGGGAGAGCCCGGGACTCATGGGGCGCAGGCCCCGCCCGCGCGGGGAATCCGTGCTGACCAAAGGCGTGATGATCACCGTGGGCCTGGCGGGCCTGGCCATCACCATCGGCCTGCTGTCGCTGATCAAGCTCGGCCAGTCGCATTACGGCAGCGTCGCCGTGGGCAACTCCATCGCGTTCACGGCCTTCGCGCTCTGCCTGATCGTCGCCGCGGTCGAATGCCGCAGCGAGACGGAAACCGTGCTGACGACGGCCACGTTCGACAGCAAGCAGATGAACTGGGCGATGCTCGCGGAGTTCGTGCTGGCCGTGCTCGTCACGCAGATGGACGCGCTGCGGCGCCTGCTGGACACGACGCAACTGAACCTGCGCGAATTCGCCTGGGCGCTGCTGCCCGCCATCGCGCTGCTCGGGCTGTGGGAACTCGGCAAGCTGATCGCGCGGCGCAGGGCACATGGACCCGCCACCGCTGGTTACCCGCTCCCGGCTACCGCGAGCCCGCAGCTCCCGAGGCCGCGAGCCAGCGCAGACCTTCCTGAATCCGAACAGTCCCGGCTTAACAACTGAAGGGAGTTATTCAAATGGCCTCATCTGAGGGTGCGGCAACCGAGCGGGGGACACTGGGCCCGGTCAGCTACCTGATCGTGGAGTTCCCCGGGAACAAGATGAAGGGGGAGGCCTTCCCGATCCTGATGGATCTGGTGGATCGCGGCCTGATCCGGATCCTCGATCTGGAGTTCGTCACCCGCGACAAGGACGGGTCTATGCGGACCATCGAGCTGATGGATATCGACCATGACGGCAAGTTCGACCTGGCGATCCTGGAAGGCTCGAATTCTGGGCTTCTCGACGCCAAGGACTTGGCCGACGCCAGCTCGGTTGTCGAGCCTGGCTCGTCGGCCGCCATCATGATCTTCGAAAACCACTGGGCGATGCCGTTCGTCCAGGCGCTGCGCCGCAGCTCAGCGCAGCTTGTAGCCGCCGGGTACATCCCCCAGGACGACCTCGCGGCGGCCGTCGAGGCCACCGAACACTGACCCAGCCAGAAAGGACAGGACAATGCCTGGACTCATTCGAGGTGTCGCCCGTACCGCCGTCGTCGCCGGGACCGCCACAGCGGTGTCGAACCGCGTCTCGCGCCGGCAGGCCAACCGCTGGTCGCAGCAGGAGCAAGACCAGTACGCGCAGGATCAGTACTACGAGCAGCAGCAGCAAGCCGCGGCGGCTCCGGCGTACGCGGCGGCGTCAGCAGCGCCGGAACGGGACACCGCCAGCCAGCTGAAGGACCTCGCGGACCTGAAGGCTCAGGGCGTGCTGACCGACGCTGAGTTCCAGGCCGAGAAGGCGAAGATCCTGGGCAGCTGAACGCGAACGGCACAAGGGCGCGGGAGCGGACCGCGGGTCCGCTCCCACGGCCCTATGTGGCTCAGCCGCCGTAGCGGCGCTGCCTGGCCGCGAAGCTGCGGAGTGCGCGGAGAAAGTCGATCTCGCGGAAGGCGGGCCAGTAGGCCTCGCAGAAGTACAGTTCGGCGTAGGCGCTTTGCCAGAGCAGGAAGTTGGACAGGCGCTGCTCGCCGCTTGTGCGGATGACTAGGTCGGGATCGGGCTGGCCCGCGGTGTAGAGATGGCGGGCGATGTCGCCGGTGGTGATCGTCTCGGCGAGCTCAGCGAGCGTCGTGCCCCGCGCGGCCTGTTCGAAGAGCAGGGAGCGGAACGCGTCGATGACCTCTTGCCTGCCGCCGTAGCCGACGGCGAGTGTTACATGCGCGCCTGTCGTGCAGTCCCGGCTTGCCTCGACGGCCCGCTTGAGCGCTCGCGCGGTGGAGTCCGGCAGCACGTCGAGGGCACCGGCGAGGTGTACCTGCCAGGCGGGGTCGCGGCTGAGCTTGTCGGCGATGACCTGCTCGATCACCTGCATGAGGAAGGCGACCTCGGCATCGCCGCGGCGGGCGATGTTCTCGGTGGAGCAGACGAACACGGTGACGTGCCTGATCCCGGTCTTCTCGCACCAGTTGAGCACGTTCTCGACGTGATGCGCGCCGTACTGGTGGCCGAGGCTGGGGTCTGCCATGCCCTGCCGGCGGGCCCACCGCCGGTTGCCGTCCATGATGATGCCCACATGCCTGGGCAGTTGCCCGCCTGAAAGTTGCTTGCGGAGCCTGCGGGCGTACAGGCGGTACAGGAACCTCCGCCCCGGCATTCCCGCCGTCATGCCAGCTCGTCCCGGCCGTGCGCCTGGTTCCAGAGCATCCGCCACATCCGCAATCCGTAGGTGACTACCAGGCCTAGCGCCGCGAAGATGATGATGGCGGACCACGGCCCCAGCACGATGTGGGCCGTTGTGTCCAGCAGCAGCAGTCCCACGCCAAGCGCGACGGACGCGGCGACCGCCGCCAACGGGAAGTAGCCGCCCAGCGGCACGGACCACACCCGGCCACGGCGCCGCTGGACCCGGCGAACGGCGAAGTACGCCGCGAGCAGGGCCAGGCCGGCCGCCCCCGTCGCGGCCCAGGAGATGAGTGCCGCGTGTGCGCCGGTCTCGGGCACAATGGTCGCCAGCTTGCAGGACGCGGCGGCGTGGGCGGGGCACCCGTCACCGGGCCCGAGGAGCAAGACAGGGCCTAGAAGGAAAGCCGCGAGCAGGTAGCAGGCGGCTATCCGCCATAGCGCGATGGCCAGGTCCGCGAGCACCGCGGCCACCCGCCCGTGGCGCGTCTGGTGCGCGTAGACGATCTCCCTGACCGGCCCGAAACCGGCGATCGCCGCCTGCTGCGCCTCTGTCTCGGTCAGCCCGTCCGCCATCCCGGCGGCGGTCGCTGCCCGCAGGTGATCTTCCGCCTCGACCAGGATGCGGCCGACCTCGGGAATGCGCAGGCTCAGCCGCAGCTCTTCCAGGTACCGCTCAATCAGGTCACGGTCTGCGGTCATGCCGGCTCGCCTCCCAGCACTGCCCGCATGCCGACGGCGAAGCGCCACCATGCGGTCCGCTCGGCCGCCAGGGCGGCCGCGCCCTTGTCGGTCAGCTGGTACACGCGACGCTTGCGGCCCTGGGCGTCCGCCCAGGAACTGCCGAGCAGCCCGGCGTCCTCCAGTCGGTGCAGCGCCGGGTAGATCGTGCCTTCATGCAGGTCGAAGGTGCCCTCGCTGCGCTCGCGCAGCGAGGTGATGATCCCGTAGCCATGTGCGGGACCCGCCGCCAGCACCGACAGCAGCAGCAGGTCCAGGTTGCCCTTCAGCCGTTCCCGATCCATACCTGGTAATACTATGCCTTGCATTACGAGGTGTAAAGGCGAACCTGCGTTGTCATCCGGGCCGGCGGCGTGGCCCGTGTGGCTTGTGGCCTGGTTCGCCGGGTGGCGGCGGGATGGTGCCGACGGCGCCACGTCGGGCGCTTTGAGTTGCGCCAGGGCGCCGGCGGCCCTGGTCAGCGCGGACCTGGGGCAAAAAATCGGCGTCCCGCAAGAAAACACCGACCAGGCAGGCGCGGCCACCTTCGTTAGCTGCATGTACAACGAAGGCGCTCAGGGTCAGGTGATAATCGTGCTCAGAGATCACCAGGACGCAACCACATTCGAAAAGTGGGTCAAGATATACAAGTCCCAGGGCTTGCCGGTCAAAGTCCTGCGGAACTTCGAAGACGAGGCATTCTCCTTCGTCCTGCCCGCTCTCGACACAGCCAGCGTGCTCGCCCGGAAGGGTGACCTGGTCGTTGAGGTCGACGCCGAAGCGAGCCTCAACCAGGTAAAGACGCTGGAGACGCACATATTCAACGGCTGAGCCAGTGCCACGGTGCGGTCCAGAGTCAGCTGCATCCGTTCGGAATCCAAAATCTCTTTAATCATCCGGAACGGGAGCGGCTGACTCCTCAGCCTCCCGCCCTAGCGGTCGAGGATGAGGCCATCATCGGCCACTTCGATGCCGGCCGCTGCCAGCATGGCGCGCTCCGGGGAGTCCTTGGGCGCAGCGGGGTTGGTGTTGTTGAGGTGAGTGTAGATCTTGCGCTGCGCCGGATGGGCGCGCAAGCGCGGGCAGGTGTCGGTGATCGGCATGTGCCCCATCGCGCGAGCCGGGCGGTCCTGCCCGGTAGCGCGCAGCATCTCGTCGTCATGGAAGAAGGTGCCGTCAAGGATGACGCATCCCGCGCCGGTGAGCGCCTCGTCCAGGTGAGGGGTCCAGGCGGCGAGACATGGCGCGTATACCAGCGCCTCGCCAGTCTGGCGGTCCTCGAATCGGTAAGCGACCACCCAGGGGCCCGCGGTCCCAGCGGCGGCCGCGTAGCGCGGCGCCTTCATGCTCACCGGGAACGCCGTGACGGAAAGCCGCTCATCCAGGGCGATCGCCTCCCCCGGGCTGACTCGGTGCCAGGAAATCAAGCCGTACGGGGCAAGGACGCGCCGGACAGGAAAGGCATCCCGCAGCGCCTCAAGCACCGGCTCGGGGGCGTACACGTCAAGTGGTGAGCCCTCGCGCAGCATCAGCAGCCCAATGGAGTGGTCAAGCTCCGCGTCGGTGAGCAGCACACCGCGCACCGGCGTCTCGCGCCGCCCGGGACCGGGGGCCAGTTCCGGGGTGGCGAGTATCTGGGCGCGGATGTCGGGGGAAGCGTTCACCAGGTGCCACCGCGCTCCGGTGCCGGTGACCGCCATGCAGTCCTGCGTGCGGCCGGTGCCCTGCGCTCGGGTCTGCGTGCACATCTCGCAGGCGCAGTTCCACTGCGGCAGCCCGCCTCCGGCGGCGGTGCCCAGCAGTCGCGCCCTCACCCGCCACCCGCACCGGGTCTCGTGCGCGCAGGCATCAGCCTCGGCGTCCAATCCTCCCGGTCGGGGGCAGTGGCGAGCAAGCCAGCGACGATGTCGTGCTGGGGTGACAGGGCGCAGACTGGATCAGTGGCCGCCGCGTCGCCGGTGAGCAGGTAAGCCTGGCAACGGCAGCCGCCGAAGTCGGCATCCTTGCGCGGGCAGCTACGGCACGGCTCGGCCATCCAGCTCGTCCCGCGGAACCGGTTGAAGGCCCGCGAGGAGTACCAGATGGCATGAAGCGACTCGTCGCGCACGTTGAGCACGCCGAGGCCGGGGAGCTGGCCGGCGGCAGGACAGGGCAGCGCATCGCCGTTCGGCGCGATGATGAGCTGGCGCACGCCCCATCCGTACATGCACGGCTTAGGGCGGTCCTCGTAGTAGTCGGCAAGGACGTAGACGATTTCCATCCGCGACCCTAGCCGGGTCCGGGCGGCCTTGACGTCGTGCTCGGCTGCCTCCACCTGAGCGCGAGTCGGTAGCAGCGCGCTCCAGTTGCGCCGTGCCCAGCCGTAATACTGGGTGTTCGCAAGTTCCAGCCGGTCAGCCCCAATATGATCGGCCAGCTCGGCGAGCGCCGCCACCTGCCCGATGTTGCCGCGGTGCAGCACCACGTTGACGGTCAACGGCAGCCCGTGCCGGGTCACCATCGCCGCGGCGGCGAGCTTGCGCTCATGCGCCCGCACGCCGGCGATCAGGTCCGCCTGGTCGGCCGAATCGCCTTGGAGCGACAGCTGCACATGATCAAGCCCAGCCTCCGCCAGCGCGGCCAGCCGGTCCTCGGTCAGGGGAACGCCGCTGGTCACTAGCCCGGTGTACATGCCTAGCCGGTGCGCGTGCGCGACGATGGCCGCCAGGTCCCGGCGCGTCAGCGGCTCCCCTCCCGACAGATGCACCTGCAGCACTCCCAGCTCGCGTGCCTGATCCAGCACCCGGTACCACTGCTCCGTCGACAGTTCGTCACGGTAGGCAGCCAGGTTGACCGGGTTCGAGCAGTAGGGACAGCGCAGCGGGCACCGGTAGGTCAGCTCCGCCAAGAGCCCCAGCGGCACCGGTGCGCGCCGGGTCCCCTCGGCCGCGGGCGCAACCGACGGCCGCGGTATCGGCGCCGCTCTGGCGGCGGGAGCGGGGCCAGCCGCGATCAGGCGCTTGGTCACGAGTCCGGCCAGCAGCGCCAGCACATCCGCGTGCGCCACCCGCGCGTACTCCTGGGACAGCTCGACGGCGATCTCCGCCGCTGTCCGGGTACCGTCGCAGCGGCTCAGCACCGCGCCGGCGGTCTCGTTCAGCAGCAGCACCCCTTCGGGGTAGAGCAGGGCATGCTGGTTTCGCGCTTGGTCATAGGTGAGGCGCACCCCGCCGCGCAGGGCCGGCCGGAACGCGGCGGTCAGTCCGGCTGACTCGCCAGCTATCTGCCCTGCCATTCAGGCGCGTCCGGCGTAGTCAATCGCGTCCAGCATGGCCCACAGCACGTCGCACTTGAAAGCCAGCGCCGAGACGGCCGCGTCCTGCTGCTCCCGGGTCGCGCAGTGCTCGAGCACCAGGCCCAGCGTGTACTCACAATCCTTGCGCACGTAGGGAATGCGGGCCTCAAAGTAGGCGTACCCGGCGGGGTCAATCCACGGGTAGTACCGCCGGAACACCGCCAGCCGGTCAGCCATCAGGTCCGGGGCGAACAGCTCCGTGAGGGCCGCGCCCGCTGCGTCGGTCCAGGGCCTGGTCCGGCAGAACCCGACGTACGAGTCCACGGCGAACCGCACCCCCGCAAGCACGTGCCACTCGCCGCACACCTCTTCGCGGGTGAGTCCCACCGCCTCAGCCAGCACCAGCCAGTCCTCTAGTCCGCCCTCGGCGTCCGGCGTGCCGTCCTGAAAGGTGATTCGGTCCACCCACCGGCGCCGTACCTCGGGTAGCGGACAGTTCGCGATGATCGCGGCGTTCTTCTGAGACAGGCTGCGCTGGTAATACCAGCGGTTAGCGACCCAGGAACGTACCTCGGCCGCGGAGCAGCCACCCTCGTGCAGGCGGACATGGAACGGGTGCTTGTCCCAGTAACGCTGCCGCAGGCTGGTCAGCGCCGCGACGAAGTCCGCGCGCGGCAGCGGGTCACGCTCGCGCGACCCGCTCCGCGCGGCGACAGGCTGCACGTCAGCGGCGCCCTGCGTACATCGCCGCTTCTGGCGTGATCTCGAAGTCCTCGATGCTCGGCGGGAACCAGGTACGCCTAGACGCGGCGCTGTCGCGGGATTCCGCGCCGGAGTCCCCGGGCTGGACTGGTGCGTCATTGCTGGTGCTGGCCATAACCTTCGCTCCTTCGGGTCATCACGACTGGCTCGATGCGAGCGACCAGACTTCCGCATTCGCGCGCCCGCATAGGGACAACGTAGATGACCGCCTAAGCAACGACCTTCATCAACGTGACGGAAGGTACTCAGAATCGGACGGAGGGTACCTATGAACGGATAGAAGGCGACGGGAGCTCTGGCAGGGCGGCCAGCTCCGCGGGCGGCCGGCCTGGGTGCAGTACGCCCAGCCGCTGGGTGCTGCGGGTCATCGCCACGTAGAGGTCACCCCGGCCGCGGGGCGATCCGGCGAGGATCGCGGCCGGGTCGGCGATGAGCACAGAGTCGAACTCAAGGCCTTTAGCCTGCCTGGCGCCGAGGAGCACGACCGGGCACGTCAGGTCGGGACTCCCGCCGAACGACACGCCGGGCACCGCGCGGGAGACGGCATCGCCTAGTTCCGCGATCCGGGTGTCCGGCACGATGACCGCGAGGTTTCCCTCACCCGCGGCTTCCGCGGCGGTGATCTCGGCGAGCGTGGCCGGGAACGTGTCGCGGGTGACGGCCATCCGCCAGGGCCGCACTCCCGTCTCGCGCACAGACCGCGGCGGCTGCTGCCCGGGGTCGATCGCGGCCAGCAGGGCTTGCGTGGCCGCCATGATCTCGGCCGGGGTGCGGTAGTTGACGGTCAGCCTGGCCAGCCGCCACCGGTCGCCAGCCAAGGGCTCAAGGACCCGTTCCCAGGAGGTCGTGCCTGCCGGGCTGCCGGTCTGCGCGACATCACCCACTATCGTCATCGACCGGGCAGGGCAGCGCCGCGCCAGCAGCCGCCAGGCCATCTCAGGCAGCTCTTGCGCCTCGTCCGCGATCACGTGCCCGAATGTCCAGGTACGGTCGGCCGCGGCCCGCTCGGCCACGGTACGGTGCCCTGGTTCCTCATGACGTGCGGCCAGATCCTCGGCGCCAAGCAGGTCGGCAACGGTGAGCGCCTCCTCATGTGAGCCGCTAGAGCCTGTGGCGATGTCCAGCACGCCTTGGGCGTAGGCGATCCGCTGCGCGCGCTCGCGCGCCGCGCGCGCCCGGTCGGCTCGGTCGTCTTGCCCCAGAAGCTCGGCCGCCTCATCGAGCAGCGGCACATCGGCGGCGCTCCAGCCACCGGGCTCGCGCAGCAGCGCGGCGCGCTCGGCCGCAGTCAGGGCGGGCGCCGCGACGGCGAGCCGCGACGGGTCGGCGAACAGCTCCTCAAGCAGCCGCTGCGGCGTGAGGGCAGGCCACAGGTCATCAAGCCAGGCCCGCACTTCCGGGTCGGCCCACAGCTCGCGCCGAAGGTCAGCGAGGTGCAGCTGCTCATCGTCGCCGCTGCTGCCCGGGATCTCCGGTATGGTCGCGAGGTCGGCCTCGATCGCCGCGCTAGCCTCCGCGAGGACGTCGGCGACGTCCGCCTCAAGCCGCTGGGCGAGTTCGCGCGCCAGTTCGGCGTACCGCTCGGCGAGCGCGGCGACGATCTGCTGCTGGAAGAACGGCCGGGCCCTGTTGTGCGGGAGGCTGGTAGACCGCGCCCGCCTGGCGGCCTTCGCCACGACCTGGCGGTCGAGCCGGAGCGTCTCACCGCCGAACTCGATCTCGGCGGGGCCGTCGGCCTGCCGGTCACGGACCGCCGCCGCCAGCACGCCGGCCATCGTGACCCGGCCCTTGACTTCCTCGGCGAGCCGTCCCTCGGCGCGGTCCGCCGTGACCCCCGGGAACAATTCCCCGACCGTGCGCAGCAGCACGTTCGTCTCCCCGAGGCCGGGCAGCACCTGGCTGATATAGCCGAGGAACGTCGAGTTGGGGCCCACCACGAGCACGCCGCGCTCGGCGAGGTGGCGGTACGTGTAGAGCAGGTAGGCCGCGCGATGCAGGGCGACGGCGGTCTTCCCGGTGCCAGGGCCGCCCTGGACCACAAGGACGCCGGAGTGCGCCGACCGGATGATCGCGTCCTGCTCGGCCTGCAGCGTTCCGACGATGTCGCTCATCCTGCCGGTTCGCGTGGCCGCAAGCGTGGCCAGCAGCGCCGCCTCTCCAGTCAGCCCGCTGGCACCCGCGAGCCCCTGGCGGTCAAGCACTTCGTCATCCAGGCCGGTCACCCGGCGGCCCCGCATGGTGATGTGCCGACGCCGCCTGACACCATGCGGCGCGCCCGCGGTGGCCACGTAGAAGGCACGCGCCGCGGGGGCGCGCCAGTCGACTTGCAGCGGCTCACCCTCGCCGGCGTCACCACGCAGGCCGATCCGCCCGATGTGCAGGCATTCCCCGGTTAGCAGGTCAAGGCGGCCGAAGCACAACCCGTTCTCCGCCGCGTCAAGTCGTGCCAACTGCCCGGCATACCGCGAGATCGCGGCGTCCCGCTCCAGCCGGGACTGTGCCGTGCCGCGATCCTGCCGCAGTGCCAGCGCGAGCCGTGACGATGCCTCCTCGCGTAGCGCGTCAACGCGCTCATAAAGCCCCGTGATGTACTCCTGCTCACGACTTACCTCGCTCACCAGCAAGCGTTTCCCTCCTCGAGAGCTCACCGCAAGATTGCCGTGCGAAATACCAGAAAAACAGTCTTGTGCTATCTAGCGCCCGTCAGCCGGCCGCTAAATGACCAGGTCAGCGGGCTGCAAGAAAAACCGACGGCCGACTTCCGGGTCTCCCCCGGGAGAGCCCGGGGGTTAGCCGGATGTCGGGCGGTGACCGGAATCCGCAGGATTGATTCTTGTCAGCGACCAACCTTCTTGGAGGTTAAGCAATGACCGACTCGATGTCCGGATCGAATAAGCGCCGATGGGCGCGCATCGCGATTCCGGTCGGGGTGACGGTGCTGCTCGCCGTCGGAGTGTCGGCTGGTCCCGCGCTGGGTGCCACCGCGCCGACCGCGGCGGCCCCGCCGACCGGGCTCACGACGAGCCTGCCCGCGCCAACCGGACACTACCGGGCGGGCACCGTCCGGCTGCACCTAGTCGATCCCACCCGCATCGATCCGACGTCGCCCAGCCACGGAGTTCGCGAGCTAATGGTGCAGGTCTGGTACCCAGCCACCGGCACCCGCGACTTCCCCCCGACCCCCTACCTGACGCCGCTTGCCGGCGCGCACTTCCTTGCGTCATTCAACGTGCCGGCTGGCACCACGCTGCCGCCGACCACCGGGCACGTCGGCGCGCCGGCGGATCGCCGGCACGGCCCGTATCCGGTCCTGCTCTACTCCCCCGGCGGGTCCACCGACGGCAGTCTGGACACCGGGCTGGTGGAAGACCTGGTCAGCCACGGCTACGTAGTGGTCGCGATGGACGACACGAACGACTCCCCGGAGGTGGAGTTCCCTGGCGGCCGGCTAGTGGTTGGCACCTTCGTGTCCGACACACCCGCCGAGGCCCTCGAGGCGCAGCAGATCCGCGCGGCTGACGCCCGGTTCGTGCTCGACGAACTCACCGTGCTCAACACCGGCGGCGATCCCGACGCCGAGCACGCCCCGCTGCCGGCCGGCCTGGCGGGCAGCCTCGACCTGTCCCGCGTCGGAATGTTCGGCTGGTCACTCGGTGGGGCCGCGAGCGCGCAGGCCATGCACGACGACGCCAGGATCAAGGCGGGTATCAACATGGACGGCACGTTCTGGGGGCCGCTGGCCACCAGCGGCGTGAACCGGCCATTCCTGCTGCTGACCGGGAGCGAACACACCGAGCAGAACGACCCGAGCCTGGCCTCGTTCCTGGCGGCCAGCACGGGCCCGAAGCTGCACCTGGCCCTGGCCAACTCCCAGCACCCGACATTCAGCGACTTCGAGGAGCTCGTATCGGAGATCGGGCCGGCACTCGGCCTGACCCCCGACCAGATCGCGGCCACCATCGGCACCATCAACCCGAAGACCGCCGTCACCGACGAACGCGTCTACATCCGGGCGTTCTTCGACAAGTACCTGCGCGACCGCGACAGTCACCTGCTCGACGGCCCGTCGCCGCGCTTCCCCGACATCTCGTTTGAGCCCTGATCACCTGGCGCGCGTAAGACAGCAACAGCCCCTGACAGCGTCCGCGCTGGTCAGGGGCTGTTCAGGTGGGGGTGGCATGCGCCTACGGGATCGGGATGTACGACTTCGAGATCTGCCCCGGCTGTATACGGAACGAGTTGTACACGTGGGCAAAGCTGACACTTTCCGCAGTGCCGTTTTTGCAGGGGACGAGGCCGAGCTTCGTGTACTCGTCGGTGCTGATCGGACCGTGTGGTGGCTCACGCAGGTCAGTCCAGTGGGAGTATCCGAGGTACCCCTTCGGCTGGGTCGAGTGATCGGACAGGAACCAGTCCTCTGGTGGCCCCGTGCCTTCGCAGGTGAGAGGGCTTAGCAGGGGTCTCGGCCCGGTGTAGAACCTCACCTTGCCCCAGTAGTTCCCCGTCCAATCGACATTGATCGCACGGCATGGGTAAAAGGAGTCCAACTCGCTTCCGTCGGCCGGATCGCTCGTCTTGCCGTTCGCATAGATGTCGTTCTTGTTGCCATGCGGAAAGCTCGTCCTCGGCGTAGAGCAGTACGCCTCCATCTCGATCCCGTCACTGCCGTTCGCCGTGATCAGATTGTTGTGGACGTACGATCCAGGCGTGCGCAGGTTCAGGCCGACGTTGAAAAAGAGGCCATCCCGCGCGTTGTGGGAGACAGTGCTATCGCTCAGGATGAGCTGCCCCGGTGACTGAGTGACCAATT
>Ga0126381_100000700_pt1 | contig 37097 bp, 37 predicted proteins | sample PanSoiMetPlot_28_FD_96465 | JGI IMG/M metagenome (GOLD analysis project Ga0126381, IMG submission 96465) | Tropical forest soil microbial communities from Panama - MetaG Plot_28 | ecosystem: Environmental > Terrestrial > Soil > Tropical forest > Bulk soil | place: Panama | collected 2016-02-17 | reverse complement strand
GGCGGTTAAGGGAGCAGATCGTTAGCGCCACAAGCAGGATGACGCCGAGTCCGTACAGCCTGTGTGAGGGTGTGAGTTTCACAGACCTCTCACTAACGACAGTCGCTCGTCAGCAATCTGTCGTTGAGCAGTCCTTGTGCCCATGTGCCATGCCTTCGAAGAGCGCGGCCTTGGCGCCAACCGGATGGTAGTCCCCATCGCGAGTTGGTCGACAACCATGTCATGCGTAGGTCGAACGCGCTGTCCAGAACCGACGGGGCGAGCTGCGGACTGTCTCGGTTGAATGCGATGACTTGCTGTCCGCTGGCAGCAGTGAAGTGCCGAAAAACAGAGGTGAGTCCGCGGTCTATCGTGGACTTACCCGGGTCGCGGCGTTCCCGCCCTTCGACGACGAAAATAATAGCGCACGATGCGGCTCAGGATGAACCATGTTGCTCCCACGGTCCCCTTCACCGTACCGCTGATTTTCGATTTTCCGATTCGCGGGTAGTAGCTCACAGGAACTTCCACGACGCGAAAACCCGCGATGGCCCCCTTCAAGATCATTTCCACCGCCCAGCCGTAAGTAGTCTCTTCAAGGGCCAGAGTGCGCAGGGCATCTGTGCGGACGGCGCGAAACGGCCCGAGGTCACTGACCTTCACGCCATACAAAAGCCTGATCAGGCCGGCGGCGAGGCGATTGCCGAATGATTGGTGCCACGGTAGTGCGCCGCTGTTGTTTTTTCCGCCGAAGCGCGAACCAAGCGTAATGTCGGCGTATCCCTCGATAATCGGGGCCAGGATAATCGGCAACTCCGAAGGGCGGTCGCTGTAGTCTCCGTCGAGGAAAACAACCACATCAGGATTGTTTGTATTCGCCAGCCCTGTCAAACAAGCGCGCCCGTATCCTCGGCGAGGTTCCTCTATGACGTGTGCTCCCATCCTTCGGGCTAGGTCAGGTGTTCCGTCAGCGGAATTGCTATCGACCACGATAACCTCGGTGACGAGACTAGACGGCAAATCGGCAAGCACACGCTCAATTGCCTGCGCTTCGTTATGGGTAGGAATGATGACCGACACTCGCACACAGATTCGCCCATCACCACCACGGAGAGGAAGGGCTCCGCCTAGCCAGCATCGCGTCGATGCCCCAGGTTCGCCCTGCGCGTCCCACAGCGAGTCCGAGCGATGCAACCACAGGAACAAGCAATTCCCAAATCCATGACGTGCCCAATTCCGAGACCCAAAGGCTGGCCAGGAACAGAAATGCCACGAAGGCGACTGGACGGGTAAGCAGACCAATGACCAGCAGGATCCCCAGCGAGATCTCCATCGCCGCTTGCATGGGAGCTGCCATGGCCGCATGGCTTGCCATCAATCCCATAACCCATTTCCATGCCGCGGGTGAGTGGCTAGACTTGATGTAGTAATTGATCACACCCGCGTAGCCTGTCGGAGTGTAGCCGCCCTTTCCCAGATTCTCGAAGAAGACCCATACGAACATCCCGCCGATTGTCAATCGAACTAGTGCTAGGCCGGTTGCGGCATTGGATTGAGCAGCGACGCTGCCTGTCGCATTCTGTTCTTGAGCCGCGGTTGTCGTCATGATGGACCTCTGCGTAGCGGATTTTCCCGGAAACGGAACCGCAATCTTAACTGCACGCCCTGTCTGCAACAAACAGGAAATCGAGAGGGCGAGTTCAACAATCATATCCGCGCTTGCAGGCGCGGCGAGTGTCTGATTTGTGGGCCAGCCGGCTTTCTTTCGAAGCTGTTGCATCCTTCCTAAAACAAGTAGAATGGGATGCAAGCGGTGGATCGAAGGGCCGCGCCATCTCCTCCTATCCGAAGCTAAGTCAGGTGCCGCCATGCTCAGCGAGCTTCGCCAGACCTGTGTGCAAAGACAGCCGGCCGTCTTTCGAGCTAGCTTCTTACTGCTCGGCCTTTTTCTGGTGTTTAGCGGTTGCGAGAAGCCGAACGGCGTGCAACAGGAAGCTCCCAGGCAGGCTCCGCGAGGCGCATTAGAACTTGTCTTTCCCTACGGTTCTGAAAAAGAAAAATGGATAAACGACGTTACCCGGGCCTTTAATCAGAGCGGCGCGAAAACACAAAGCGGGAAAACGATTTTCGTTCGGGCGTTGCCCATGGGCTCGGGAGAGACCATCGACAATATTCTGTCTGGCCGTCTGCGGGCTCATGTCGCCAGCCCCGCATCGGTTGCTTTCGTCAAGCTTGGAAACGCCGAGTCGCGCATCAAAACCGGCAAAGACCTGATCGCTTCGACGGACAACCTGGTGTTGTCGCCGGTGGTCATCGCCATGTGGAAGCCCATGGCGGAGGCGATCGGTTGGGGAAAAAAACCAATTGGCTGGGCCGACATTCTGGCGCTGTCGAGAAATGAGCATGGCTGGCAGGCCTATGGCTACCCGCAATGGGGTAAATTCAAATTCGGCCACACTCACCCGGAATACAGCAATAGTGGGTTGATTTCCCTCTTTGCGGAAGCTTATGCCGCATCGGGAAAAAAAGCCGGGCTGACCCTTTCCGATTTGCAAAAGCCACAAGTGAAGCAATTCATCGGAGGCGTGGAACAGAGCGTCGTGCATTACGGTAGTTCGACTGGATTTTTCGGGCGCAAGATGTTTACCAACGGCCCGGAATACCTTTCCGCAGCGGTGCTGTACGAGAGCATGGTGGTGGAATCCTATTCGCAAGGCGACCTGGCCTTTCCCGTGGTGGCCATCTATCCGAAAGAGGGAACTTTCTGGAGCGATCATCCGGTGGGAATTGTCGAACGGGAATGGGTGACGCCGGAACATCGTGAAGCGGCAAAACTCTACATTCAATACTTAATGGCTCGCCCGCAGCAGGAAAAGGCGCTGCAGTATGGTTTTCGGCCCGCGCTAGTTGATGTACCGCTGGCAGCGCCGTTGGATGCGGCGCACGGTATCGATCCGCAAGAACCCAAGACCACGCTCGAGGTTCCCTCGGCGGAAGCGATCAACGGGATTCTGGCGGCGTGGCAGGCGCAGAAAAAGCATTCCAATGTGGTCCTGGTTCTGGATACCTCCGGAAGCATGAATGAAGAGGCGAAAATGCAAAACGCCAAGGAAGGAGCGAAACAACTGGTCAAGCTGCTCGATGATGGCGATACTTTTTCGTTTCTGCCCTTCAGTTCGGAGCTCCACTGGGCCCAGCAGGATGCTTCCATCAAAGACGAAAAAACGCAGCTGGTCAGCCAGATTGATTCGCTTTTCGCTGGCGGAGGGACCGCTCTGTACGACTCGATTGATGGCGCTTACCAACACCTAGCCGCTTCCGGGAAAAACGACCAAAAAATCCAGGCTGTTGTGGTGCTGACGGACGGTGAAGACACACAGAGCAGGATGAAATTGGAAGAACTGATGCAACGCATTCAGTACAACGGGGAGACTCGGGCCATTCACATCTTCACCATCGCCTACGGCAAGGACGCCAGAAAAGACGTTCTCCAGAAGATCGCGGACGCCACGCAGGCCAAGTTCTATGAAGGGAATCCACAGAACATTGTCGAGGTATTTCGCGACATCTCCACATTCTTCTAGTATGGAGCTGCAAACCGGTGCGCACGCGGAGGTAGGCAAACTGCATGGCTGACGGCCCGAGACTCACGGGATTTGGGAAAGTGTTTGTTGCCCTATTTGTGCTTGCATGCGTTGCCGGGGCTTACTACTTATTCGTGCAGAAGCCGAATGCCCCAGCAAACTCAAGAGGTTCCTCGACCGACTCCGTTTTCGATTTTGGCGGCCAGAGCCAGGCCGAAATCGGCATTGCGTACGGTACCGAAAAAGAACGTTGGTTGAAATGGGCGGTCGACGAATTTGCCAAGACTCGCGACGGAAAGAAAATTAAGGTCAATCTCGTTCCCATGGGCTCTCTGGAAGGTGCTCACGCTCTGCTGAATGGCGATCAGCGACTTAACGTCTGGTCGCCGGCAAGCGCTCTCTACAAGGACACGTTTGTCCAGGAGTGGCAGGTCAAATTCGGTCAGCATCCCATCATGAGGGAAGAGCCTTTGGCTCTATCGCCCATGGTCTTCGTTTTCTGGGACGAACGCTATCAGGCCTTTTTGCCGAAGTATAAAAACGTATCCTTTGCTACTATCGCCCAGGCGCTGCAGGAAAAAGGCGGCTGGGAGGCGATAGCCCAAAAGCCGGAATGGGGACTGTTCAAGTTTGGACATACCCATCCCAATGAATCCAATTCCGGTTTAATGGCTATCGTTCTGGCCGCATACTCCTACCAGAAAAAAACGCAAGACCTGACGCTCAAGGATGTGGTGGATGTTGGCTTTCAGAATTGGCTGCAAGGATTTGAGCGCGGTGTGAGCGGCCTGTCGAATAGCACCGGGAATATGATGCGGGAGATGGTACTGAAAGGGCCTTCCTCGTACGACGGCCTGCTGGTGTACGAGAGTGTTGCCATCGACTATCTTAAGAACGCCGAAGGCCGCTGGGGTCAACTTCGGGTGGTCTATCCGGAGTACAACGCCTGGAATGACAACCCGTATTACATCATCGACGCGCCCTGGAGTTCCAAGGACCAGCGCAAGGCGGCGGAGACATTTCTCAATTTTCTCTTGAGCGAGCCGATTCAGAAGGAGTCGTTGAACCATGGATTTCGTCCAGCGAATGCGAATGTGCCAGTGAAGTTTCCGGACAGCCCTTTTGTCAAATACGCGGACTACGGGATCAAAATCGATCTTTCCAAAATCTGCCATTCGCCACCCGGTGAAGTGGTGAATAATTTGTTGCAGAGCTGGCAGCGGAGCCAAGCAAATCGCTGAACAGGACGCACACACGAACTAGGCCAGTTTGACTTCAGAGAAGAAGGGAGCAACACGCTAATGTGGAAAAGGCTCGTCAATCTCGTTCGCGGATTCTTCGGATTGTTTATTTCCGGACTGGAGAAACAGAATCCGGAAGCTCTTCTGGAAGTAGAAACGGAGAATCTGCGCAAGCAGATTGCCCAGTACAACCAGGGCTTGGCCTCGCATGCTGGCTTGTGCGAAAGCCTGATGAGCCAGGTGCGCAAGCTGGAGGGAGAAGAGCGCGACCTGAAAGCGAAAACTGCCGCCAATCTGCGCGCGGGCAATCGCACCGCGGCAGCCCAATATGCTTTGCGGCTGCAGACCGTCTCCAGAGAACTGGGGGAAAATCGCAAACAGCTCGAACAGGCCGAAGCGACCTACAAGGATCTGCTGAAAGCGCGCGATGTCGCCGTCAGCAGCGCACGAGCCAAGATTGAATCGCTCAAGTCCAGCATCAGCGATCTGAAGATGAAGCGCGCGCTCGCCGAACTCACGGAAATGGCTTCCGGCATGATCAGTACCATCGGTGGATCCGGTGATACTCTCGACCGGCTGCAGACCATGGTGGAAGAAGAGCGGACCAAGGCCGCGGGCCGGGCGCGCGTGGCGAAAGATTCGATGGATATGTCTGGCGTGCAGCTAAAAGAGGCGGAGCAAAACGCCTTGGCTGAACAAGCACTGGCGGATTTTGCCGCGAAGGAAGGTATTGCTCTAGATCCATCTTCCAGCAGTGGAGGTGCGCAGCCCGCGGCAGAAATTCCGCCAAAGACCATGGGGCCACAAACGGAAAAGAACTGACCTTACGGTAGACTACTTATATCGTGTGGAGATATCTCAAGGCTGCGTTTCTGATTGGAGCAGACGTGCCCGGCTTGGGGCGCCTCCCAGTCAATGCGCTGGCGGCCGCCGGTTTTCTGATTCTTGGCTTTGGGCATCCAGGCTTTTGGCTTTTGGGCCTGGCGGCCGAGGCCGCGATTCTTCCCACCTTGGCATTCAATAAACGCTTCCAGAATTATGTGGAAGCCACCGGACGGCAAGTCACCAGCGAAGATTCCCAAGTGAAACGAAGCACGCTGATTCAAACCCTACCGCCAGAATACCGCAAGCGCATCGCCGATTTGGATCGCAAATGCGGAAAAGTATTGGAAGTCTACCAGAACGCACAGGCGGAAGAATTTCTGGTCGAAACGAATCGTGACGCGCTAGATAATCTCAAATGGGTGTACACCAAACTTTTGATTGCCAGATATCATCTGCTGACCGCTGGCACGGATGACTCTTTGCAAAGTTTGCAGAAGAAAATTGATTCGCTGGAGAAAGACCTCTCGAACTTCGATGAGACTCCTGCATTGCGGCAGTCGAAGACCGCTACTCTGAATATCTTGAAGCGCAGGCTGGCGAACATTCAGCGCCGCGAGCAATCGCTCGAAGAAGTCGAAAGCGATCTCACCCGTGTCGAGTCGCAGGTTGATTTGATCCTCGACAACGCGGCAATGCGAGGCAAACCGCAGACCATCTCCAGCGATTTGCAGCTGGCCAGCGACCTTGTTGGAGGAGGTTTGTTCGGCGAATCGGAATCTGCCGTCGCGGACTTGGATCGCGACTACAGCGGCACTCGCGCGCCAGGAAAGACCGCAGTGACGGGAAATTCATGACCGATACGCCCCAGCCCGCGACTGCTCCGAGAGATCGTACTTCCGCCAGCAATTTGCCCGCATGGGCACAGTCTTTGATCGAGCTCTACGAAAGCAATGCCGCAAGCCAGTTCCTTCTTTATGGCAATGTCGGCGATGCAGTACTGCTGCATTCCGCTTCTGGGCAACGTTTTGGCGCTCTGTCGGGCTTTTTATTGCAAGGATTGTTGACGCGATTTGATGTAGTGCTGAGCTACGATCTTGGAAATGGCATTCGCGCCGAAAAAGGAGCGGAACTTTTTTCCAAATGGCCGGGATTTCGCGACAGCCAGAACGATTGGAAGACCCCGCGGCCCGCGGTGGAAACTCTGACCAGGTACTTCCGCTATTGCGCAAATCTCACGCGGCTCAATCAGCCTACCATCCAGGTCGGCTGTATCATCCAGAACGCCGATCTCCTGGTCCCGCAAGCGGCCGGCGGGTTGGATTACAACCTGAACGCGCTGGCTTCCCTGATGCGCGATTGGGCGAATGATTCGCTGCTCACTTCACACGCGTTAGCCACCTTCCTGCTTGCCGAAAATCTGAACGATTTGCATCCGCTGATTGTGAATAACCCGCGGGCCTCCCGCATCAAAATCGACCTACCGAACGTGCCGCAGCTCACCGACGCGTTGCGCCTAATGTGCTCGGAATACGGCGCCGCCACTTGTGAGATTGCAAAAAATTTGCCGGACGTTGCCGAACAACTGGCCGGCGCTACGATAAGCGCCATCGAGAGCGTCGTCAAGACCAAGCAGCACCGCAAGGAGCCCATCGTTTCCGGTGATCTGGCCAAATTGAAGAAAGAATTGGTGGAAAACGACACCAACGGACTGATTGAATTCCTGGAAACACGCCGGACGCTGGATGATCTTTACGGGCTCGAAAACATTAAGAAGTGGCTTCGCCAGGACGTGGAGCTGTGGCGAAAGAACGATACTGCGGCACTGCCGAAGGGCTACTTGCTGTGTGGACCGGTGGGCACCGGAAAAACGTTTCTCGTGGAGTGTCTCTCCGGAGAAGCCGGAGTTCCCATCGTGAAAATGAAAAACTTTCGCGACAAATGGGTTGGCAGCAGCGAAGGAAATCTCGAAAAGATCTTCCGTCTGATCCATGCCCTCGGTCGCTGCTACGTTTTCATTGACGAAGCCGATCAGACGTTGGGGCGAAGAGACGCCGCCGGCGGAGACTCAGGCGTCAGCGGCCGCATTTACTCCATGCTTGCGGAAGAAATGGGCAACAGCGGGAACCGCGGAAAGGTCATTTGGGTCTTGGCTTCCAGCCGGCCGGACTTAATTGAAGTTGATCTGAAGCGTCCGGGACGCGTTGACGTCAAGATCCCGCTGTTTCCAACGACTACGGCCCGCGAAGGATTCGACCTGCTGGGAATGTTGTTGAAGAAACGTGGCCTCATTCTTTCTGAACCGGACTTTGGCCCGCTGGAGTCGCTGATTCCGAAGTTGATGACTCCCGGTTCTGCGGAAGCCCTGACCGTGAAAATTTATCGACAGGTTAGAACTGCCAACACGCCGCTCGAGCAAGTGCTGCGCGATTGTCTGCGGGAATACCAAAGCCCAGTCTCGCCAGACATCATGCAGTTTCAGATTGGCATTGCCGCAAGCGAAGCCACGGACTTGGAATTTGTTCCCGCGATGTTTCGTCCGCGCATCGCTTCCCCGAACAACTCCTAACTTAGTTTCGAGAATCTCGTGATTTGCCGCGTGTCAGCCCGAAGATCCGGCAGTCGGCGTCGCTCTTGGCTCCGCTACACAAACTGAATCAGCACAATTTCCGGGTGCGAGCACACCCGCAAGGGCGGACCCCACGTTCCGGCGCCGCTCGAGGTGTACACCAGCATCTGGCCAAACCGCTGCAGCCCATAGGCAAATTGTTTGTACATACGCCTGGTGAGCACGGTCCATGGGAAAAACTGCCCACGATGGGTATGCCCCGACAACTGCAGGGAAATTCCCGCTTTTTCGGCCACCGCCAGTTGATCCGGCGCGTGCACCAGCAGCACACTAGCCTGCTCGCGATCGATCCGCATCTTTCCAAGGCAGTGTTCAACCGCTCTGGATGTGATGCTTCGTGATAGTGCACGCCGATAATTTGCATGCCGTCCACTACCACCTTTTCATTGTTCAATAAACGCAACCCCGCGTTTTTCGCAGCTTCCAGGTGCGCGCCAGGATTTCGCATCTCTTCATGATTTCCGGCCACGAAATAGTGGCCGAGCGGCGCGTTCAGCCCGCGCAGCGGGCCCGCCAGGGCATCCAGGTCGGCATACCCGCCGTCGTAAAGATCGCCGGCCAGAAAGACAATCTCCGGCCGCAGCTGCCGGATGCGCGCCACGATATTGCGTGCGAAATTCGCCCCGCGAACGTGTCCTAGGTGTAAATCGCTGATCATCGCGGCCGTACGTCCCTGCCAGGACACCGGCAGATTCGGCAAACGGACTTTGATGCGGCTGACGCGCGTCAAGCTGGCGTTGATTATTCCCCACGTCGCCGACAGGATGGCAGCAGCAAACCACGCTGCGGCCATAATCCGGCCGTTCCAGCGAAACCTGCCGAGCGTGCTAATCAACTCCGTGAGCCACGTTCCCGCTGCGGCCAGGAACAAAAAATTGAAAATGCCCAACCAAATCGCGGAAGCGCGATAGAAGCCGCGCGTTGCCGCGTTCCAGTATTTGAAGGAGAGCAGGGAAGCCGAAACGAAACTCACCGCCAGCAGGAATACCACCAACCTCACGCTGGCCGCCACGCCGAGCGCCGGATTCCAAAAATGCAGCCATGTTTCGAATACAAAGAAATGAGCTGCGAGCAAGATCGACTGCACGACCGCTACAAATATCGCGATGCTGGATCTCATAACCACTTAGATGAAGCGTCGGGTGGTTTGTATGCACTACTTTTTGGTCGCAAGCGGGGGCGTGCCCGGCGCGACCATTTCGAGCGGTGTCCCGGTCAATTCCGCTTTAACGGCGGGAGAAATCTTGTCCGCGTTTTTGACCAGCACTGCGACCTGCCAGATCTGTGTTTCCGTAAGGTGATCTTTGAACCCTGGCATCCCGGTCATTCGGATGCCGCCTTTGACTTTCCAGTAGCTTTCCCAAGCCTCGTCGTCGGTGACTCCCGTGCCTTTGAAAAGCTGCGGCGGCTTGGGCGCCATGCCTTCCGCAATCGCCGTTTTGGCGGTGTCTGGCAACCCGTGGCACACCGCGCAGTTGTCTTTGTAGATCTTTGCGCCCGCCAGCAGATTTTTTTCATCGGCGGGAACTTGCGGCTCTGAATGCGGCAATTTCTCCAAATAAGCATTAAGACCCATGTGCGCAAGCCTTCGTTCGAATGGCATGTCCGGCGCTGTCACCGCAACGGGTGCGCGGCCGGTCGAAAAATAGAAATAGATGCCCGCGGCTAGCCCTGCCACGCAAAGAACAATTCCCAGCACGATTCCTTTGATCATCAGTCCGCGATCTCCGTCAAATTTCGCTGGGTTTGACATCAACTGCACCGGCTACCCACTGTTTGACGCTCGGTAGTTTACTGGAAGCACGGCCGATTCACGTAACCCTTTTGTTGCCCTTCATTTGTGCGTCTCAAACCGCTCCTTGTGGCAAATCTGGGGACCTGGAAACGTGGTCTGTCTTGAGGCGGCGCGTAACCATTTTTCCTCCCAAATCGTCTTAATGATGCGTACCATACGAATAACGTCGTACCGCGTCTAGACACTAGAGAAGCCGCCATCGCCGCCCGCGATCGCCGTTACCTAGCTGGCTCTCTCGCGTAATCGCGACACATTTGAGGAGCTGACGGATGGGCCATCTGAAATCGCTGGATATACCTGACTCGGGCCAGACTCCTGTTCGCGATACTATCCGGCCTCGCTCGTCGGGAGCGCGCGTATGGATTTGGGTAACGGTTGTCGTGCTGGCCGCCGGTGGATTCTGGTTTTACCGCTCGTCGCACGGAAAAGACGGGCAGAATGCCGCCGCTCCTGCTGGTCTAGGCAAGGGTAGCGGGCGCGGGGCCGGTGCCGGCAATTTCAGCGTGCCGGTAGTGGTAACCACCACTACGAAAGGGGATCTCCCCGTTTATCTGAACGGCTTGGGAACCGTTACTCCTCTAAGCACGGTGACTGTACGCAGCCGCGTGGACGGCCAGCTGGTCGACGTCGCCTTCAAAGAAGGCCAGTTCGTGAAGCAAGGCGACTTGCTCGCGCAGATTGACCCGCGTCCTTTTCAGGTCCAGTTGGAACAGGCCGAAGGGCAACTCGCCAAGGACCAGGCGCAGCGCAAGGACGCGGAAGTGAACCTGGAGCGCTTCAAGCTCTTGTATAACGAGGGCGTCATCCCCAAGCAGCAACTGGACACCCAGGCGGCCTCGGTGGGGCAGTTCGATGGCGCCATAAAAACCGATCAAGCCCAAATCGATAACGCCAAGCTGCAGCTGACCTACTCTCGCATTACCGCTCCCGTTTCTGGGCGCATCGGACTTCGTCTTGTCGATCCAGGAAACATCGTCCATGCCACCGACACCAATGGATTGCTGATCATTACCCAGATTCAGCCCATCTCGGTCATCTTCACCCTGCCGCAGGATCAACTGCCGCAAGTTTTTGATCAGCTGCACAAGGGCGCTGCTCAGCTGACTGTGGAAGCCTATGATCGCGACAACACTCAGAAAATCGCGACCGGTAAACTGCTCACCATCGACAACCAGATCGACGTCACCACCGGCACCTACAAACTCAAAGCGATTTTTAACAACGAAGACAGCAGCCTGTTTCCCAACCAGTTCGTTAACACCCACTTGCTTGTCGATACCAAGCGTAACTTGAGTCTGGTTCCGCTAGCTGCGCTACAGCGCGGCCCTCAAGGGACCTATGTTTACGTTGTGGAGAACGGCAATACCGTGAAGATCCATAACATCACCGTGGGCCAGACCACTGCTGGCACCGTTGGCATCAGCACTGGGCTTGCGCCGGGCGATGTTGTGGTCACCGATGGCCAGGACAAATTGCAAGACGGCACTAAGGTGGTTCCTAATCAATCTCCGACCGCGCCGGCTTCCCCGGCTAACGCTCCGTCCATTCCGACCGCCTCTCCCAAGGCATCCGCGCCTACGGGCAATTCTGCAACACCCGCGCCGGGCAAGCACGCTAAAGGCTCCAAACCATGAGTAGTATTTCAAGGCCGTTCATTCTGCGGCCTGTTGCCACCACTCTCTTGATGGTTGGCGTGCTTCTGGTGGGCTTCGTTGCCTACCGGCAATTGCCGGTATCTGCCTTGCCCCAGGTGGACTATCCCACCATCCAGATTCAGACGTTTTATCCCGGCGCCAGCCCCGACGTGATGGCTTCTTCTGTTACGGCTCCCCTCGAACGCCAGTTCGGCGAGATTCCCGGCCTCAACCAAATGACTTCCACGAGTTCATTTGGCAGCTCCATTATCACGCTGCAATTCGATCTTGAACTCAACATCGACGTCGCCGAGCAGGAAGTGCAGGCCGCCATCAACGGCGCCTCAAATCTGTTGCCGCAGGGACTTCCAAATCCACCCATTTACAGCAAAGTCAATCCCGCTGACTCGCCGATTCTTACCCTCGCTCTCACCTCCAAGACCCTTGCTCTTTCTAAAGTCGAAGACCTCGCCGATACCATGTTGGCCCAGAAGATCTCGCAGTTGCCCGGTGTCGGGCTGGTCAGCATCAGCGGCGGCCAGCGGCCCGCTGTCAGGATTCAGGCCAATCCCACCGCACTTGCGTCTTACGGTCTCAGTCTTGAAGACCTGCGCACTGCGCTCAACAACGCCAACGTCAATCAAGCCAAGGGCACCTTCGACGGCCCGCAACAGTCCTACACCATCGGCGCAAACGACCAACTCTTCAGCGGCGACACCTACCGTCCGGTCATCGTCGCCTACCGGAACGGCGGACCGGTCCGTGTCGCCGACGTGGCCACCGTGACCGACGGCGTGGAGAACTCCTTGCAAGCCGCCTGGGCCAACCAAGAACCTGCTGTGTTGATGAACATTCAAAGGCAGCCCGGCGCCAACATCATCAGCGTCGTAGATCGCATCAAGAAATTGCTGCCGCAACTCCAGGCCGGGCTCCCTGCATCCGTCAACGTTTCGATATTTACCGACCGCACCAGCACCATTCGCGCTTCCGTTGAAGACGTTCAATTTTCCTTGATGCTCACCGTCGCCCTGGTGGTCATGGTGATCTTTCTTTTTCTTCGCAGCATTCGCGCCACCATTATCCCCAGCGTGGCCGTTCCGCTTTCTCTGATCGGCACCTTCGGCGTGATGTACTTGCTTGGCTACAGCCTTAACAACCTTTCCTTGATGGCCCTTACGATTTCCACTGGCTTTGTGGTGGACGATGCCATCGTCATGATTGAAAACATCAGCCGCTATATCGAAGAAGGCGAAACGCCTCTGCAAGCGGCGCTGAAGGGCTCCGAACAAATCGGCTTCACCATTCTCTCGCTGACCATCTCGCTCATCGCGGTTTTGATCCCGTTGCTCTTTATGGGGGACATCGTCGGGCGCCTGTTCCGCGAATTCGCTGTGACCCTCGCTGTCACCATCTTGGTTTCGGCCCTTGTTTCGCTGACCCTCACTCCGATGATGTGCGCCAAACTTCTGCGCCATCAGAAAAAAGAGGAAGAGACCTGGTTTTATCGCAAATCCGAAGATGCCTTCAACGCCATCATCGCTTTCTACGGCCGCACCCTTAAGTTTGTTCTGCGTTATCGCACCGTAACCCTGTTGGTTACCTTTGCCACGCTCGCTGGCACCATCCTGCTCTATATCTATGTGCCGAAGGGCTTTTTCCCCGTGCAGGATACTGGCGTGATTCTGGGAGTCTCCGAAGCCCCGCAAAGCATCTCTTTCCGGGCCATGAGTGATCGCCAGCAGGCTCTGGCCGCTGAAATTCTCAAGGACCCTGCCGTTGACAGCCTGTCCTCGTTCATCGGCATCGACGGTACCAACACCACGCTGAACAGCGGGCGCATACAGATCAATCTCAAGCCGCTGGCCGCACGCAAAACCAGCGCCTCCGACGTCATTCGCCGCTTGCAGCCGAAGCTGGACAAAATCGACGGCATCACCTTATTCATGCAGCCGGTGCAGGACTTGACTGTTGAAGACCGAGTGAGCCGCACACAGTTTCAGTACAGCCTGGAAGATGTGGACCCCAAAGAATTGACTTATTGGGTTCCGCGTTTTATGGATCGGTTGAAAAAACTTCCCGAGCTTCGCGATGTCGCCAGCGATCAGCTCACCGGCGGCTTGCTCGTCAATCTCACTATCGACCGTGATTCTGCCTCGCGGTTGGGCGTTTTGCCGGCCGATATCGACAACACGCTGTACGATGCTTTCGGCCAACGCCAAGTCTCCACCATCTACACTCAACTCAATCAGTATCACGTCGTGATGGAAGCCGATCCGCAATTTCAGCAGACGCCCGACTCGCTCAAGAATATTTACGTTCACTCCTCCAACGGCACCCAGGTTCCTCTCAGCGCCTTCACCAGCGCATCCACTGCTCCCAACGCTCTAGCGCTCAATCACCAAGGGCAGTTCCCTGTGGTCACACTTTCCTTCAATCTGGCTCCCGGCAACTCCCTCGGCGATGCCGTGAACGCCATCAATCGTGCCAAGTCCGACGTCGGACTTCCTCCGAGCATTCAAGCCACCTTCCAGGGCACCGCCGCGGCCTTCCTGAAATCTCTTGTCAATGAACCCATCTTGATCCTTGCCGCCCTGGTTACCGTGTACATCGTGCTGGGCATCCTGTACGAAAGCTTTATTCACCCGATTACCATTCTCTCCACGCTGCCCTCGGCCGGTGTGGGCGCCATTCTCGCGCTGCTGCTTTGCCACACGGAATTCAGCATCATCGCTCTTATCGGCATCATCCTTTTGATCGGCATCGTCAAGAAAAACGCCATCATGATGATCGACTTTGCCCTGGAAGCTGAGCGCAAGGAAGGGAAGTCGCCTCTCGATTCTATCTACGAAGCCTGCCTGCTCCGCTTCCGCCCCATCATGATGACCACCATGGCCGCGCTCCTCGGCGGCTTGCCCTTGGCGCTCGGCAGTGGCGTGGGCTCCGAGCTTCGCCGGCCTCTTGGCATCACCATCGTCGGCGGCCTGATTCTCAGCCAGATTCTCACGCTGTACACGACGCCCGTGGTGTATCTCGCATTTGACTGGCTCTCCCGTCGCATCAACTTTGGGTTTACGAACCCCATCGACGATCCAGCCCTCGAGCACGGAGATTAGCGCGTGAACTTTTCCTCCAATTTCTCCGCTCCGTTCATCAAACGACCGGTCGCCACCACCCTCATCACCATTGCCATTTTTCTTTCTGGCGCGGTCGCGTTTCGATTTCTGCCGGTCGCTCCGCTTCCGCAAATCGATTTTCCGACCATCTCAGTCGGCGCGAGTCTCCCCGGCGCGAGTCCCGAAACCATGGCCTCCGCGGTGGCCACGCCTCTGGAGCGCCAATTCGGTCGCATCGCTGGCGTCACGCAAATGACCTCTTCGAGCGGATTCGGCAATACCGGCATCACTCTGCAGTTCGATCTCAATCGCGATATCAATGCTGCCGCACGCGACGTTCAGGCTGCCATTAACGCGGCGCGCGGCCAGTTGCCTGCCGACCTGCCCAGCCAGCCCACCTATCGCAAAGTGAATCCGGCTGACGCGCCAATCATGCTGCTGTCACTGACTTCCATGAATATTCCGCAGCCGCAGATTTATGACGCTGCCGATTCCATCCTGGCGCAGAAACTCGCACAAGTAGAAGGCGTTGGCCAGGTTTTCAGTTGGGGCAGTTCGCGTCCCGCGGTGCGTGTCAGTGTCAATCCGAATCTGGTCAACAGCTACGGCATTAGCCTGGAAACGGTTCGCAAGGGCCTGCAAGCCGCCAACGCCAACCTAGCAAAAGGTGCCGTCGCTGATCCCACGCACTCCTGGACCATCACCGATACCGACCAGCTTTTCAAAGCGTACGAGTACCAGCCGTTGATCATTGCCGGCCACGCCGGGGCTCCGGTTCGCCTTCGCGACGTCGGCGATGTCTCTGATGCCGTCGAAGACGTTCGCAATCTCGGCCTCTCCAACGGCGAACCCGCGGTACTGCTCGCTATTTTCCGCCAGCCTGGCGCCAACATGATCGACACCGTCGATCGCATCAAGGCCATCCTGCCCGAGTTGCGCGCTTCCATCTCTCCTTCCCTGCACCTCAATGTGGCCATCGACCGCACCACAACCATCCGTGCCTCCATCCACGACGTTGAAATCACGTTGATGATCTCCATCACCCTGGTCATCCTTGTAGTCTTCGTCTTTTTGCGCAACGTCTGGGCCACCGTCATTCCCAGCATCGCCGTCCCGCTCTCTCTTGTCGGCACTTTCGGTGTGATGTACCTGTTCGGCTACAGCCTCGATAATCTTTCTCTCATGGCCCTCACCATCTCCACCGGCTTCGTCGTGGATGACGCCATTGTGGTCATCGAAAACATCGCCCGCCATATGGAAGGCGGCATGAAGCCTTTCGCTGCCACCATGCTGGGCGCGAAAGAGATCGGCTTCACCGTTCTTTCCATGAGCGCTTCGCTCATCGCCGTTTTTATCCCCATTCTGTTTTTTCCGACCATCATCGGCCGCCTGATTCGAGAATTCGCGGTAACCCTTAGCGTCGCCATCATCGTCTCGCTGTTCGTTTCCCTCACCACCACTCCCATGCTTTGCGCCCACTTTCTCCGCGTGAACACCGGTAAACATGGATTGGCCTATCGCATCGCGGAAAACGCTTTCAACGCTTTGCTGCATTTCTACGACCGTTGCCTCCGTGTCGTTTTGCGCCACCAGTTGGCGATGCTTCTGGTCACCGTGGGCACCGTTGCCCTCACGATCTACCTGTATTTCTCGACGCCCATGAGCTTGTTCCCGCAGCAGGATACCGGCCGTATCAACGGCTATATTCAGGGCGATCAGGACATTTCTTTCGCCGCCATGTCGGAAAAATTGAAAGAGTTCAATGAGATCGTTATGAAGGACCCCGCCATTGATACCGTCACTGCCTTTACCGGCGGGGGCAACGGCACCAGTACCTCACGCATGTTCGCTCAGCTCAAGCCCCTTGATGAACGCAAACTGAGCGCCGACCAGGTGATCGCCCGTTTGCGCTCCAAGACCGCAAAAATTCCCGGCGCGCAACTGTTTTTTCAGTCTGTCCAGGACCTCACCATCGGTGGACGTTTCGGCGGCGCCCAGTATCAGTACACTCTGCAAGCGGAAAACCTCCAGGACCTTAACCATTGGGCGCCCATCGTCAAGGAGCGCATGCAGAAAATTCCAGGCGTCAATGACGTCAATACCGATCAACAGGTGCGTGGCCTGCAGAGCTCACTGGTCGTGGATCGCGATACCGCTTCTCGCTTGGGCGTCAACATGACCGACGTTGATAACACTCTCGGCGACGCCTTCGGCCAGCGACAGGTCTCGAATATCTACAAGGGCCTGAATCAATACCACGTCGTGCTCGAAGTCTCTGATAACTATACTCAGGGTCCGGAGGGCCTTAGTCATATTTATGTTCCATCCAGCACCGGCGGCGTTGTTCCGCTCAGCTCTTTTGCGCATTACAAGCCGTCCAACACTTCACTCTCGGTCAATCATCAGGGCCTCTATCCTTCCATCACGTTGTCTTTCAACATCACGCCCGGTGTAGCACTGAGCACGGTTGTGGGTGAAATCGAGGCCGCCCAGCGAGAGCTTCACGTGCCTCCGACGGTACACGGCGGTTTCCAAGGAACCGCGCAGGCGTTCAAAGAATCGGTTGCAAACTACCTGATTCTTCTGATCACCGCGCTGGCCGCTGTTTACATCGTTTTGGGAATCCTCTACGAAAGCTACATCCACCCGATAACCATCCTCTCTACCATTCCTTCGGCCGGCATCGGCGCTCTTCTTGCGCTCAAGTTGACCGGGACCGAGCTGTCCATGATCGCTGTGATCGGTATCATTCTGCTGATTGGCATCGTCAAGAAAAACGCCATCCTTATGATCGACTTTGCCGTTCAAGCCGAAATGCAGGAAGGAAAATCCCCCGAAGGCGCCATCTACCAGGCCTGCCTTTTGCGCTTCCGCCCGATTTTGATGACTACAATGGCCGCGCTGCTCGGCGCGCTTCCGCTGGCCCTCGGCTCCGGCGTGGGCTCCGAACTTCGCCGTCCTCTCGGCATCGCTGTCGTCGGCGGCCTCATCGTCAGTCAGCTTCTGACCCTGTTCACCACACCCGTCGTCTATTTGTATCTGGATCGCCTGCAGACCCGCATCCTGCACTCCGTGGTCCCCGGCCGCTCTCGCGATACCGCGCCAGCCCACTCGGATTGAGGCTCGGCGGTGGCACAGCCGGCCCCCTTTGGCGATGCACGGCGTAATTCTTGCCTCAGTGAATGATGGGCGGAGCTCTAGCCCGCGCAATTGGCATGGATCTCTAGTAGCGCGCTGGTCATTCTGAGCGCAGCAAGCCGAGCCTGGCCTTGCCGTTTCGCCCTGACGAAAAGGCCGGCTCGCGCAGTGAAGAATCTCTCTTGGTCCGTTCCCAGACAGCGCCGTAGCGCCCCTTGGGTTGTCTGGAGCAAAGTTTCTCTTGACATATTCCGATATGGGTATATATTTGACCCATGCCTCGTGCCGCCACCACTTCCGACGCTTTCAACGCCGTGGCCGAACCCCGCCGCCGCGATATCCTGTCTTTCCTGGCGCTTCAGGAGCGTCCGGTGAACGACATCGTTGCCGCCCTCGGCCTCGAACAGCCCTCGGTCTCCAAGCACCTGCGCGTTCTCAAAAACGTTGGTCTGGTTAGCGTCCGCCGCGACGGCCGTAACATGCTTTATCGCACCGAGGGTGCGGCCCTTCGCCCGCTTCACGAATGGATTCGCACGTTTGAAAAACTGTGGGGCCATCAACTGCTGCGCATCAAACAACGCGCTGAAAAAGACAACGCAAAATGAGTCTGGGGAATCTGTATCTTTAGTTCGGGAGACGAACATGACATCGCAAATCAAATCCGTCGAAGACCTGATGCTGAACATCACGCAGGAAATCCACGTGAAAGCGCCGCTGGAAAAAACCTTTGCAGCCATACTCGACCAGCTTGGTCCGTTCAATGAAACTCCCGAGGGCAATCCTCTGCCGATGAAGCTGGAACCCTGGCCGGGCGGCCGGTGGTTTCGCGATCTTGGCAATTCCAACGGCCATTTCTGGGCCACCGTTCAGGCGATTAAACGTCCCACGCTTCTCGAATTTTCCGGCCCATTGTTCGCCTCATCGCCGTTTGTCTCCAATTTGCAATACCGCCTGTCGGAAGAGCCTGGCGGCACACGGATCTTGTTCCGTCACACGGCGCTCGGCCTGCTCACCGAAGACCAGCAGAAGGGCGTTTCGCGCGGCTGGTCCCACACCATTTCGCTCATTAAGTCGCGCGCCGAGGCTTCCAATTCGCGCGCGGCTTCCGTCCAATAAGGAGAGACCGTCATGTGCCCGTTCTGCATGGCAAACGTCGCATTGCTCGCGGCTGGCGTGGTGTCCGGCGGCGGCGTGACGGCAGTGATCGCCGGTAAGTTGCGTTCGAAAAAAGCCAGCGAAATATCCAGCAACTTCAAACAACGAATAAAGTCTCGCGTCCGGCCGGCACAAGAACACCGCTACCGAGCTGAAGCTGCCCGCTCCTGAACTTCAACCGTCCCGGAGCCGACGAAAATCCGATCGACACGGTTTCCTTCAGCCCTCGCTATTTCATTTGGGAGAACAACATGAACGCCACCTTGCAAAAAACGCAGGTCGAAAATGCAAACGTTGTTTCGCAGGCGGAATGGATTCAGGCTCGCAAGCAGCTTCAGGCCAGGGAAAGGGAAGTTATGCGTCTCGTCGACGAGCTTAACGCGGAGAGAAGGGCTCTTCCCTGGGTAAAGGTCGAAACAGAGTATGTCTTCGACGGCCCGAAAGGAGAGCTCACACTCTCTCAGCTTTTTGACGGTCGCAGCCAGCTCTTCATCAAACACTTCATGATGGCCCCCGGCCAGAAGCAGCAATGCGTTGGCTGCTCTCTGGAAGTCGATCACCTCCAAGGCATTCTGGTGCATCTCCAGAATCATGACATTTCCTATGTCGCCGTTGCCCGCGCCCCCATCGGCGAAATCGAAGTGCTTCGGAAGCGCATGAATTGGGATTTTCCCTGGGTCTCTTCGTATCACAACGACTTCAACTACGATTTCCATGTTTCCTTCAAGCCCGCCGATATGGCCACCGGAACCGCCACCTACAACTTCAAGCAGGGAAATCCCGGAATGGAAGACTTGTCCGGAGACAGCGTCTTCTACAAAAATCCCTCTGGTCAGATTTTTCACACCTACTCGGTGTTTGGTCGTGGCGCTGAAATGTTTCTCGGAATCTATCCGTTTCTCGATGTGATGCCTAAGGGTCGCGACGAAAATGGCTACCACTCGCTCGCAGATTGGGCTCGCCCTCACAACATGTACAGCCAGGGTGGCATGGTCGAACCCACCGGCCGTTACCATTCGCCCGGTTGCGCTTGCGCGGCCCACGGCTAAGCGCAACGGAGATAAGGAAAAATGGGAAAGGAGAGGAAGATACAACCTCAAGCTCGACGCAACAAGACAGAAAACCCTAAAGTGGTTTCTCAATCGGAATGGGTCAGAGCGCGGCTCGAGCTGCTCAAGCGCAACGAAACGGGCGTCTGGTGACGACGCCATAACGAGTACGGCAAGCGCTGAACCATGACATGGGTGCGGCTGGCGCAGCCCGGGCACGGGAGAATTCCCGACCGGCCGGCGGCCCGCTGCTCGGTCGGAGTGGATCCCGGGTAACAAATGTTTAAACGAAAAAGGAGATTGGCTATGCAAAATCAGGTTGTCTCGCAAGAGCAATGGCTTGCCGCGCGCAAGGATCTTCTGCAAGCTGAGAAGGAATTTACCCGCCAGCGCGACGCCATCAGCGCCAAACGCCGCGAACTGCCCTGGGTAAAAGTGGAAAAGAAATACTTATTTGATGGTCCCAACGGCAAGGTGTCGTTGTCGGATTTATTCCGCGACAAAAGCCAGCTCATCATCTATCACTTCATGCTCGGTCCAGACTGGGAACAAGGCTGCCAAAGCTGTTCGTTGCTTGCCGATCACTTTGACGGCTCGCTCGTCCATCTCAACGCTCGCGATACCGCATTCTCGGCCGTCTCCCGCGCTCCTATGCAGCAAATTGCCACATTCAAGCAGCGTATGGGCTGGCGGTTCCCATGGGTTTCGTCCAATGCCAGCGATTTCAATTTCGATTTTCACGTCTCCATGTCCGACGCACAAAAAGCACAAGGTAAAGTCGAATACAACTACACCATGATGGACTTTCCGATTAGCGAAATGCCTGGCCTTAGCGTCTTTTACAAGAACGCGGCCGGCGAAATCTTTCACACCTATTCCACCTACGCTCGCGGTCTCGACACTTTCATAGGCGCCTACCATTTTCTCGATACGACTCCCAAAGGGCGCGACGAAGACAGGTTGGCCTTTTCCATGGCCTGGGTCCGCCACCACGACCGCTACGACAACAACTATTCTGTTGACGCCAACGCGCCGTATCAACCTCCCAGGGTTGTCACTGCCGCAGCATCGGAAAAATCCGCATCAGGCGCCTGCTGCCACGATCAGCACACCTAACCGTTTCGCTTCGATCGCCGATTGCCGTAGGGCGGGGCTGCTTGCTCTGGGCCCCGCGCTGTTTTTGTAGCATGGCGTATAAGCTGCTGATGTTCTCCGCCCTTATTCGGTAGCGCCCGCTTCTGTCCTACTGTGAAGAACAAAGGGAAGCGGGTGGCTTTGCTTTGTAATGGCCAGTCTTGCGAGCGGTCCTTCCGCCTTGGTGTAGTGGCGGTCTGCCGCAGGCATGGTTTATCCCGTCGCTCTTTCTTTTCAACTGCTTGAATGCCTTGCCAGCGACCTGGCCCGCATGAAAAAATGCCGCATGCTAAAACCTACCGGCCGGGTATTCTTTCTCACCCTCGCGTCATTCCTGCTGGTCATAAGTCTCAAAGCGCAAACCACTCGCCCTGAACCTGAAAGACAACTTGCTCACGACATCTACAAGCAGTTCATCGAAATCCAATCCGGCTTCACCACCGGTTCCACAACCCCCGTCGCCGAAGCCGCTGCCGCTCGCTTGAAAGCCGCCGGGTTTTCTGAGTCTGACATTTTTCTCGGCGGCGCCAGCCCGAAGAAAGCAAACATCGTCGTTCGCTATCACGGCTCCGGCAAGCATAAACCAATCTTGCTGCTTGCGCACATTGATGTCGTTGAGGCAAGACGCGAAGACTGGAGCCTGGATCCTTTTCAATTGACTGAAAAAGACGGCTACTTCTATGGCCGCGGCACCGACGACGACAAAGCTCAAGCCGCCATCTGGGTCGCTAATCTCATCCAGTACAAAAGGGAAGGCTTTGTCCCTGATCGCGACCTCATCGTCGCTCTCACCGCAGACGAAGAGGGCGGCGGCCCCTTCAACGGTGTCGATTGGCTCATTAAAAATCATCGCGATCTGATCGAGGCCGAGTTTTGTCTCAACGAAGGCGGTTGGGGCGAGATGAGCGGCGGTAAGCATGTCGCCAACTACCTGCAAGTCAGCGAAAAATACGTAATGAACTTTCGTCTGGAAGTTCGCAACAAAGGCGGCCACAGTTCCTTGCCGGTTCCCGAAAATGCTATCTACCGATTGGCGTTGGCGCTAACCAAGCTCTCAAATCTCGGCTTCCCCCTGAAAACCAGCGAAGTCACGTCCGCCTACTTCCGTCAGATGGCGCAAATCGATTCCGGCGCTCACAAAGAAGACCTCTTGAAAGTCTCGCAAGGAGATCAGGCTGCCATGCAACGACTGGCTTCCGAAGCTCCTGCCTGGAACGCCGTTCTGCGTACCACCTGCGTCGCTACGCAGCTCGAAGGGGGGCACGCAATGAACGCGCTGCCGCAACTCGCGGCGGCAACCGTAAACTGCCGGGTGTTGCCGGAAGATTCCCCGCAATACGTGGAAGATACCCTGCGAAAAATCGTCGCCGATGATCAGGTCGTACTCAGGCTTTTGGGTCGGCCGGAGGTTGGTCCCGCTTCTGCGCTGCGCCCGGAGGTTGTCGAAGCCGCCGCACACATCACTTCTAAACTCTGGCCCGGGGTGCCAGTCGTCCCCAACATGGTCATGGGTGCTACCGATGGCCGCTCCCTGCGCATCGTCGGCATTCCCACCTATGGCATCCAGGGCATCTTCATCGATCGCGACGACATCCGCTTCCACGGCCGCGACGAACGCATCCCGGTGCAATCCTTCTACGAAGGCCAAGCATTTCTTTACGACCTGGTAAAATCCCTATCCACCTCCACTAACTGAGAACCACGCAAGAGTAGGATCATTCTCCGGTAGGGGCGCAGCACGCCTGAGCACTAGGATCCCTCAGGGGTTGAAGAAATGCTGCTTTCTGACTCTTTAGTTCGACCGTGAACTCTTGCCCTTACGAACTCCCAATCAAAATTCCCATCACGAACACCAGCACTCCGCCTACCACCACCTGAAACGCTGCCTGCAAAAACGGGGTGTCCATATACTTGTGCCGGACGAAACTAATGATTCCCAATTCCACTGCTACCACGATGACCGCAACCGTAATTGCCAGGTGGAAGCTCTTGATCAGGAAGGGAAGCGTGTGCCCCAGCCCGCCGGCAGTAGTCATCGCTCCCGTTACTACTCCGCGAATCCATGGCGAGCCGCGTCCGGTCAGCGATCCATCATCCGAAAGGCCTTCGGCGAACGCCATCGAAATGCCTGCGCCCACCGACGCCGCCAAGCCAACCAAAAACGCTTCCCACGTCTGATGCGAAGCGTAAGCCGCCGCAAACAACGGCGCCAGCGTGGACACCGATCCGTCCATCAATCCGGCAAGCCCCGGCTGAATCACCTGCAGCAAAAACAATTTCTTGTGGGATTCGGCCTCCGCCGCCCGGGCGTGTTCGGTCAAATGCTTTGCTTTCAGACTTCCAGCCGTCTCCGTGTGCTTTCGTTCCTCATCGGCTAGTTTATTAAGAAGTTCTCTGGTCCCCGCGTGCGTTACGCGGTCCGCAGCGCGCTGGTAAAACCGCACCGCTTCCATCTCCATCACCTGCGCATGTTTCCGCGCCGCGTTTACGCCCAGCGGACGCACCATCCAGATCGGCCGGCGCTGCAGGAATCCCTTTACGTCCTCGCGCCGGATCGGCGGAATGTGCTCCCCAAAGCGCTCCCGGAACTGTTCAAACAACCGGTCACGGTGCCCAGCCTCCTCGGCACGCATCTCCTCGAACATGTCCGCCGTGGCCGGATAGCTTTCCCGCAGTGCGTCCGAGAACTCGCCATAAATCCTGCCGTCTTCTTCCTCGTTCTGAATCGCCAGCGCTAGGATTTCGCGTTCCGTCAACGATTTAAATTTTTTCTGCATCCACCCGTCCTTTGCGCGACTTAGCGCCAATCGCGATGCAGCAGAATCGCATATTTGCCCATCCTCGTCATCCGCTGGTATCTATCTGATTGTATTGGTGTTTCTGCACGCGGCTGCGGCGGTACCAAAACGCGCTAGTACTCAAGTAACATCGGCCCTTCAAACGTTTTGCCCGCCAATTTAGGTACTTCCCATCTATAGGCACAGCACATCGGCAGCCGTACACTTCCCGTAGTAAAAGCTGTAGAGTGAAAGGGCGGTCCCTGAATGGCCACGCAAGACATTATGACGAAGACCACCAGCAATTCCTCATTTCCCCGGAACGCTTCTCAAACCGAACGTCGCGGCAGCCGCCGCTGCAAGATTAGCCAGCTGATGCGCATCCGCCCCTCGGATCCCGAGAAGGAGCACTTTGAGGATCTGCGCGGCACCACCAGCGTTTCGCGCGGCGGAGTCTTCTTTCAGACCAGTGAAAAGGGCTACGAAATCGGTATGCGCCTGTTTGTCACCATGCCGTATTCCAAAGAACCCGCGGCTATCAACCGCGAATATCTAGCGGAAGTGGTGCGCCTCGACGCGCTGCCCAATGGTCTCAACGGCGTAGGCATCAAGCTGCTGATGGAAATGGGAATGCAGCACACCTACTCGTTCACGCCGCCCTTGCCTGGCCGCAAGTAGCTTTCTAACGACCACCCTCTCAGCGATCGGAAAAACGAGACCCGGCGCCTGGATTTCTCCGGGGCGCCCGGTCTCGTGTTTGGGGGGTGGAAAACGGGTGCGGGCTCTACTTACAGCCTGCTATGAAAAGACCGGGCTCCATGGGCAGCCCGGCAGGAAATTCATTACTAGCCACCGAACATTCCCAGGGCGCGGTGCCGTATGCGACCCATCTGCCGGTTCAGCGGATGCCTTCGCGACAAAAACGAAAACACCGGTGGGCGGCGCTCCTGTAAACGATTGATGGCCAGATTCAGGCGGACATCGCGTCGCGCGTACTTCAATCCCGCTTGCAGCGTTTCCACCGCGTCGTCCTTGCGGCCTGCCGTCGCATAAACTTCCGCCAGATTCAAATAGAGTTGCGCCTGGTTGCGTTTCAGGCGCACTGCGTTATCGCACAGTTTTTCCGCTTCGGCCCATTTCTCTTCGGAACGCGCCAGCACCACTCCCAGATACGACATGTAGTAAGGGTTATTTTTTTCCAGTTGCGCGGCGCGCTGCATGTGGGTTAGTGCTTTATCGGCGAAATTGTCGCGAAGCAGCGCCAGCCCTTGCTTGAATTCCTTGAAGGCTTCGGTCTCCGTCATGTTCACCTCATCCGCCTGCACTGGCGGAGTTAGTTGCCGACGTTGCGAAAACCGCCTTGCGTGGCGCGCCGGGGCTTCTGAATCTCCACCACCCTGAAGTTCGGCAGGAAGTATGCTGGCAGCTCCACGGAAACGCCCTGAAAGAACCAGGCGATGCCGGTTTTTTCGAGGAGCGCTTTGAGAAAGGTCTTCATCGCCGACACAGTAACGATAAGGGAAAGGTTGTCCGGAAATCTACTGAACGGAAGACCAGTCTTGGGACAGCCGGACAGCAGGGCAGTAGATATCGCTCCAGTGGGCAATCCATTTTATGATCGGCGTTTGCCCCAGGTTTTAAGCCATTCTTTCCAGTCCTTTCGCGTGGCCGCAGCCATCCCTTTGGCCGCTTTGTGCAACCAGCGGCCCTTGCGGCCGCCGAGATCTTTCCTGAGAGCCGCGAGTTTGTCCCAGCTGCCCAGATGGATATTCGCGGTTTCCCAGCCCATGGCGTAAAGCAGGCGCTCTTCCTGGCGATGCGTGGGAAGCGAAGCCAGCTCAATGCGGGAGCAATCGGGCGCCAGCCGTCGAATAATCCAATTGTCGTGAAAATGCATGTGCGGATCGCGGACCCGCACCGCATTGCTGATAATTTCTTCCTGCAAAAGCGGCGCGTTGCTAAGTTTCGCGCCGCGCGTCCAGACCCACGCGGATCGCGTCAGCGCCTTCGCTTCGCGCACGAGGTGCGCGCCATGCCACTGAAAAAGCGCCAGGATGCGCGGGCGGCCCAGGCTGCCGAGTCCAGCAACGCGCGTCTTGAACTGCATGGCCGCTTCTTTTACCGGCATGCAGCCGTGCAAAAGCTGGGCCACCAGTTGGGGGACCTTCCCGCGGTAGTCGGGACACGCCTCGATCTTTTCCCAAAAGCGCACCGGATCACGCAGTTTGCTCAGCGCAATTTCGCGCAGCCAGACGTGGCGCTCTGCCAAGACATACGGCGAACCGCCTTTGTCGATGGCGTCGCGGTAGCCGTCCTCGATGGCTTCGCGCGCGGCGCTGCGGGTGATCGCCAATCGCTCTTCGCCGATCGCCAAGTAGGCGCTGACCAGCAGCCGAACCAGATCGGCGGCGTAAGCTGCCGGCCAGGCTTCGTCGAAGTCGTTGACACCCCAGATCAGCCGGCCTTCCAGGTCACGCCAGGTGCCAAAATTCTCCACATGCAGATCGCCAACCGTCAGCACCTGCGGCGCGCGCGCTAGCTCCGGACAAACCACTGGCCACAGCTGCGCCCAGCGATAAAACGTCGATCGCAGAAAAGGGAACACCGCCCGCGCCATCAGCTTGTGTTTGAGAAAAAGATCGCCACGAACGACGGTCAGTTGCTTCGCGGTCCAGCGCTCGAAATCGGCAGTAACGGCAACAATCGATGGCAGGTTTTTTACCGACGCTTCAGTCTCGGTTGCGCTCATTCTCCTGACAATTCAACTTTCCGCCTGGTTACTTCCCGTCGCCTTTTCAAGAACTGCGGAGGCAGGATTCCCTGCGCTCCTGGCCTGAGGGTGGCCGCTACAACTTAGTGCATGCGCGCGTGATCCGCCTGCGTTTTGCCCTGCACGCGGGATTCGTAAATCGGGAATCTCGCGGCAAGTTCGGCAACCTGCTTGCGTACCCGCTGCTCGGTTTCAGCGCTGCCCGGCTGCGCCAGCACTTCCGCGATCCATCCGGCGATCGCCGCCATTTCCGATTCTTTCATTCCGCGCGTGGTAATGGACGGCGTGCCGAGACGGATGCCGCCAGCCTTCATCGGTGGCAGCGGGTCGAACGGAATGGAATTCTTGTTCACGGTGATTCCCGCGCGGTCCAGTGCTTTTTCCGCTTCGCTGCCAGTGATCCCACGCGAATGCACGTCCACGAGGAAAAGGTGATTGTCCGTTCCGCCGCTCACGATGCGGAACCCGCGGCTGGCCACCGCCGCCGCCAGCGCCTTGGCGTTTTTCGCTACCTGCTGCTGATCCTCCTTGAATGAAGGCTCCAGCGCTTCGGCGAAGCACACCGCTTTGGCCGCGATGGTATGCACCAACGGTCCGCCCTGGATGCCCGGGAACGTCAGCTTGTCGAGTTCCTTCGCAAACGCCTGTTTGCACATCACCAAGCCGCCGCGCGGCCCACGCAAAGTCTTGTGCGTAGTGGTGCTGACAAAATCGGCGTGCGGCACCGGACTTGGATGCACTCCCGCTGCGACCAGCCCCGCAATGTGCGCCATGTCCACAAAGAAAAGCGCTCCCACGGACTTTGCGGCGACGGCGATGCGCGCGAAGTCGATGATGCGCGAATATGCGCTGGCGCCCGCGACAATCATCCTGGGTCTGTGCTCTGCCGCCAGTTTTTCGATTTCGTCGTAATCAATTTGCTCGTTGTCCTGCCGCACTCCGTACGCAACAAACTTGTACATCCGCCCGGAAAAATTCAGCGGATGGCCGTGCGTCAGGTGCCCGCCATGCGAAAGATTCATGCCCAGCACCGTGTCGCCCGGTTGCAGTGCGCTCATGTACACCGACACATTCGCCTGCGTACCCGAATGCGATTGCACGTTGGCATGCTCCGCGCCGAAGATTTGTTTGGCGCGATCGATCGCCAGCTGTTCTACCTTGTCGGCAAATTCGCACCCGCCGTAGTACCGCTTGCCTGGATACCCTTCAGCATACTTGTTGGTGAAGATCGAGCCCATGGCTTCGAGGACCGCTTCGGAGACCAGATTCTCCGAGGGGATCAGTTCCAGCCCGGTGGCCTGGCGTTGCGCTTCTTCTTGCAGCAGGGAAGAGACTTGCGGATCGACCTGCTCGAGCGGCCGCTGCATTCTGGTGTTGGCGTCTGCAGTCTTGGTCATGTATGCGTTGTCCTCTGTGGGCCGGATGGCACGGGCCCGCGGGTCGGGCCGGAAACATGATAACGCTTGGCGAGAGAAACTGGAAAAGCGCGAAGAGTAAAGACCCTGCGATCGAAAAGGGCGGCAGGGCTCCAGCCCTTCAATAGATGAGCCGACTCGACGTGCTATGGCAAGTTTTCCTGGATGAACCGCGGGCTGAGATGAACGTCCACTTGCACCAGTGGGCTATCACCGATGGCTTTGAAGCCGTGGATCTCGCCGGCCTTGATGACGAAGATGTCGCCGGCGCTGCCTTCAAACGTTTGCCCGTTTACGGTCCAGAGTCCGCGACCTTCCCTGACAAACTGGATTTCATCGTAAGGATGACGGTGCGGGCCAGGACCCTTGCCGGGCAAGGCGCTAAGTAAAAAGACGGAGACGTTTACGTCCCCGTGATCGGCTCCGACAAATTCGTGTGAGCTACCGACAAACGGCAAGTTTTCCTGACGGATGTGGTACATGCCTGTCCTCCTGTGGTTCCATTTTTGCATGGCGGCAGCCCTGCAGCCCGGTTTTCGCGGCGGGGCCAGGCGGACGTCTCGCAGTTCACCGCAGTCTGGTGCTCCGGCGGGTGAGGAAGCTGACGCCGAGCAAATTTCCTCTGAGACTCCGAGTCTTTCACTTCCTTCCAACATTATAGGTGCGCATGCCGATTCTTCGCGTGAGTCCCGCTGGATCTCGCTCACCAGAATGAATTTCTTCTCCCCCTGTCCGTTCGGCCAGTTTGGAAATCCGTCCTTCCGTCCAGTTGACATGCTTCGCGCACAGCTTGATTCTCAAAGAGCGTTGCGTGGGGCAGGAGCAGAACCGTGGCCTGCCACTCTGCAATTGCGACTCTGACATTGCGTGGACCGAACGTCCCCGGAAGGCACACGCGCATGAATTTTATTCGACGCTGGCGGCATGGCCCCGAGCGCGAACAGGAACAACTCCTGGTCCGCCTCTGGACCCTCAACAACATGAATACAGATGCTTATCCCCAGGCATCCGCGCTGACCTTCGACGCCAGGAAAGAGCTAAAACCGAGCCTCAAATACCTTTCCGGACCGGAAGTAGACCGCACCATCGAACGTACCGTCTCGGAAGCCGCTTATACGCAACAGTTCGTTCACAATCTCAGAAAGCACATTCGTCACGCGCACCGCGAACCGTAACCCGTAACGGGGTACCCGTCCTTCGCCAACAAATCGGAACTATGGTTCCGGTCTCCGCTCTTAGCGCTCCCTTCGTGAGCTGTGTGTTTCTGCGTTATCTCCTTTTCTGCTCCGATGCCTTTTCAGCCCTCGAAGGTTGACGTCGTGTCGTACTGGCTGACATTCGAGATGCACTTCGTGCACAATGTCGCGGTCACACAAGGATTCGAAAGGAAGCCATGCCAACTGTTGCATCGATCCTGGCTGAATTAAAGAAGAAGGGCACTGCCCGGACTCGCAAAACCTACGCGCACCACGGAATGGCGCCGGAGCATACGTTTGGAGCGAGTATGGCTGACATCAAGAAGCTCGCAAAGGCCATCAAAGGTCAGCAGGATTTGGCGTGCGAACTCTACGCGAGCGGCAAGATGGAGGCAATGTACCTGGCTGCGTTGGTGGCCAACGGTGCGCAGCTGACCGCCAAGGAGCTCGATCAATGGGCGGATGCCGCCTCAGACTTGCCGCTGATTGCGGATTACGCGCTGCCCTGGGTCGCAACCGAGAATCCAAAAGGACGGGAACTCGCGCTGAAGTGGATGAAGTCGAAAAAGGAGATGGTGGCTTGCTCGGGCTGGGCGACGTACACTGTGATGGCCGCTACGGTTTCCGATGATGCGCTCGACGTGCGGGAGATCGAGAACTTACTGCAGGCGGTCGAAAGGGAGATTCACACAGCGCCCAACCGCGTTCGCTTGAAGATGAACAGCTTTGTGATCGCCGTAGGCAGTCACGTGAAGCCGCTGCATGATCGGGCAAAGGCTGCCGCGAAAAAGATCGGGTCTGTGATCGCCGACATGGGCGACACGGAATGCAAAATACCCTCAGCCACCGAATACATTGAAAGGGTGGCCGCCAAGGGACGGGTGGGACAAAAGCGCAAGGAGATTCGGTGTTAAGGACGGAGCTCAATCGATCCTGACCAAAACCCACGTAAATGACGTTTTTTTCCCTTCGCCTTGACGCCACACCCAGCGTCGGGAACAATGATTCCCACATGACTCGCAACCTTTCGGACAAAAAACTGGCAGTATTGGGCGCTGGCAAATTGGGCGGGATTCTGCTGCGCGCGTATTTGAAGCAGGGATTGTTTCGCGCGAAAAACGTGACGTGCACCGTGAAGCACGGTGAAAAAGCGGCTTCGATCGCCAAGGAACTCGGCGTCTCCGTCAGCAATGACAACCGCAAAGCCGTGGAAGGGGCGGATATCATTCTGCTCGGGCTGAAACCGCAAACCGTCGCGGAGGTGCTGAAGGAGATTGCACCAGAAATCAGCGAGAAGTCGCTGATTATTTCCGTAGCCGCTTCGGTGCCGACCAGCTACTTGGAGCAACATCTCGGATCAAAAATTCCAGTCATTCGCGCCATGCCGAATACGCCCGCAGCCGTGGGATGCGGAATGACCGGGATCTGCCGGGGCGCTCACGCCGGGCCGGAGCATCTGGAAATTACGCGGGCGATGTTTGAGACCGTCGGACGCACGGTCGTCGTGGACGAAAAAAACATGGATGCGGTGACCGGACTGTCCGCCAGCGGGCCGGCATTTGCGTACATCATCCTGGAATCATTGGCGGAAGCTGGCGTAAAAGTCGGCCTGCCGCGTGACGTAGCCACTCTGCTCGCCGCGCAAACCATGAAAGGTTCCGCAAGCGTGGTGCTCGAAACGGGCGATCATCCCGCGCTGCTGAAAGACGCCGTGACCACTCCGGCAGGCTGCACCATCGACGGCATCCTGGAACTCGAAGAAGGCAAACTCCGCGTGACGTTGATTAAAGCGGTGGTGAAGGCAACAAGCCGGGCGGGCGAACTCCTCTTCGAGAAATAGATCGGCGACATGAGCGACGATCAACAGAAAGACTCTGGGCAATCGCCAATCTTGAACAAGTCGAAACGGGTTGCGAACGATTCGGCGACTGCGATGGAGCTACCGTTCACGTTTGCTGGCGCCGTCCTGCTTGGCGGTGGATTGGGCTATCTGTTGGATCGCTGGCTGCACACTAAGCCCGTCTTCATGCTGCTGCTGGGTGTTCTCGGATTCATCGCTGGCATTCGCGAAGTCATCCGGCGGCTCCCTGGAAAGTAATGACATGGCTAACGCCACAGCGATCGCGGGCTCGCGGACCGAGGTGCGGATTGCCCGGTTAACGCTGATTTTTGGTGCCGCGGGAGTGATGATTGCGGCCCTGCGAGGCCAGCGGGTCTGGGCGATCGGCCTGACAGTGGGCGCCGTACTCGGCTGGCTGAATTTCCGCTGGCTGGGCAAAGGGTTGGACGCGCTGGTAGCGGCTTCCACCGCGCAGCATGGGCGCGGAAAGCCGCTGGTTCCCTGGTGGAATTACGTCTTGGCGCTGTTTCGCTATGCCTTGATAGGCCTCACCATGTATGTTATTTTTGTTTATCGGAATATTCCCGTCTCGAGCATGTTAGTGGGTTTGTGCGCTCTGGCAGCCGCAGCAATCGTTGCAAGCGTGTGGGAAATCTTGGCGCCTGGATCAGGGCAATCTGGATAAGTGATGGAAGAACACGTTCTAGGAATCACGCGATTGGTCAACCAGATTCTTGGGCCGCTGGTGGCGGTTCTTTTGTCGAGGCTGCATATTCAGCCCGCAAATCCGGAAACACCGATTCCTCAGCATGTGGTGATGGGAATCATTGCCGTTCTAATCGGAACGGCGTTTGCACTGGTTGTGCGCGCCCGGCTGTCGGTGGAGAAGCCCGCTGCGCTGCAGCAAGTGGCGGAACTGCTGCTGACGAATCCACTGGAATTCGGGATTCGCGACCTGCTGGTGGAGAATACCGGCCCCGAGGGCATTCGCTACGTTCCATTTGTCGGGGCGATTTCTGTTTTTGTTCTCATTTCCAATTTAATGGTGGTTTTTCCGGCTTTTAGTTCACCTACCGGTGTGCCAACGGTGCCTTTGGGCTGCGCTGTGCTTACTTTCCTATACTTCAACTGGCACGGCGCCCGGCATCACGGAATTGGCGGCTACTTGAAGACATTTGCAGGGAATCCGCATGGCCTCGGCGGATGGCTATTGGCAATTCTGCTGTTCCCGGTCGAAATTATCAGCACCACCGCGCGGCTGTTGTCACTCACTGTTCGCTTGTGGGCCAACATGTTCGCCAGCGATTTGATTTACGTGATTTTTCTGGGGCTGCTTGGTGGCGGCGCCGCGTTTGGCTGGAACAAATCGCCGGTGCTTGGCGTAATTCTGGGAATTTTCCCGGCGTTGATTCCGATCATATTTATAGGGTTGCATATTTTCGTTTCGGTGATACAGGCCTATGTATTTACGGTTCTGCCTTCGGTGTACCTGGGGCTTGCTACGTCCGATGAACACTGATCCCGGTTTTGCCGGAGGGTTAATTCTCCGGCGATGAGCCGTTTCAGCGTGAGGCCGGCTGCTCGGTGTCCGGCAACCACCCACTGACGGTAATTTATGAGGAGGTAGTGAATGAAGAAAGCAGCAACGGTAATGATGGTGGCGTTGGTTACGGTGATGGTGTTCGCTCCGGCAGCGATGGCGCAAGAAGGGGGAGCGGCGGCGGGCGGCGGAAAAGCTTTGGGCGCGCTGGCGGTGGCCATCGGCATGGGCGCAGCGGCGTTTGGCTGCGGCCTTGGTCAGGGCCGAATCGCGTCAGCGGCATGCGAAGGCATGGCGCGGAATCCGGGAGCGGCTGGCCCCATTCGCGCGGCGATGATTCTTGGTTTGGTGTTCGTGGAAACGCTGGTGCTGTTCACGCTGGCGATGCTTGCGTTGAAGGCATAATTCAGCGCAATTCGGAATTGGACGAGCCGGAGGAATTTCCTCCGGCCGTTTTTTTTTGTGTGTGCGCGAGCGAGTCGTTTAGGAGTGGCCGAGAACGAGGCGATCGAAGCGCTGGCTGACGTCGCATAGGTACGCTTCGTCGCCGCCGTCGAGCTCGACGATGGCGCTACCGTTGTAGCCGATATCGGCGAAAGCCTGGCGGACGGCGGGCCAGTCCGCATCGCCGTCGCCAAGATTGACGAAGGCGTAGGTGCCGTCGCCACGTTTGAAATCCTTGATGTGCACTTTGACGATTTGCTTGCCCAAGGTGCGAATCCAATCCTGCGGGTAGCCGTAGAGAAGCACGTTGCCGACATCGAACCAGGCCTTGACCCAAGGGCTTTTGAATTCGTCGAGGTAGGCGACTATCTCGAGCGGGCTCAAGAGAAATTTGTTCCAGACTTCTTCGATGGCAATGACGATTTTCAATTCCGCGGCGAGCGGGAGTAGTTTGCGAATTTGTATTTGCGAGCGTGTCCAGGCGTCGCGATACGGGGTTTGCGGATTGACCACAGCAGGAACGAGCAGCACCACGTCAGAACCCCACAGTTTCGCGTTGTGCAGGGAAGTACGCATGCCGGCAAGGCTGGTTTCGACCACGGCGGGATCGTCGGAAGAAAGTGGATATTTCCAGTGGGCCATGTTCATGACGGAATCGATGCGCATACCGGCTTTGTCCGCCGCAGTTTTTATTTCTTCCGCAGCGTGCTGATCGGGAGTGGTGGGCGCCTGTACAACTTCGAAGCCGATATTCTTTGCGAGCTGGAAACGGTCAGTGATGCTGAGCTTTTCCGGAAGCATGTCCATGACCAAGCCCTTTTTTAGGGAGAGCGTCGCGACTGCGGGAGTTGAGGCCGCCAGCTCGATCGACGACGCGCCAGCAGACGATCGGTCCCAGGCTCCCGCCAATGAGTTGCCGCTTAGCCCGAGACCACAAGCGGTGGTGGCGCTGGATTTCAAGAAAGTGCGGCGTGAAGTTCTGGTCATTGGCGCGCCTCGATAAAATTTGCGGCGATTCGACTAGACTATCCCGGAAACGCGCAGTAAGTCTCACCTAGCGTTGCGATCCATCGGCCCAGGTCGGGGCTCAGGATGACAACTTGTAGAGGCTTACATTGCGCCGAGAATCTTACTTCAATTTGTTGAGGTCGATTCTGGACTCCCAGACTTCCTTGGACCTCAGCAAGTGTTCCCACGTGATTTCGTGGCCGGTGTAGGCGGCGGTTCGCACTAACATACAAGTGAGAGCGGATTCGGCGCCTTTGGCGGCTTGATTGTGAAAGTTTCCGCTGGTGATGCTATCGATGAAGGCTTTTTTCTTGGAAGAGTCCGCGAGTTCGAGATTGTCGCTGAATTTTCCAGTGACGGAAAAGGCGCCAGTTTCGCCGGGTTTGGGAGCGGACGCGGGAGGCTGCCAAGGATCCTGACCCCAGATGCCGAGCGGGCCGGAGTAGGGAGATTGCGAAGTACCCTGCGTGCCGAAGAACCGCTCGCTGACGTCGAACGCGCCTTTGATGAACTGCGTTGAGCTGAAATTAATAGTGACATCATCTGGATAGAAGAGCAGAGCGTTGTAGTGGCCGTAGCAATCGTCGCCTTCTGTCGGGCGCTCTTTGCGGCCGCCGGTGGCGATGGCCTTTAGCGGATGACTGTCGAGGACCCAGTTGCCAATGTCGATGGCGTGAATGTTTTGTTCGACGACGATGTCGCCGGAGAGCACGCGATCGTGAACCCAATTGCGCAGACGGCGTTCGACGGGAGACGCGTTTGGCCACGCGGGCCGGTCAATGTAGGCGGCCCAGTAGTGGGCTTCGCCAGAAATGATTTTGCCGAGCGCGCCTGCATGGATGCGGCGGACCATTTCAACAAAGGGCGGACACTCGCGAATCTGGAACCCCACGTCGAGGTTCAGCTTTCCATTGATGCGTTTGCCGATTTCAAGGACTTTCATTGCGCCGGGAACGTCGACGGCTACCGGCTTCTCAAGATAAACGTGTTTGCCGCCGGCAACGACCGCTTCGAGATGGCGCAAGTGATAGTAAGGAGGAGTGGCGATGACGACGGCGTCAACTTCCTTGGAAGCGGCGATGGCTTCGTAGGCCTTGGGACCGACAAAGAGTTGAGACGCGTCGATGGCTGCGTGGCCCTTGGCGGACTGCATTTTGTCAAATGCCGCACGCGCGGTGTCCAGTTGATCCTGGAAGAGATCGGCCAGAGCGACTACGCGCGCGCCGCCGGTATCTATGAGATTGGTGGCGTCTTCGGTGCCGCGGCCGCCGCAACCCAGCAGACCAACGCGAATGGCGGAGTTGGCCTCGCTGCCGCGAACCAGGAGGGGGTTGATAAACATCGCGCCGGCGGTGGCGGCTGCCGTGCCAACAAATTTTCTGCGGTCGAGCATGCTGATGTTGTTTGCTCGCTGGTGCTTTTTCTCTGCCATTTGTGTCTGGCTCCTCCGGCGAATTCGCTGCGATTCAAGTCTCGTATCGCGAAAAGAGAATAGTTCAGTCGATCAATTTCTCGAGATAAGCCTTAGCTTCGCGGACATCGCGAACCTGTTCGGGTCCCGAGACTTCGCGCTCGATGGTGATGGCCCCACCGTACTTGATTTCTTTCAGTCGCGCGATGATTTTCGGAAAATCGACTTTGCCCTTGCCGATGGGCACTTCCTGGCCGAGATCGTGCGGATTGACGGGCCACAGGCCGTCTTTGGCGTGAATGCCCTGAATGTAAGGTGCGAGTAGTTCGACGGCGTCGACCGGATTGGCTTTGCCATACATGATGAGGTTGGCGAAATCGAAATTGATTCCTTGGTTGTCGGCGCCCACGTCGCAAATCGCTCTGACCAGGGTGATGGGAGTTTCCTGGCCGGTTTCGTAACGAAAGTTCTGTCCATTTTGCTTGCAATACGTGGCGATCTCGCGCATGGCGTCCACGGTCTCTTTGTAGAGTGGATCATTGGGATCTTCCGGAATGAAGCCGCAGTGGGTCTGCACGGCTGGAATGCCAGCTAATTTGGCAAAGTCCGACGCTTTTTTGACGTGGGCCATGCGGGCGGCGCGTGTTTCGCGAGGGAGCAAGCCAATCGTAAGAGGTCCGTCGTAGAAGTCCCAGGATTCTTTTCCGGGGCCGCCGACGACCAACGAAGTCGCTTCGATTTTGTGTTTGTCGAGAGAATGGCGCAGATTGCCGGCGTTTTTTGGGTCCAAATCATTCATATAAAGCTGCGCTGTGGATAAGCCGAGATCCAATAGCGTGCGCATGGTGACATCGGGCTCTTTTTCGACGCTGATGATCAGACCGAGGCGAAGGGGTTTCTTGCCGGCGTTCGAGGAGAGGATTGGCGCAAGCTGATTTGAGAGCAGTGAGGATCGCGTAACCGCGGTGTCACACGCTGTTTTTGCTTGATTCGTTGCAGGGACCAGGCTCAATGCAAGCGCGCCGGCGGATTTCTGCAGGAACGTTCTGCGGTTCGCTTCGTGCATGGTGGAAAAGCTCCTCAGTTATTTGTCAATTGTTTGGTAGATGATGCGCGAAAGTTTAACCGATTTTGTGCGTGGATTGGAGAACAAGCAGCAGGACAAGGAGCAGGAATGAAAGGAGCGAGAGCCCTGGAAGACGGGGAACCCGATACCGACAGAAAGAAGGAGCCGCACCTTAAATAGCAAGGGCGCGGCACCCATGAAGAGGAAGGCAACTTGAAACGTGGCCGCTAGAATGGAGAGAAGAAAAAGGAAGGAAAAGATAACCCAGAGGGCGCAGGGCTTGCGCCGAGAAGCCGATCGACACCTCCGGATTTTTGGCGAGCTTATTTCAGGCCGCCGATTAGGGTTTTTTCCAGG